>Ga0208297_1000495_pt1 | contig 75845 bp, 68 predicted proteins | sample LMS_cellobiose_e_FD_187367 | JGI IMG/M metagenome (GOLD analysis project Ga0208297, IMG submission 187367) | Rumen-fistulated moose microbial communities from Alaska, USA - LMS_cellobiose_enrichment (SPAdes) (version 2) | ecosystem: Host-associated > Mammals > Digestive system > Stomach > Rumen...
GACAATTAATTTTGCCAAAACTTCAATTTGTATAAACAACAACCATTTTTTGCTCGGAGAGATAGATACGCACAACTGTGAGAAAGCAAAAGCGCTGCATCCTGAGAAGTTTCAGTAATTTCGCGTTTTGACACAACAAAAAAGCACCCCCGCTGGGGCCGGACGGCGGGCGGCCAACAAAAACCCGCCTCTCCCGCGATGGGGAGAGGCGGGTCCTTTTCGTTTTTCGGCGCGTCACGCGCCGCCGAGCGCGGCAAGCTGGGCAAAGACCCAGTCAGGCTCGACGCCCTTGGCGCTCACGCCGACGAGCGTTTCGCCGTCATAGAGCACGGAGAAGCGCATGCGCCAGCCGTCGGAGTCGCCCGCCTCGCTGACCTTCTCCGCGCGGCGCTGTACCGTCTCGAGCGTCAGCTCCTCCGCGCGGAAGATCGGGTCGTTCACGAGCTCCCGCAGCGCGGCGGGGACGCTCTCCGCGCGCGGGATCGGATAGAGCGCGAGGTCGTAGTTCTCCGTATCCGCCGCGGCGGTGACGCGCGCGGCGTCCTCCGGCGTGAACGGGCGCGCGCGCCACTCCACATAGTCGTAGCCGCGGCGGAAGGAGGCTGAGAGCGTCGTGCCGCTCCGGCGGAACTCCTGCTCGCCGAAGCCCGCCGGCGCGCCGCCGAGGTACGCGCCCATCGGCTCGGCGCGGGCCTCGTCCGCCGTCAGCGCCTCGGATGAGTCGGGCGGGCAGATCACGACCGCCGCGCCGCTCTCGCTGATTTTCCAGGGCACTTTCGCGTCCGGGTCCCCCGACACGATGAAGGCGTTCGGGTCGCTGCTCTTCACGCGCTCGGCATAGAGAAACAGCATGTAGCCGCAGCCGTCGTCCGCCTGGAAGTGTGCCAGCTCGTCATAGCTTGCATGGAGCGTGAAGTATGCGTTCTTCAATTCCTGCTGCTCGTAGACGCGCTCATAGGCGACGGTATAGCCCAGCGCGGCGAGCCGGTCGATCTCCGCGCGCACCTCCGCGCCGTCTGCGGGGAGCTGGCTCTCGCCGCGGAAGAGATCGACCACGACGCGGTAGCGCGTGCTGTCGCCGTATTCCTCCATCGCCTCGCGCAGCGGGACAGAGTAATTGACCTCGCCGTCCTTCGGCGTGACGTAGCAGGCCTCTGCCTCCGTCTTGTAGCTTTCGATCATCGGCGGGGCCGGCATGGAGCGCTCGGCGTCCAAGCCGACGTCCGGCAGCATTGCCGCGTTTCCGGCGGGCGGCGCGCCCTCCGGCAGCATTGCCGCGTTTCCGGCGGGCGGCGCGCCCTCCGGCAGTATTGCCGCGTTTTCGGCGGGCGCGGCGGCGGCAGGAGCGGGGCCTTCGCCCCGCAGGTCGGGCCGCCGCACGAGGTGCGGCGCGGCGGCGACCGCGGCCGCCAGCAGCACGAAGCAGGCCGCGGCGGCAAGCCAGCGCCGCGCGGCGGACGGCGGCGCCGTCTCGCTCCGCTCGATCAGATTCTCGTCCAGATGGGAAAAGCTCTCCCATAAAAGCTCTCTGTTCACAGATATCCCTCGCTTTCCAGATACGTCCGCAGCTTCTTCCGCGTGCGGGAGAGGGCGGTCTTGACGCTGTTTTCCGTCATGCCGTACCGATCGGCAAGCTGCGCCGTGCCGTCGGCAAAGAAGCAGCGGCGCACGAAGATGTCTCCTTCGCGCCGGGGCAGACCGCGCACGAAGCGGCTGACCGCCTCGCCCAGCTCCCGCGCCGTGACCGCGCTCTCGGCGCTCTCGCGGGAGCCGAGGACCTCCGCCAGCTCGTCCAGCACGGCGGCAGCCTCCCCGCTCCCGCGCTTCTCCGCGCCGCAGGCGCGATATCGGTCGAGGGCGAGGTTGCGCGTCAGCTTCGCGAGGAAGGCGCGCAGGTGCGCGGGACGCTCCGGCGGGATGGCGTTCCACGCGCGCAGGTACGCGTCGTTGACGCACTCCGCCGCGTCCTCGGCGGAGACGATGCGCTCCGCCAGCGCGCGGCAGTATGCGCCGTATGCGCTCTCGCTCTCGCGCAGCGCGGCCTCATCCCGCTGCCAGAACAGCGCGACGATCTGTTTGTCGGTCATCCTCTCACCGCCTTGAAACCGGTCTCACTCTCTTAGACGGAAAATCCGGGAAAAAGTTACCGCGCCGCGCGCTTTTTTGCGCCGGTTTTTTTGTGCTGTCTGCGGGCGGTTTGCGGTTTTTCGTGCGCCGCCTGCGGGAATTCTCCGATCCTGCCGTTCCATACTGCTTGTAACCAGCCTGTTTTTCCGGATTTGCCCGGATTTTGCGGCAATTTCAATCGAAAAGCGCGGTTTCCGCCGCCTGTCCCGTTGTCAGGACGGGCGGCACATGCTATAATCACGGTAAAGTGAGAGTGGTATACGCCTTCTGCAGAGGCGATCTGCCGAAAATCCGGGAGGTCAATGATGGGTAACCGCAAACTGCTTCGTCCGTACCTTACAGAACTGTCGGTGTTCCTGCTCATCGCGGCGCTCGCAGCGGTCTGCCTGCTGGCGACCCGCGCGATCTCCGTAAAATGGTCCGTTCTAACGGTGCTGCTCCTGATCCTTGTCGTTCTGTGGCTCGCGCAATATGTCTTTACCTTTGTCGTTTTTTCCTGCAGGGTCCTGCTGGACTGCGCCGCAAAGTCCTTTGAGACCGCAGACGCGCGGTATGTTGAACAGTTTGTGTTCCGCTCCAGTTCCTTTCTGGACAAAACGGGCTCCCGCGCCGAGAATTACCGCACGAAAGAGACGCTTTTCTATAAAATCGTCGCCGCGGAACAGGACAGGGTCCTGATTTTCACATCGTCAAAATACTTTTCTCTCGAGCCCGGAAAAACCTATCGGTTCGTCTTCGGAAAACGCTCAGGCGCGATCACGGACATTTCGTCGGTCGCGGACGGCTGACGCGCCGAAGCCCGTCCGACGCAAATTGCGGCAGCGAAGGAGAACGCTTATGAAGGAATCCTATGATATATCCTCAGCCCAGTCGGCGAATACTCTTTATAGCAAGCTCAAGGGTGTCACGCTCGTTCAGCCCAGGTTCCAATATCTGCGTTGGATCGACGACCCCCGCGGAAGATTGTTTTACGGCGAACTCGATCACCGCAGATTCAAGCTGTCACGGTATTTGGAAGGCCGAAACTTCTTCACTCCTGTTATCGAAGGCGAGCTTCTGGAAACGGAAAGCGGATGTACCCTGCATTACGAAGTGACCTCGTCTCCGGATATGAAAAAGGCCCGGGTCTTTTTGGGGATCGTGCTCTGCATCTATCTTGCTGCATTGTTGATCGCAATAAATGCCCCGTCTGTCTTCCGTGGAGACCGGCTGTTTTTTAAGCTGTATCCTTTCGGCTGGTTTGGACTTGCAGCAGTATTCCGGCTGTTGAACAAGTACAATGTAAAAAAAATCAAAAAGGATGTCTTCGAGAGCTTGCGCCTGCTGGCAGAAGGATAACAGCGCAAGAACGATGCGCCGGCTTCTTCATTTTTCGCTGAACTGCTTTCAGCGCCCCGATCCGCCATTTCCGCATGAAAAGGGGAACTTCTATGCGCAATTTTAAAAAGATTCTGCTTTTTCTGCTGATCTTCTCCGCGATCCTCGCGCCGTTTGTGCTGATGGTTGTGTTTGATGGCATTTATACGCTCTACCCAACAAGCTCCGCGCCGCACACATTGACCTTCGTGAGTTACGTCAAGTACTACGAGAGTCCCGTCATAACGCTGCGGCAGTACGACCGGCAGGGCGAGCTCCTCTGCGAAAACACGCTGCATATTACATCCGGCATTGCCGAGCAACAAGTGCAGGAATACGAATTCCCCGAATGGATCGGTGAGTCGGTTGAGCTTTGTGTGGATCTCGGAAACAATGCCGCCTCTCTTCCGGGCGTGCGGTTTCCTTCTACGTCGGCGCTGGAGAAAAACGGCGTGCTGATTTACCTCCTCAACGATACGGAGCTGGAGAATACCGACGGGCTGATGCTTCGCGTCAATGCTTCGGAACAGCACGCCTATTTTGTGTCGGGAAAGCATCGGCTGATCTTTTTCAAACCGGAGAATTCCGACCAATATGAACAGGTATCGGACGCCCCTTCTTTGAAAAAGTTGCCGCCGCTCTATCCTCACGACGGCAGGGCCATCCCGCCTAAGCCTCCATCAGACTGGAAAGAACACACCTGGGTGACTGCAGGCGCGGACGGCTGACGCGCCGAAGCCCGTCCGTCAAGGGCGCGTTCGGCGAAGGCTTTTTTGTGACAACACGTGGCATAAAACAGAGGATGGGTATTATGAGAAACATTGGCCATATATCCGTTAAACCGAAGGCTGCAAACAGCAGCCGACCGTTCGCTTCGCATACAAAACCAGGGGAAGGCATGGCCTTGCGGCCATGCCTTCCCCAGTGATATGCCAAACTGTCCCGCCGGTCCGCGGGGACCGCATGCTCAGTTGATCTGCTTTCTCCTCGACAGGTTCATCGTGCCGTCCTGCATATCCGCGACGGATTCCAGGCTCTTGCCCGTGCCCTTGGCGACGCACTGGATCGCATCCTCCGCGATGGTGGTCGGGATGCCGGTGCGCGCGGTGACCAGCTTGTCGAACCCGCTGACGAGGCTGCCGCCGCCGGTCATCACGATGCCGTTGGTGGAGATGTCCGCCACCAGCTCCGGCGGCGTGCGCTCGAGCACCTGATGCACCGCCTCCATGATGCGCTCCACCGGCTCCTCGAAGGCGTCCATCATCTCCGTAGAGGAGACGGTCACTTCCTTGGGCAGGCCCGTGAGCAGGCAGCGGCCCTTGACCTCGATGCTGCGCTCCTCCTCCGGCGGGAAGACGCAGCCGATCCTGATCTTCATCTCCTCCGCCGTGCGCTCGCCGATGAGCAGGTTGTGCGTGCGGCGCATGTACTTGACCACCGCCTCGTTGAACTGGTCGCCCGCGACCTTGATCGACGCGCTCTCGACCACGCCGGACAGCGAGATGACCGCGATGTCCGACGTGCCGCCGCCGATGTCGATGATGAAGTTGCCGTCGGGCCGCGTGATGTCGATGCCGGCGCCGATCGCGGCGGCGACCGGCTCCTCGATCAGGTACACGCGGCGCGCGCCGGCCTGGATGCCCGCGTCGATGACGGCGCGCTCCTCGACCTCGGTGATGCCGGAGGGCACGCAGATGATGACGCGCGGCTTGAAGAACTGGAAGCCGGCGACCTTGTGGATAAATTCCTTGAGCATCTTCTCCGTGACCTCATAGTCGGAGATGACGCCCTCGCGCAGCGGGCGGATGGCGATGATGTTGCCCGGGGTGCGGCCCAGCATGGCCTGCGCGTCCGCGCCGACCTTCAGCACCTTGCCGGTGTTTTTGTCCAGCGCGACCACGGACGGCTCGTTGAGCACGATGCCCTTGCCCTTGATATAGATGATGACGGACGCGGTACCCAGGTCGATACCGATGTCCTTGCCGAATGACATACCGAGAAACGACATAAAATTACCTCTTTATTCACACGAAACGACTCGTCTGTTTGGAAAGTATCCTCATTATAGCGGTTCCTGCTCCCGTTTGCAAGATAAGGAATGACAAAAGTTCGCGCTCATTTCCGGTGCGTTTTCGTCGTCGCGGACGCAGCGGCAGCGCAGACCACGTCCGCCGCGCCGGCGTCGCGCAGCACACGGGCGCATTCGGCAAGCGTCGCGCCCGTGGTGATGATATCGTCGATGAGCAGGACGCGGCGGCCCCGGACCTGATCCTCGTTCACCGCCTCGTAGACGCCGCGGACGTTGCCCCGACGCTCCGGCGCGCCCAGACCGGACTGCGGCGGATTGTCGCGCCGCTTGCGGAGCAGGCGCACGGGCTCGACGTCCCAGACGCGCGCGGCGGCGCGGGCAAGAAGCTGCGCCTGATCGCAGCCGCGCTGCCTGCGGCGCTGCTCCGACACCGGCACCCAGGTCACCGCGTCAAACCGGCCGGAGAGCTCCTCCGCGGCGCATTGCGCGAGGAGCATGCCGAGCCCCTCCGCCATGCCGGTCGCGCCGCGGAACTTGAAGCGCAGCAGCGCCTCGCGCACAACGCCCTCATAGCGCAGCGGCACGGCGCAGCAGCCGAAGCCCGCGCCCTCGCGCAGCGCGGTCTCCATGCGCGGGAGCGTCCGCTCGCAGGCCGCGCAGACCCCGCGGACGCCGCGGCGCCCGCAAAAGGCGCAGCGCGGCGGGAAGAGCAGGTCCAGCAGCGCCGTTTTTCGCGCGCCCGTGTCAGCCCTCCTCCGGCTCGGCCGCGTCGTAATCCATTCCGCGCGCGTGCCAGACGTCCTCCTGCCGGATGGTCATGAGGTCGTCCTTCGTGAACTCCTCCATCGCCGCGAGGCGGTTCGCCTGCTCGGTGAGGATGCGCTCGAAGAGGTTGCGCACGCCGCGGGCGTTGCCGAAGGTGATGCCGCCGGCGTCGTTCTCCTCGTCGATGAACGCGCGCACCTCCTCCTCCGCGCCCTCGGCGAGCAGGTAGCTGCCCTTTTTGCACTGGAGGCGGAAGATATCCACCATCTCGTCGGTGGTGTAATCGTCAAAGTGAAGGTAGCGGTTGAAGCGCGACTCAAGACCGGGGTTCGAGTGGATGAAGCGCTCCATCAGCGCGTCGTAGCCCGCCACGATGACCACCAGATCGTCGCGGTGGTCCTCCATGGCCTTGAGGACGGTGTCGATGGCCTCCTGCCCGAAGTCGTTCTCGCTCCTGCCGTTGAGGGCGTAGGCCTCGTCGATGAACAGCACGCCGCCGAGCGCCTTCTGGATCTGCTGCTGCGTCTTGATCGCGGTCTGGCCGACGTAGCCCGCCACGAGCCCGCTGCGGTCCACCTCCACGAGCTGGCCCTTGGACAGGATGCCGAGCGAGCGGTAGATGCGCGCCATGAGCCGCGCGATCATGGTCTTGCCCGTGCCGGGGTTGCCGGTGAACACCATGTGGAGCGAGAAATCGGTCGTCGGCAGCTCCGCCTGCTGACGGCGTTTGAACACCGTCGCCATATTGATGAGGTTCGAGACCTCGCGCTTGATCTCCGTCAGGCCGATGTAGCTGTCCAGCTCCGCGCGGAGGTCCTTGATGTCCTCCGGCGGCGGCAGCTCCTCCTCCTGTTTCCCGCCGGTCGCGCCGCCGTCCGCCGCGGCGGCGGCCGTCTTTTTGTCCCCCTCCGGGGCCTTCGCGGGGACCTTCGGCTTCGGCATGCCCCAGAAGTCCTCGTTCATGCGGTTGAGGCCGCTCTGCGACATCGTGCGGATGACCTCGAGCTGCTGAAGAATGATCTCGTCCTTTTTATCCATGCTGTTCTCCTTGTTGACCGACCCGTTCACAGAGATATCCGTTCCCCGACTCGGGAGTAAAGCCTTCGCAGGTGTAGAGCGCGCGCCCGTCCGCCGTGACGAGGATGAGGTCGAACGCCACGGGGAGCCTGCCGCGCCACGCCAGCGCCTCGTCCGCGCCCGCGACGCAGACCGCCGTCGCCAGCGCGTCCGCCCAGACGCCGTCGGCGCAGACGACCGTCGCGCTCACGACGCCGCTTTCCGCGGGACGGCCCGTTTTAGGATCGAGGATGTGGTGGTACCGCGCGCCGTCCTGCTCAAAATACCGCTCGTAGACGCCGGAGGTCGCGACGTAGACGTCCCCCGCCGTCTCCAGAATGCCCAGATACGCCCCGCCGTCCGCGGGGTCCTTGACCGCCACGCGCCAGGCGGAGCCGTCCGGCTTCGCGCCCAGCAGCGCCACGTCGCCGCCGAGGTCGATCGCCGCGCCCGCCGCGCCGTACTCGCTCAGGATCGCGCGGACCCGCTCGCCGGCGAGGCCCTTGGCGACGCCGCCGAGGTCGAGCAGCCGCGGCGCGGCGGCCAGCTCCGCGTCGCTCGGGACGCGGTGCTCTCCCGCGCCGGAGCCGAAGCCCCAGAGGTCCAGCACGCCGCCGAGGTACGGGTCGAACGCGCCGCCCGTCTCCGTCCGGATCGTCTCCGCGGTCTCCAGCAGGGCCGCGAGCGTCTCGTCGTCCGCAGGCTCGCCGTGGTTGTACGCATAGACCGCGCTGCCCGCGGCGCCGCGCGCCAGCAGCGCGTCGAGCCGGTGCAGCTCCGCCTCCGCCGCGTCGAGCGCACTTTCGTCCGAGGCGCCGTAGACGGCGAGGTCCATCACCGTGTCCATGGCGAACACGGTGCGCCGGCGCGGCGCGCCGTCCGGCCGCGTTCCGCAGCCGGCGAGAAGCAGGCAGAGCAGCAGGAGGGCAAGCAGCCGTTTTTGCATGATTTTTCCTCTTCAATCGTACGGTTGCCCTTACTATAGCAAAAAGAAAGACGGCTGTAAAGCCGTCTTTCCTTTTGCGCGGTAAGATTTACCTGTACATCTCGACCAGCTTGGTCAGGTGCTCGTAGCGCTCCTTCGCGGCCTCCTCGTTGCGCGTGAACAGCGTCTCGCTGCGCTCGGGGAACTCGCGGGTGAGGCGGCTGTAGCGCGCCTCATTCATCAGGAACTCGCGGTAGCCGCCGGCGGGCGCCTTGGAGTCGAGCGTGAACTTCTGCGCCGCGTCGGGGTTGAAGCGGAACAGGTTCCAGTAGCCGCACTCGACGGCCTTCTTCATCTCCTTCTGGCAGTTCATCATGCCGCCGCGGATGGAGTGCATCTCGCAGGGGCTGTAGGCGATGATGAGGGACGGGCCTTCATACGCCTCGGCCTCGGTGATGGCCTTGATGGTCTGCGCCGGGTTCGCGCCCATGGCGATCTGCGCGACGTAGACGTAGCCGTAGCTCATCGCGATCTCGGCGAGGCTCTTCTTCTTGGTCTCCTTGCCTGCCGCCGCGAACTGCGCGACCTGGCCGATGTTGGAGGCCTTGGACGCCTGACCGCCGGTGTTGGAGTAGACCTCGGTGTCGAACACGAAGACGTTGACGTTCCGGTTCTGGGCGAGGACGTGGTCCACGCCGCCGAAGCCGATGTCGTAGGCCCAGCCGTCGCCGCCGAAGATCCACACGGACTTCTTGACGAGGTAGTCCTTCTTCTCGAGGATCTGGCCGACGAGCGTGCAGGCGGAGCAGGTGCAGTACTGCTCGCCGGCGGCCCTGGCGGCCTGCGCCGCCTCGAGCGCGGCGGGCTGCTTCTCGCCGTAGATTTGCTTGCCCATGTCGCTCGCCAGGAAGCCGATGCAGTCGTCGATGGAGGCGCGGCCTTCCTCAAGCTCCGCGATATAGGCGGCGGTCGCCTTCTCGTTCGCCGCGCCGTCGCTGTAGGTGTCGAGCCACGCCTGCGCGGCGGCCTTCAGGTCGGCGTTGGTCTGCGGCTGGGCGATGAGCTCGGCGGTCTTGGCCTTCAGCTCCTTGCGGATCGCGTCCTGACCGAGGTAGAGGCCGAGGCCGTGCTCCGCGTTGTCCTCGAACAGGGAGTTGATCCACGCGGGGCCGTAGCCCTTCTTGCTGACGGTGTACGGGGACGTGGCGCCCGGGCCGCCCCAGATGGACGAGCAGCCGGTGGCGTTGGTGATATACATGCGCTCGCCGAAGAGCTGGGTGATGAGTCTGGCATAGCTCGTCTCGGCGCAGCCGGCGCAGGAGCCGGAGAATTCGAGCAGCGGCTTGCGGAACTGACTGCCCTTGACGGTGTTGTCCTGCATGTCGGGCTTGTCGGAGACCTTGGCCTCGAGGTAGTTGAAGACCTCCTGCTGCGGCAGCTCGTCCGCCTGCGGGACCATGGCGAGGGCGCCGGTCGGGCAGGCGCCGACGCAGACCGCGCAGCCCATGCAGTCGAGCGGGGAGACGCCCATTGCGAACTTGTAGACGCCCTTGCCCTTGCCGGCCTTGACGTCGACGATCTTCGCGGCGGCGGGCGCGTTCGCCGCCTCCTCCTCCGTCAGCGCGTAGGGACGGATGGTCGCGTGCGGGCAGACGTAGGCGCACTGGTTGCACTGGATGCACTTCGTCGGATCCCAGGTCGGGACGGAGACCGCGACGCCGCGCTTCTCATACGCGGACGCGCCCAGCTCGAACTGGCCGTCGACGTGGGCCATGAACGCGGAGACCGGCAGGCTGTCGCCGTCCATGCGGCCGATCGGCCCGAGCAGCTCCCTGACCTGCCTGACGAGGTCGGGACGGCCCTCCAGCGTTTCGGCCCTGGGCTTGTCCTCGGCGGTCGCCCAGCTCGCGGGCACGTCGATCTTCGTGTACGCGGTCGCGCCGAGGTCGATGGCCTTGTGGTTCATATCGACGATGTCCTGACCCTTCTTGAGGTAGGAGTGCGTCGCGGCGTCCTTCATATACTGGATCGCCTCCGCCTCGGGCATGACCTTGGCCAGCGAGAAGAACGCGGACTGGAGGATGGTGTTGGTGCGCTTGCCCATGCCGATCTCGATCGCCTTGTCGATGGCGTTGATCGTGTAGACCTGGATGTTGTTCTTCGCGATATAGCGCTTGGCGGCGGCGGGCAGGTGCTCGTCGAGCTCCTCCGGCGTCCACTGGCAGTTGATGAGGAAGGTGCCGCCGGGCTTGCAGTCGCGCACCATCGGGAAGGCCTTGATGATATAGCTCGGCACGTGGCAGGCGACGAAGTCGGCCTTGTTGATATAATACGGGCTGCGGATGGGCTTGTCGCCGAAGCGCAGGTGGCTGATCGTCACGCCGCCGGTCTTCTTCGAGTCGTACTGGAAGTAGGCCTGGACGTATTTGTCGGTGTGGTCGCCGATGATCTTGATGGAGTTCTTGTTCGCGCCGACGGTGCCGTCGCCGCCGAGACCCCAGAACTTGCACTCGATGGTGCCCTCCGCGGCGGTGTTCGGGCAGTCCTTGTCCTCGGGCAGGGAGATGTTGGTCACATCGTCCGTGATGCCGATGGTGAACTGGCGCAGCGGCGCGTCCTTCTTCAGCTCCTCATAGACGGCGAACACGCTGCTCGGCGGGGTGTCCTTGGAGCCGAGGCCGTAGCGGCCGCCGATGACGGTCTTCTGAATGCCGGCGTTCGCCAGCGCGGTCACCACGTCGAGGTAGAGCGGCTCGCCCTGCGCGCCGGGCTCCTTGGTGCGGTCGAGGACGGCAATCTTCGCCGCGGTGGCGGGGATGGCCTCGATCAGGCGCTCGGCCTTGAACGGACGGTACAGGCGGACCTTGACGAGACCGACCTTCTCGCCGTGGGCGTTGAGGTAGTCGATGACCTCCTCCGCCACGTCGCAGATGGAGCCCATCGCGATGATGACGCGGTCGGCGTCGGGCGCGCCGTAGTAGTTGAACAGCTTGTAGTCGGTGCCGAGCTTCTCGTTGATCTTGGCCATATAGCCCTCGACGACCTCGGGCAGCGCCTCGTACCACTGGTTGCAGGCCTCGCGGTGCTGGAAGAACGTGTCGCCGTTCTCATGGGAGCCGCGCATATGCGGATTGCGGGGGTTGAGCGCGTGCGCGCGGAACGCCTTGACCGCGTCCATGTCGCACATGTCGGCGAGGTCCTTGTAGTCCCACACCGCGACCTTCTGGATCTCGTGGGAGGTGCGGAAGCCGTCGAAGAAGTTGATGAAGGGCACCTTGCCGGTGAGCGCCGCGAGATGGGCCACGGGAGAGAGGTCCATGACCTCCTGCACGCTGCCCTCACAGAGCATGGCGAAGCCGGTCTGGCGGCAGGCCATCACGTCGCTGTGGTCGCCGAAGATGTTCAGCGCGTGGGAGGAGACCGTGCGGGCGGAGACATGGAACACGCTGGGGAGCTGCTCGGCCGCGATCTTGTACATGTTCGGGATCATGAGCAGCAGGCCCTGAGACGCCGTATAGGTCGTCGTCAGCGCGCCGGCGCCGAGGGAGCCGTGCACCGCGCCGGCGGCGCCGGCCTCGGACTGCATCTCAACGACCTTGACCTGCGTGCCGAAGATGTTCTTCAGCCCGTTCGCAGACCACTGGTCGACGAGGTCGGCCATCGGGGACGACGGGGTGATCGGATAGATCGCCGCAACCTCGCTGAACGCGTACGAAACGTGCGCGGCGGCGTTGTTGCCGTCCATGGACTTCATTTTTCTTGCCATAGTCTCTGTATACCTCCTAAAAATTGTAAACCGGTAATGATATCGTTCGCGCGCCCTCCTGCGGAGAACTGCGCATGCACAGGATTTGACCAATGATTTGACTAAATATAATATACCACAAAAATTAATATATCACAAAGCCGGTCCGCTGTAAACGCTTAATTTGCCGTTTATCCCATGAAAAACCGACGTTTCCCTGTGCATTTGGGCCTAATCCCGCGCGCGGGACGAAAAAAATCAGGCTTTTCCGCGTTTTGGGATTTCCTTCCGCGCCCGTTTGTGGTAGACTGGTCGTCGATACGGAAGCTGATACGGAAGGGTGGGGGAATATGGTCACAACCGTCCGCTCGCTGGGCCTGCACGGCGTCTCGGGCTACGAGGTGTCGGTGGAGTGTTTTCTGTCCGGCGGCCTGCCCGCGTTCGACGTGGTCGGCCTGGGCGACACGGCGGTCAAGGAATCGCGCGAGCGCGTGCGCGCGGCGGTGAAGAACTGCGGCGCGAAGTTCCCGACCTCGCGCATCACGGTCAACCTCGCCCCCGCCGGACAGCGCAAGGAAGGCACGGTCTACGACCTGCCCATCCTGCTGGGCATCCTGCGCTGCGCCGACGAGCTGCCGGAGCTGCCGGACGACGCGGCCTTCCTCGGCGAGCTGTCGCTCACGGGCGGGCTGCGCGGCGTCAGCGGCGTGCTGCCCATGGCGATGGCGGCCGCGCGCGCCGGGCTGCGCGCGCTCTACGTCCCCGCGGTCAACGCCGCGGAGGCGACGCTGGCGGACGGGCTGACGGTCTATCCCGTGTCCGACGTGGCGGAGCTGGCGGCGCATCTGCGCGGCGAGCGGCCCCTCGCGCCCGCGGCGCGCCCGGCGGAGCCGGACGCGCGGGAGACGCGCGCCGACTTTGCCGACGTCATGGGGCAGGAAAACGTCAAGCGCGCGCTGGAGATCGCCGCCGCGGGCGGACACAACGTGCTGATGATCGGCTCGCCCGGCGCGGGCAAGTCGATGCTGGCGCGGCGGCTGCCGTCGATCTTGCCGGACATGACGCGCGCGGAGGCGCTGGAGGCGACGGAGATCTGGTCGGTCGCCGGCCTGACGGACGCGGACCGCCCCCTGCTCTCGGATCGCCCGTTCCGCGCGCCGCACCACACGCTCTCGCCGGTCGCGATGACCGGCGGCGGGAGCTTTCCCCGTCCGGGCGAGATCTCGCTGGCGCACAACGGCGTGCTGTTCCTCGACGAACTGCCGGAGTTCGCGCGCGACGTGCTCGAGGCGCTGCGCGCGCCGATGGAGGACGGACAGGTCACGATCACCCGCGCCGCGGGCTCGGTCACGCTGCCGAGCCGCTTCATGCTCGTCGGCGCGATGAATCCCTGCCGCTGCGGCTGGTACGGCCACCCGTCCGGACGCTGCGTCTGCACGCAGGCGCAGGTCAGAAAATACGCCGAGCGCATCAGCGGCCCGATGCTCGACCGGATGGACCTGCACGTCAGCGTCCCCAGCGTCGAGTACGAGGCGATGCGCCGCCGCACGCGCGCGGAGAGCTCCGCCGACGTCCGCGCGCGCGTCAACGCCGCCCGCGACATCCAGAAGGCCCGCTTCGCGGGCACGGGCGTGCTCTGCAACGCGCAGATGGAGCCGGCGATGGTCGGCGAGTTCTGCCGCCTCGACGACGCGGGCGAGGCGCTGCTCCGGGGCGCGTTCGAGCGCCTCGGCCTCACGGCGCGGAGCCACGACCGGCTCCTGCGGGTCGCCCGCACGATCGCGGACCTCGACGGGGCGGAGCACATCGGCGCGGCGCACCTCGCCGAGGCGGTGCAGTACCGCAATACCGATGTTTTGAGGGGCGTTTCCTGAAACGGGAGGGGCGTTTTTGCGAACAGGTTCGCAGGAGGCTCCGCCTGCCGGCGGAAGGACGGTTTTCTGAAACCAGTTCTTTCCTTTCTCTTGCGAAAGGAAAGCCGCCTGCCGGATGCTCCGGCGATTCGCGGCGGTTCAGCCCCTTGGTAACGCTGTTTCCGTCCTGACGACTTGCCGGTGCGTCTTCGGTCCGCTGCCGCTCTTTGGGATGACTATGCAGGATTGCTTCTCGGAACAGAACCAACCTGCGGCGTTGTTCGGATGGAGCGACGCACGATCCCGGACACGCAGGACCATCGCGCCGCCGGAGGCGGCAATCGTGGAGAAATCAATGAAGTCACGAAAACAGCGTTTCCACAACGCTGAATCGGTCTGAACCAGAAGAAAGCTTGCCAAAAGCGTCTTTCTTCTTTGGCGCGCAACACCGTTTCTTCTTTCGCAAGAGGAAAGAAGAAATGGGGTTGCAGTCGTCCCCCTGCGAAGGGGAACGGTTTCTGAAACCAGTTCTTTCCTTTCTCTTGCGAAAGGAAAGAACCGTTTTCAGACTTCCAAAGAAAGGAAAGCCGCCTGCCGGATGCCGCGGTGATTCGCGGCGGTTCAGCGCCTTGGCAGCGCTGTTTCCGTCCTGACGATTTGCCGGTGCGTCTATTGTCCGCTGCCGCTCTTTGGGATGTCTATGCAAGGCTGCTTCTCGGAACAGAACCAACCTGCGGCATGTTCAGACGGAGCGACGCACGATCCCGGACACGCAGGACCATCGCGCCCGCGGAGCGACCGATCGCGGCGAAGTCAATGAAATCACGAAAACAGCGTTTCCACAACGCGAAAACAGACTGGGCCTGAGAAAAGCTTGCCCAAAAGCGTCTTTCTTCTTTGGCGCGCAACACCGTTTCTTCTTTCCGCAAGAGGAAAGAAGAAATGGGGTTGCACTCGTCTCCCCGCGCCCCGCAGGGCGAAACGTCCCCTCCGCCGGCAGGCGGAAACTTTCCCCCGCCGCCGCAATCACCCCCGCATCGACTCCTTACAAAAAAAGAGGTGCCCACAATGGAAATGATACTCTGCAAGCTCGGCGAGGTCGTGCTCAAGGGCCTCAACCGCCGCAGCTTTGAGGATAAGCTGCTCTCCAACCTTCGCCGCCGCACGGCGCGCTGCGGCAGCTTCCGCGTCTACTCCAAGCAGTCCACGATCTACGTCGAGCCGGCCGGCGAGGACTGCGACCTCGAGGCGGCCTTCGCCGTCTGCCGGCAGGTGTTCGGCGTGGTCGCCGTTTCCCGCGCGCTGCCCTGCGGCAAGAACGTGCAGGCGATCGCGGAGACGGCGAAGACCTACCTGCGCGCCGAGCTTTCCGCCGCCAAATCCTTCAAGGTGGAGAGCAAGCGCGCGGATAAAAGCTTCCCGCTGACCTCCATCCAGCTCTCGCAGCAGGTCGGGGGCGCGCTGCATCAGGCCTTCCCGCACCTCGCCGTCGACGTCCACGAGCCGGAGCTGACCGTGTTCATCGAGATCCGCGACGACGCGGCCTTCGTCCACGGGCCCGCGCTGCCCGGCGCGGGCGGGTTGCCGCTCGGCATGGGCGGCCGGGCGGTGACGCTGCTCTCCGGCGGCATCGACTCGCCGGTGTCGTCGTGGATGATGGCCAAGCGCGGCGTGGCGCTGGAGGCGCTGCACTTCTTCTCCCCGCCCTACACCTCGGAGGCGGCGAAGGAGAAGGTGATCGAGCTGGCGCGCGCGCTCGCGCCGTGGTGCGGGCGGATGCGGCTGCAGATCATCCCCTTCACCGAGATCCAGGAGGAGATCCGCCGCAAATGCCCGGAGGATTTCTTCACGCTCATCATGCGCCGCTTCATGATGCGCCTCGCGGAGCGCTGCGCGGAGGAGATCGACGCCAGGGCCATCGTCACGGGCGAGTGCCTCGGTCAGGTCGCGAGCCAGACGATGGAGGCGCTGCGCTGCACGGAGGACGCGGTGTCGCTGCCGGTGCTGCGCCCGCTGATCGGCATGGACAAGGAGGAGATCGTGCGCCTCTCGCGCCGCATCGGCACGTTCGGCACGTCGATCCTGCCCTATGAGGACTGCTGCACGGTGTTCACCCCGCGCCATCCCAAGACGAAGCCGCAGCTCGACGAGGTGCGCGGGATCGAGCGCGCGCTCGACGTCGAGGCGCTCTGCGCGCGCGCGATGGCGGGGCGCGAATTCGTGCGGATCAAGCTGTGAGAACGGGAACGAACCCGGTAAACCACCACAAAACAAACTTCAAGGAGGATTCAACCATGAAAAAAGTGCTGTTCATTCTCGCCTGCATCCTGCTCGGCGTCGCCGTCGGCAACTTCGTCGTCTCCCTGCTGTCCCTTCTGAATCGGGACGAGTAAAAAGGCGCAAAAACAGGCCCGCCGTTCCCCGCCGCCGGCACGGCGGACGGACGACACGGCGGCGCCGCTGCGCGCGCAGCGGCAAAAAATCTGTACATACGGAGTGTTCACTATGGCACACAGAGCGGAACTGATCGCCGTCGGCACGGAGATCCTGCTCGGCAACATCACCAACACCGACGCGCAGATCCTGTCGGAGCGGCTGGCGGAGCTGGGCATCAACGTGCTCTATCACACCGTCGTCGGCGATAACCCGAAGCGCCTGCGCGAGGCGCTGGAGCTGGCGCGGACGCGGGTCGACATCATCATCACCACCGGCGGCCTCGGCCCGACCTACGACGACCTGACCAAGCAGACCATCTGCGAGACCTTCGGGCGCAGGAACGTGCTGCACCCGGAGCTGGAGCAGTGGCTGCGCGAGCTGTTCGCCGCCCGCAACCGGCCCATGGCGGCGAGCAACCTCCAGCAGGCGTACCTGCCGGAGAACTGCACGATCTTCCACAACCACAACGGCACCGCGCCCGGCTGCGGCTTCTGCGAGGGCGGAGTGCACGTGCTCATGCTCCCCGGCCCGCCGCACGAGTGCGCGCTGATGTTCGAGACCGGCGCGGCGCCCTACCTCCGCGCGCTCAGCGAGGGCGTGATCGTCTCGCACACGCTGCGCATCTACGGCAAGGGCGAGAGCGACATGGAGTCCATGCTCCGCGAGCGCATCAGCACGATGACCAACCCCACCGTCGCGCCCTACGCCAAGAGCGACGAGTGCATGCTCCGCGTGACGGCGAAGGCCGCGACCGCGGAGGAGGCGGAGGCGCTGCTCAAGCCCGCGGTGAACGAGGTCCTGTCCGTCGTGGGCGAGTGGGTCTACGGCATCGACGTGGACAGCCTCGAATCCGTCTGCGTCGCGCAGCTCCGGGCGCGCGGCGCGACGCTCGCCGCCGCGGAGAGCTGTACCGGCGGCCTGCTCGCCAAGCGCGTGACCGACGTGCCCGGCGCAAGCGCGGTCTTCCTCGGCGGCGTGGTGAGCTATACGAACGGTATAAAAAGCAAGGTATTAAACGTCCCGCAATCGCTGTTGGACGAATACGGCGCGGTTTCGGAGCCGGTGGCGGCTGCGATGGCGGAGGGCGTGCGCGCGCTGACCGGCGCGGACTACGCGCTGTCGTTCACGGGCGTGGCCGGGCCGGACGGCGACGAGCGGGGCAACCCTGTGGGTCTGGTCTACATCGCGCTCGCCGCCGCGGGCGGCACGGAGTGCCGCGCGTGCAGCTTCGGCAGGCGCAGCCGGGACCACATCCGCGCCCAGGCGGTGAACACGGGGCTGGACCTGCTGCGCAGGCGGCTGGCCTCCGGCGGCTGAGGAAAAGCGAAAAAGAGAGGACGGCGCGTGCCGTCCTCTCTTTTTTGCGTGATTGGGTCCCGCTTTTCAGTCCTCGCCCTTTTTGGTCTGCTTGCCGCGGTCGTAGGCGACGACCACGCGGCGGTTCGGCTCGGTGCCGATGGAGAACGTGGAAACGTCCTTCGTGTTCTGCAGCGCGGTGTGGATGACGTGCCGCTCGTAGGCGTTCATCGGCTCGAGCGTCACATTCCTGCGGTACTTGACGACCTTCGCCGCCACCTTGTCCGCGAGGCGCATGAGGCTCTGCTCGCGCTTTTCACGGTAGCCCTCGGCGTCGACCTGGATGCGGGCGCGGTTCTTCTCCCCGCTGCGGTTGACCGCGTAGCTGGCGAGCTGCTGGATGGCGTCCAGCGTCTCGCCGCGGCGGCCGATCAGCGCGCCGAGCTTCTCGCCCTCGAGGATGACCTTGTAGCGGTTCTTTTCGGCCTCATAGACCCGGACCTCCGCTTCGCTCTCCATGTGGCGCAGCAGGCCCGTCAGGAATTCACGGATCCTCTCCGACTTCTCGTCGTGGACCTCCTCGCCCAGCGGCGCCGCGGCCGCGGGCCTGGGCTTCTCCTCGCGTCCGGGCTTCTCCTCGCGGGGCCTGCGCTCGCGCGCGGGCTTCTCCGGCTTCTCGGCCTTCTCCGCCCGCCTGCCGCCGTCCCGGTTCTGCAGGACCTCCGGGAAGAACTCCTTCGGCTGCTCGGGCTTCGGGGCGTTCTTCTTCGCCTCGGCGGCCTTGCGCGCCTTTTCGGCCTTGCGCTCGGCCTCCTCGCGCTCGCGCTCCTCCTTCGACTTGCGCTGCTCCGGCCGGAAGACCGGCGCGGGCTCCGCCGCCGGCTCCGGCCTGCCGTCGTCATAGCCGATACGCACCCTTGCCGGAGTTGCGCCCAGACCCAGGAAGCCGGACTTCGCGCGCTCGAGCAGCTCGACCGAGACCTCGTCGCGATCCAGAGAAAGCTGTTCGAGCGCCTTCTCGATCGCCTCGTCCTCGGTCTTGCCCGTTACTTCGATATATTGTGTCATATCGCCGATTACTCCTTATTCACCGTAATGGTCCGGGGAATATGCCCTGCCGCGGGCATAGGGGCGGTCGCCGACGCGGCCCGCCTCGCTTGTGGACGTGCCCTTCTTCTCGGGCTTCCTGTCCGGTTTCTTCTGGCTCTGCGGCTTTCCGCCGCGGTTTGCCTGCGCCTGATTCGCGCGCTGCTGCTGTTCGCGCGCCGCCATCATGCGGGCGACGCGGTCCTCGCGCTTTTTGCGCTCCTTTTCACTCTCCTCCTGCTCCATTTTCGTGGAGAAGTACTTGTTGAGAATGACGTCCTGAATGATCTGGAACACGCTGTTCGCGATCCAGTACACGCCCAGCGCCGCCGGCAGCGTGAAGCCGATCCACAGCGACAGCAGCGGCATCATGTACATCATGGTGCGGCCGGAGCGCGCGCCGGGATCGCTCGCATCCTGCCCGTTCTGCGCCATGGCGACCTTGGACTGGAAGAAGCTCAGCACGGCGGAGATCACCGGGACCAGCACGAGGCCGATCACGGCCCAGCCGCCGGTGGTCAGCGAGCGCCACACGGTCTGCGGGACGACGGTCAGGTCAATGCCGAGGAAGCTGTAATCCACGCGCAGCAGGCCGTCCACGCCGGAGAAGCCCGCGAAATTGTCGTTGATGAACTTGGCGAGCTGGATCTCCTCATAGAAGGAGGTGCGGCCGTTGAGCTGCTCCGCCACATAGCCCAGCTTCGCCGCGATCCCGCGGACGGTCTCGATCGTTTCGGACGAGAGCAGCATGAAGCGGCTGAGCGGCTGGCGGATGATGGTATACAGCGCGATGATGATCGGGAAGGGGAGCAGCGACCACAGGCAGCCGCTCATGGGGTTGATGCCCTCCCGCGCGTAGAGGAGCTGCAGCTCCTCGTTCAGCTTCTGCTGGTTGTTCGCGTACTTCTCCTGCAGCTCCTTCATCTTGGGCTGGAACTGGCTCATGCGGATCATGCTCTTCTTGCTCTTGAGCTGGAAGGGCAGCAGCACCAGCTTGACGACCAGCGTGAACAGGACCAGCGCCCAGCCGTAGGAGCCGGTCAGGCTGTAGAAGATGCGCAGGATCCACGCGAACGGTACGCAAATGAAATAGCCGAGTTTTGAAAACATAAGTGGTCTCCTTCAAATTACCTGAGGTGTTTTGCCGTCGTCAGGGAACCGGATCGTAGATCTTCCCGCCCTTGTAGAACGGGTGGCAGTGCGCGAGGCGCCGCGCGGCGAGCGCGGTGCCCTTCACCGCGCCGTATTTCTCCACCGCCTCCAGCGCGTACTGCGAGCAGGAGGGGATGAAGCGGCAGACCGGCGGGCGCAGCGGCGAGATGCGCGCGCGGTAGAAGCGGATGAGCCGCAGAATAAGCCCTTTCATCTCTCTCCTCCGTTTGCGCGCGGCGTATCCGCAAAGAGCCCGACCTTCCCGCAGCAGCTGCGGTAGGCGCGCTCCAGCTCGCGGTACGTCGCCGTGACGGCGCGGCCGCGGGCGACGAGCACGATATCGTAGCCCTGCCGGAGCTCCGACTGCGAGAGCCGGTAGATCTCGCGGAGCCGGCGGCGGACGCGGTTGCGCACGACCGCCTTGCCCAGCTTGGCGCCGACCGTGACGCCGAGGCGGTTCCGGCCGCTCCGGTTCGGCCGCGCGTACACCACGAGGAAGGGCGAGACGCCGGATCTTCCCTTGCTGTAGGCGCGGCGGAACTCATAATTCTGTTTCAGCGTGGTCGCTCGCTTCATAGGTACGCCTCTAAGGGACGGCGCGAGCTGCTTTCCTCCGCGTCCGTCCCTCCGGTTCGATCATGGTTCCCCGCTCGCGTCTCCGTAAGACCCGATCAGAGGGTCAGACGGGCGCGGCCTCTGGCGCGACGGCGGGCAAGGACCTTGCGGCCGTTCGCGGTCTTCATGCGCTTGCGGAAGCCGTGCTCCTTGGAACGCTGAAGCTTCTTGGGCTGATAGGTGCGTTTGGTTGCCATGTCGATCATCCTCCTTCTCTTTATCATACCGGCGGCGGACCGGCCCGCCGCGCTTACTCGACGCAGCCGCTCACGCGGTCTGCGCAGTAATCGTTTCAAGACCCCGTAAAAACGCAGGGTACTGGCTATTATACAGGCTGGGCGGAGTCCTGTCAACCGGAAAATCCGCGCCGCGCGCCTTCTTTTTTCACCGCAAAACGACCGCGGACGCGTATCTTCCGGATCTTCGGCGGGTGCAGAAAACCGTTGCAAAATCGCGCTGTTTCTGATATAGTAAATTAGATATAATATTCTAGATATCATTAAGTATCAGGAAAGGCAGGTGCGTGCCGTGAAGTCTGTTTCCGACGTCTGGCAGCTCGTTCTGGAGAAGCTGAGTCAGAAGCTCTCCGAAACCAGCATCAACACCTGGTTCGACGAGGTGACGGACGTCGAGCTGAGGGACAAGACCTTCGTGATCGCCTGTCCCAACGAATTCAAGCGCAATATGATCGAGCAGATGTTTTCCCCCCAGCTCAGGGAGGTGCTTCGGGACCTGTTCTCCTCCGAGTTCGATCTGCTCGTCCTCGCGGGCCTCTCCAAGCCGGACGATCCGCCCAGCCCGCCGATCCTGCTGGTGAGCGACGCGTTCCGCTTCGACACCTTTGTGGTGGGCGAATCGAACAAGCTGGCCTACGCCGCCGCCCGCGCGGTGGCGGACGGCGCGAGCGCCCACTACAACCCGCTGTTCATCTACGGCGACTCCGGCCTCGGCAAGACGCACCTGATCTACGCCATCCACCACCAGTTCCGTCTCCGCAGGCCGCAGGCGAACATCGTCTACATCAAGGGCGACGAATTCCTCAACGAGTTCATCTCCCTCGTGCGCATGGGCCGGGGCGACGAGTTCCGCGCCAAATACCGCGACGCGGACCTGCTGCTGGTGGACGACGTGCAGTTCGTGGCGGGCAAGGAGCAGTCGCAGAACGAGTTTTTCCACACCTTCAACACCCTCTACGAAGCGGGGAAGCAGATCGTGCTGACCTCGGACCGCCTGCCGAGCGAGATGACGCTGCTGGACGACCGGCTGCGCACCCGCTTCGAGTGGGGCCTGATGGTGGACGTGCAGGCGCCGGACTACGAGACGCGCGTCGCGATCATCAAGAACAAGGCGCTCCAGCGCGGCTTCACCATCGACGACAAAAGCGCGGACTACATCGCCCGCAACGTGACGGCGAACGTCCGCCAGATCGAGGGCGTCATCAACCGCATCGACGCGCACCGCGACCTCTACCGCGCGGCGCTCAACGACAGCGAGATCGAGCAGATCGTCCGCGAGGCGGTCCGCACCAGCAACGAGGCGATCCCGACGCCGGAGGTCATCATCACCGAGGTCTCGCGCTACTTCGGCTTCGACGAGGCGATCCTCCGCGGCCCATCCCGCAGCCGCAACATCGTCCACGCGCGCAACATCGCGATGTATCTCATCCGCAACATCACGGGCCTGTCTACCGTTGAGATCGGGCGCATCTTCGGGCGCGACCACTCCACCGCGCTCCACTCCCTCGACCAGATCACGGACAAGCTGGAGACGGAGCCCTCCGTCGCCCAGACGCTCAAGGACATCACGCTGAACATCAACAGCCGGGGCTGAGGCGGACTTTTCCACACAATTCACAGAAAGAACCGAACTGCCTCTGTGGAAAACCCATTTCCCGTTTCGTTTCGTGGAAAACCTCCAAAATTTTCCACCGGTTATGAAACCCCGCCGAAGCGCGCCGTTTCGCCATTTCCCGGACTTTTCCACAATTTCCCGCCCTCTGCTGCTATTACTTAAAAAGAAATTCCATCTCTTCTCAGAAGAAAGGACGACCGCCATGAAATTCTCCTGCGAGAAGCCCGCGCTCCAGAGCGCCATCAACATCGCGTCCCGCGCCGTCGCCTCCAAAAGCTCCATCCCCGCGCTGGAGGGACTGCTGCTCGTCTGCGCCGACGGCTATGTGACCGTCACGGGCTACAACATGCAGCTCGGCATCCGCACGCGCTTCGCCTGCGAGACGGAGCGGGATGGCGCGCTGGTGCTCAACGCCCGTCTGCTCGGCGATATCGTGCGCCGCATGAGCGAGGACACGGTGACGCTGGACGGCCGCCTTGCGCCGGCGGTGAAGCTGCACTGCGGCGACGCCGACTATGACATCGCGAGCCTGCCCGCCTCCGATTTTCCGGAGCTGCCGGAGGTGGAGGAGACGAACTCCTTCGCGCTGGCGGAAAAGACGCTCGGCGCGATGATCCGTCAGACCAGCTTCTCGGTCTCGACGAACGAGGCGCGGCCCGTGCATATGGGCTCGCTGTTCGAGGTGGGCGCGAAGGAGCTGACCATGGTTTCGGTGGACGGGTTCCGCCTGGCGCTGCGGCGCGAGCAGCTGGAGCAGACGGCCAGCGGCGTGTTCTCCTTCGTCGCGCCGGGCACGGCGCTCAACGAGGTCGAGCGCGTCTGCGAGGATCTTGACGAGCCGGCGCGCGTCACGCTGGGCGACCGGCACGTGCTCTTCGAGCTCGGGGAGACGGAGCTGATCTGCCGCCGGCTGGAGGGCGAGTTCCTCGACTATAAGAACGCGATCCCGCGGCGGAACAGCATCGTGCTGACCGTCGATACCGGCGCGATGATCGAGAGCCTCGACCGCGTGGGCGTCGTGATCAGCGAGAAGCTCAAAAGCCCGGTGCGCTGCCGCTTCGGGCAGGACACGGTGACGTTTTCGGCGCGCACCGCCAACGGCGAGGCGAAGGACGTCTGCCGGCTGGAGGGCGACGGGAAGGACCTTGAGATCGGCTTCAACAACCGGTATCTGACCGAGGCGCTGCGCTACGCGCCCGCCGACAAGGTGCGGCTCGAGCTCAACAGCAGCATTTCGCCCGCCATCATCGTGCCGACCGCGGAGGAGGATGAGAGCTTCCTCTACATGGTCCTGCCGGTCCGCCTGAAGGCGTGACGCGCGGCAAAACTCTTTGGTAAAGCGTTGGACAGTATGGATATCATTCCGATCACAACCGAATTCATCCGCCTTCAGGACCTGCTCAAGTTCGCTTCCCTGGTCTCCACCGGCGGCGAGGCGAAGCTCGTCGTCACGGAGGGTATGGTGAGGGTGAACGGGGAAGTCTGCATGCAGCGCGGAAAAAAGCTCCGCCCGGGCGACACGGTCGCCTTCGGCGGACGCGAGCTGACGGTCGCCTATGCGGATCGATAAGCTGCGGCTGCAGAACTTCCGCAACTATACGGAGCAGGAGATCGCATTCTCGCCGGAGAGCAACGTCATCGTCGGCGAGAACGCGCAGGGCAAGACCAACCTGCTCGAGGCGATCACCTATCTCTCCTGCGGGCGGTCCGTCCGTGCCCGGTCCGACCGCGAGCTGCTCCGCTTCGGCGAGAGCGAGGCGCGGATCGTGGGGGAGGTGCGCTCCCGCGCGCGCGATTTTCTCGTGGACGCGCGGCTTTTCGCCGGAAAACGGCGCAAAATCACGATCAATCAAGTGCCCGTCAAGCGCGCAAGCGAGTTGTCCGGCGTGCTGGGCACCGTCTTTTTCTGCCCGGAGGATCTGCAGCTCATCCGCGACGGCGCGGCCGCGCGACGGCGGTTCCTGGACCAGTCGCTCTGTCAGCTCCGCCCGCGCTATGCCGACGCGCTCGCGGAGTACAACCGGCTCTACGAGCATAAGACGCGCATCCTGCGCGACTGCGAGGAGCATCCCGCGCTGCTCGACACGCTGCCGGAATTCAACTCGCGCATGGCGCTGTGCGGCGCGGCGCTGATCCGCTACCGCGCGCGCTACTGCGCCCGCCTCGCCGAGTACGCCGCCGCGGCGCACGGGGAGTGCTCCGGCGGGAAAGAGCGGCTCACGCTGCGCTATGAGACGGTGAGCAGCGTGAGCGACCCCTTTGCCGAGCAGGGCGTGCTCGTCGAGCAGCTGCTCGCGCATCAGCGCGCGCACGCGCAGGCGGAGCGCGCGTCGCGCCTGTGCCTGTCCGGTCCGCACAAGGACGACGTGGTCGTGGAGATCGGCGGCGAGAACGCGCGGCAGTACTCCTCGCAGGGGCAGACCCGCACGGCGGCGCTGGCGTTCAAGCTGGCGGAGCGGGAAATCTACAAGGAAGTCACCGGTCAGGCGCCGGTCCTGCTGCTGGACGACGTGCTCTCCGAGCTCGATCCGAGGCGGCAGAGCTTCGTGCTGAACCGCATCGGCGGCGGACAGGTGTTCATCACCTGCTGTGAGGAGGACCGGCTGGGCTGCCTCACGGCGGGAAAGGTGCTGCGCGTCGAGGGCGGCGCGGTGCGGGACACGGGGGAGTGAGGGCCTATGTATCTTCACATCGGCAACCATCAGATGCTCCCCGCGCGGCGCATCATCGGCATTTTTGATCTGGAGATCACGTCCCAGTCGAAGAGGACCGCCGCGTTCCTGAAGAACGCGGAGCGGGAGGGCGTCGTCATCGACGCCTGCGAGGACGTTCCGAAGTCGTTTCTGGTCTGCGATCATCCGTATCACAGGCAGATCGTCTATCTTTCGCAACTGAACAGCCGGACCCTGGCGGGCCGCGCTGAGGAACAGGAGAGAACCAAATGAGCGAAATCAACGAACAGAACATCGTGACCGCCGTCGAGCAGGAGTACAACGCCTCGGAGATCCAGGTGCTCGAGGGACTGGAGGCCGTGCGCAAGCGCCCGGGCATGTATATCGGCTCGACCTCGTCCAGCGGACTGCATCACCTCGTCTACGAGATCGTGGACAACTCCATCGACGAGGCGCTGGCGGGCTACTGCACGGAGATCGTCGTCACGATCAATCCGGACGGCACGATCACGGTCGTGGACAACGGGCGCGGCATCCCGGTGGACGTGCAGGCGCAGACCGGCCGCCCCGCGCTGGAGGTCGTGTTCACGGTGCTGCACGCCGGCGGCAAGTTCGGCGGCGGGGGCTACAAGGTCTCCGGCGGCCTGCACGGCGTCGGCGCGAGCGTGGTCAACGCGCTGTCGGAATGGCTGGTCGCGCAGGTCCACAAGGACGGCAGGATCTACGAGATGCGCTTCTCCCGCGGGCAGATCACACAGGAGATGCGCGTCGTCGGCGAGACGGACCGCTGCGGGACGACCGTCACCTTCAAGCCGGACCCGGAGATGTTCGACGATACGGACTACTCCTACGACATCCTGCACACGCGCATGCGCGAGGAGGCGTTTCTCAACGCGGGCTTGCGCATCCGCACCGTCGATGCGCGTCCCGGACGCGAGCAGCAGGATGAGATGTGCTACGAGGGCGGCATCCGCGAGTTCGTGACCTGGCTCAACAAGACCAGAGACGCCCTGCACGACAAGGTCATCTATATGAGCGGGCTGAAGAACGACAGCTTCGCCGAGATCGCGCTGCAGTACAACGACGGCTATCAGGAGAACATCATCTCCTTCGCCAACAACGTTCACACGCCGGAGGGCGGCATGCACGAGACCGGCTTCAAGGCGGCGCTCACCCGCGTGCTGAACAACTACGGCGTGCGCGCGGGCATCATCAAGGGCGACGACAAGGTCAGCGGCGAGGACTGCCGCGAGGGCCTGACCGCCGTCATCTCCGTCAAGCTGACGAACGCGCAGTTCGAGGGCCAGACCAAGGCGAAGCTCGGCAACAGCGAGATGCGCACGCTGGTGGACAGCGTCGTCTCCGACCGGCTGACGCAGTTTCTGGAGGAGAATCCCGCCGTCGCCCGCGCGATCCTCGACAAGGCGATGATGGCCAACCGCGCGCGCGAGGCGGCGCGGCGGGCGCGGGAGAGCATCCGGCGCAAGAGCGCCCTCGGCGGCGCGGCCATGCCCGACAAGCTGCGCGACTGCAACGAGAACAACCCCGAGCTGACCGAGATCTACATCGTCGAGGGCGACAGCGCAGGCGGCTCCGCGACCAACGGGCGCGACAGCCGGTTCCAGGCGATTTTGCCGCTGTGGGGCAAGATGCTCAACGTCGAGAAGGTCCGCGCGGACAAGATCTACGGCAACGACAAGCTCCAGCCCGTCATCGTCGCCCTCGGCGCGGGACTGGGCGAGGATTTCGACGTCAACAAGCTGCGCTATCACAAGGTCATCATCATGGCGGACGCCGACGTGGACGGCAGCCATATCCGCACGCTGCTGCTGACGTTCTTCTTCCGCTATATGCAGCCGCTCATCCGGGAGGGCTATGTCTACGCCGCGGTGCCGCCGCTCTACAAGCTCACGCGCGGCAAGACCATGCGCGTGGCCTTCTCCGACGAGGAGCGCGACGCGGTCAGCGCGGAGCTGCGCGGCGACAACCCCAACGCGAAGGTCGATATCTCCCGCTTCAAGGGCCTCGGCGAGATGGACCCGCACGAGCTCTGGGAGACGACGATGGACCCCGAGCGCCGCACGCTCAAGCGCATCACGCTCGAGGACGCCGTCCGCGCCGATGAGACGTTCAGCGTGCTCATGGGCGAAAAGGTCGAGCCGAGGAAGGAGTTCATCGAGCGGAAGGCGAAGTACGCGGTGAACCTGGACTTCTGAGCGGGATGCCCCCCGCGAAGGGGAACGGTTCCTGAAACCAGTCTTTCCTTTCTCTTGCGAAAGGAAAGAACCGTTTTCAGACTTCCAAAGAAAGGAAAGCCGCTTTGCCGGGTGCTCCGGTGATTCGCGGCAGTTCAGCGCCTTGGCAGCGCTGTTTACGTCCTGACGATTTGCCGGTGCGTCTACGGTCCGCTGCCGCTTCGTCGCCGCAAGCTCCGTATCGCTCGCTTCCGCGCAGGCGCGAAAGCTCGTTCACTTCGCTGCGTCTCCTCTTCCTCGCACAAGTCACCGTTGCGCCAGCCGTTTTCCGCTTCCCGTTGGTCGCGGCAAACGGGGCGCTGCCTCGAAACTCCCTCGCTTCTCCCGCCGCTGGCGGCGCTTCGGTCGTTTCCACTTTGCTGGTTTGTGCTCGGAGAAGGGAGAGATGACGATGCAAGGCTGCTTCTCTGAACAGAACCAACCTGCAAACAGAACCGCCCTGCGGCGTTGTTCGGACGGAGCGACGCACGATCCCGGACACGCGGAACCATTGCGCCCGCGGAGCGGGCAATCGCGGCGAAATCAATCAGGTCACGAAAACAGCGTTATGCTCTTTTCAAAAAACCAGACGACAGATAAAACCCTGCCCACAAAAGGGATTCCAAAACCGCAGGTTTTGGCGGCTTTTTGGTGACTTTTTCGGCGGCGAAAAAGTCACTCCGTCCGCAGACGGAAGCTCCTGCGCCCCTTTCGCAAGAGAAAGAAGAAATGGGGTTGCAGTCGTCCCCCCGCGAAGGGGAACGGTTCCTGAAACCAGTTCTTTCCTTTCTCTTGCGAAAGGAAAGAACCGTTTTCAGACTTCCAAAGGAAGGAAAGCCGCTTTGCCGGGTGCTCCGGTGATTCGCGGCAGTTCAGCACCTTGGCAGCGCTGTTTACGTCCTGACGATTTGCCGGTGCGTCTACGGTCCGCTGTCGCTTCGTCGCCGCAAGCTCCGTATCGCTCGCTTCCGCGCAGGCGCGAAAGCTCGTTCACTTCGCTGCGTCTCCTCTTCCTCGCACAAGTCACCGTTGCGCCAGCCGTTTTCCGCTTCCCGTTGGTCGCGGCAAACGGGGCGCTGCCTCGAAACTCCCTCGCTTCTCCCGCCGCTGGCGGCGCTTCGGTCGTTTCCACTTTGCTGGTTTGTGCTCGGAGAAGGGAGAGATGACGATGCAAGGCTGCTTCTCTGAACGGAACCAACCTGCAAACAGAACCACCCTGCGGCGTTGTTCGGACGGAGCGACGCACGATCCCGGACACGCGGAACCATTGCGCCCGCGGAGCGGGCAATCGCGGCGAAATCAATCAGGTCACGAAAACAGCGTTTCCACGAGGCGAAAACGGTTTCGGTTTGATAAAATCTTGCCAAAAAGCGATTTCTCTCTTTGGCGGGCGACACCGTTTCTCTCTTTCAAGAAAAGAGAGAAATGGGGTCGCATCCGTACTTCCCCCCGCCCGCGGAGCGGGCAAAAAAGCAAGGAGACAACACCATGGCACATAAGAACGTAGACTACGATCCGGAAACCCTGCGCTACCCGGAGCAGAAGATCGTGCAGAGCGAGCTCGTGCACGAGATGGAGAGCTCCTACATCGAGTACGCGATGTCGGTCATCGTGGGCCGCGCGCTGCCCGACGTGCGCGACGGCCTCAAGCCCGTCCACCGCCGCATCCTCTACGCCATGTACGAGGACGGCCTCACGAGCGACAAGGCGTTCCGCAAGTGCGCCACCGCCGTGGGCGACGTGCTGGGCCGCTACCATCCGCACGGCGACGCCAGCGTGTACGACGCGCTCGTGCGCATGGCGCAGGACTTCTCTATGCGCTATCCGCTCATCGACGGGCACGGCAACTTCGGCTCGGTCGACGGCGATCCGCCGGCGGCCTACCGCTACACCGAGGCGCGCATGGCGAAGATCGCCAACGAGATGCTGCGCGACATCGAGAAGGAGACGGTCGACTGGGACCCCAACTTCGACGAGACGCGCAGGGAGCCGCGCGTGCTGCCGTCGCGCTTCCCGAACCTGCTGGTCAACGGCTCGTCGGGCATCGCGGTCGGCATGGCGACGAATATCCCGCCGCACAACCTCACCGAGGTCGTCAACGCCTGCATCTGCGTGCTCGACAATCCGGAGGCCACGCTCTACGACCTGATGCAGCACGTCACCGGCCCGGATTTCCCGACGAAGGGCATCATCATGGGCCGCAGCGGCATCCGCGCCGCCTACGCCACCGGCCGCGGCAAGATCGTCCTGCGCGCGCGCACCGAGTTTGAGGAGCTGCCGCAGGGCAGGACCCGCATCATCGTCACCGAGCTGCCCTATCAGGTCAACAAGCGCCAGCTCATCAAGAGCATGGCGGACCAGGTCAACGACCGGCGGCTCGAGGGCATCAGCGACATCGTCGATCAGAGCGACCGCGGCGGCATGCGCATCGTCATCGACGTCAAGCGCGACGCGAACCCGCAGGTGGTGCTCAACCGCCTCTTCGCGCAGACGCAGATGCAGACCAGCTTCGCCATCAACCTGCTCGCGCTGGTGGACGATCAGAAGCAGCCGAAGATCCTGTCGCTCCGCCACATCATCGACGAGTACCTCGCCTTCCAGGAGGAGCTGATCCGCCGCCGCACGCGCTATGAGCTGCGCAGGGCGAAGGAGCGCGCGCACATCCTCGAGGGCCTGCTGATCGCGCAGGACAACATCGACGAGGTCATCAGGACCATCCGCGAGAGCTACGACAACGCCAGGGAGAACCTGATGGCGAGGTTCAGCCTGACGGAGGCGCAGGCGCAGGCGATCTGCGACATGCGGCTCATCGCGCTGCAGGGGCTCAACCGCGAAAAGCTGCAGGCGGAATACGACGAGCTGGAGAAGAAGATCGCGTATTACAACGAGCTGCTCGCCTCCGAGACCCTGCTCCGGCAGGTGCTCAAGGACGAGCTGACCGAGCTGCGCGACCGCTACGGCGACGAGCGCAAGACCGAGATCCAGGAGGTCGAGGACGAGATCGACATCGAGGATCTGATCGAGGAGGAGCAGTGCGTCTACACCCTGACGCACAACGGCTACATCAAGCGCACGCCGGCGGACGAGTACAACGCGCAGAAGCGCGGCGGCAAGGGCGTGCGCGGCATGACCACGCGCGAGGAGGACTACGTGGAGGCGGTGTTCACCGCCAGCACGCACGACTATATCCTGTTTTTCACGAACAAGGGCCGCGTCCACCGCAAGAAGGGCTACCTGATCCCGGAGGCGGGCCGCGCCGCAAAGGGCACGAGCATCGTCAACATCCTCCCGCTCGAGGAGGGCGAGAAGGTCACGGCGGGCATCAGCGTCCGCACGCTCGACGAGGACGGGCAGTACCTGTTCTTCGCCACGAGGAACGGTACCGTCAAGCGCATCGAGCTCCGCTCGATCAACACCCGCATGAAGGCGGGCATCCGCGCCCTGACGCTCGACGAGGGCGACGAGCTGATCGAGGTCCGGCTGACGGACGGGAAGCAGAACCTGATCGTCATGACCCGCCAGGGCATGAGCATCTGCTTCGACGAGAACGACGTGCGCGTCATGGGCCGCATGGCCGCCGGCGTGCGCGGCATCCGCCTGCGCGCGGGGGATTACGTCATCGGCGCGGCGCGCGCGCACGCGGGCAAGACCGTCCTCGGCGTCACCGAGAACGGCTACGGCAAGCGCACGGCGGTCGAGGAATACCTCCGCGGCGACGAGCCGCAGAGCCGCGGCGGCAAGGGGCTCAAGGGCTACCAGATCACGGATAAGACCGGCCCGCTGGCGGCGATCAAGGTCGTCGACGGCGACGAGGACGTGCTGCTCGTGTCCGACGACGGCAGCATCATCCGCACCGCCGTGGGCGACATCAGCACCTACGGCCGCGCGACGCAGGGTGTGAAGCTCATGCGTCTGGCGGACGGGGTCAAGGTCATCTCCATCGCCCGCGCGGAGAAGGAGGATTCCTCCGACGAGCCCGCCGCGGAGGACTAGGGGAGAGGAAGCGGCACAGGGAAGCATGTACGACGAACTGACACAGGTCGATATCGACAAGATGAAGGCGGAGCTTGAGGAGCGCCGGCTCCGCATCCGTCCCGCGATCATGGAGGACGTCAAGACCGCCCGCGCCTTCGGCGACCTCAGCGAGAACTACGAGTACAAGGCGGCGAAGGAGGCCCAGCGCCGCAACGACAGCCGCATGCGCTATCTGGAGCGGATGATCGCCACGGCGAAGGTCGTGGACGCGCCGCGTCCGGCGGCCGACACGGTGGGCCTGTTCAGCACGGTGACGCTGTTCAACGAGAAGCTTCAGAAGGAACAGACCCTCCGCATCGTGACCACGCTGCGGCAGGACGCGCTGCGCGGGCTCATCAGCAAGGAGTCGCCCGTCGCAAAGGCGCTGATGGGCCGCCGCGCCGGGGAGCGGGTGGAGATCGCCGTCAGCCCGCAGATGAAGTACACGGTCGAGATCCGCGCCGTCGCCCCCGGCGAGGACGACGCGGACCTCGCGATCAGCAGCTTTTGAGGGAGGGCGCCATGAGATTCGCAGTATTGATCCTCGCCATCGTCATCGGGACGATTATGAAGTCCGCCGCGAAGAGCGGGGAGAAGGAGAAAAAGCGCTCCGCCGCGGAGAGAACGGAGGACATGCCGAAGCCGCAGAAGGCGCCGGGAGCGCCGAAGACGGCCGTCCCCATCTCCGCCGTCCGCGCGCAGAAGCGCGCGCAGGCCGCGCGCGCCGAGGAGTGGCGCGCGGCGAAGCGGCAGCAGGACGACGCGCAGCAGCTCCACTCGGTCGGGATGGACTCCTGCGAGGGGAAGCTCGAAAGCCTGCGCGTGCTCTACGAGGCCGGCATCCTCGACCGCGAGGAGTACGCCCAGCGCGTCTCCCGCGTCAAGGCGAAGCATCACGGGGCGTAGGCGCGCATGAAGACGGTCGAGATCTATACCGACGGCGCGTGCTCCGGCAACCCGGGTCCGGGCGGCTGGGGCGCGGTGCTGCGCTACGGCGCGCACGAGAAGGAGCTGTCCGGCGGCGCGGCGGAGACGACGAACAACCGCATGGAGCTCACCGGCGTCATCGAGGCGCTGCGCCGGCTGCGCGAGCCCTGCATCGTCGAGCTGTACTCGGACTCGAAGTACGTCGTCGACGCGCTCAGCAGGGGCTGGGCTTACGGCTGGCGCGAGCGGGGCTGGATCAAGAGCGACCGAAAGCCCGCGCTGAACGCCGACCTGTGGGAGACGCTGCTGACGCTCGCGGACCGGCACGAGCTGCGCTGCCACTGGGTCCGGGGCCACGCGGAGAACGAGTACAACAACCGCTGCGACGCGCTTGCCGTCGCGGCGCGGAAAAAATACGAATAGGCGCGAAGGACGCGCGAAACAGGGAGGCTGTTTTCCACAGTCTCCCCGTTTTTTGTGCATTTTTTGGCTTTTTCGGCGGTCTCGCTTCACCGGGCGGGCCGCTTCTGCATCCGCCGGTAGTCCGCGGCGCGGTAGCGGAGGAAATACGCCTGCGCCTCGGGCGAGAGGCTGTCGGTGAGCGCGCCGTCCTCGATGAACAGATCCTGCTCGTGGAGCAGGGGCGTCAGCGCGCGCATGCCGCGGCTGAGGCGCAGGAAGCCCGGACCCTCCCAGCCGCAGAGGTCGAAGAGCTCCGTCATCAGGAAGCAGGGCGAGAAATCGCCGCCCCTGCCGGTGAAATCGCGGTCCAGGACCGCCTTCGCCGCGCTGTTCGCCCAGATGAAGTAGGGCGCCGAGTAGTAGTTGTAGAAGCCCTCCGTCGTCGCGGCGCTCAGATCGACGCCGAGCTCCTTGTAGACCGCCGCGTCGTTGCCGAGCCAGGGCTTGTGGTCGCCGAAGAGGACCAGCACGACCGGCCGGTCCAGCCGCTCCAGCGCATCGACGAAGCGCGAGAGCTCCGTCAGCGTGTCGGAGACGCCGTCGAGATAGTTGTTGAGGATATTGCAGGACTCCGCCGACCAGCCCGTCGCCTCCGGCGACAGCGGGCGGATGCCGCCGGAGCTCTGATCGTCGTAGGGGCCGTGGTTCTGATAGGTCACCGAGAACGAGAACAGCGGCGGCTGATCCGCCGTCCGCGCGCTCAGCTCGCCGAGCAGGAAGTCGAAGAGCTGTTTGTCCGAGCGGTGCGGCGCGCTCCGCGGGTCCACCAGCTCGCCGAAGCCGTCCTCGGTGAAGACGCTGCCGTCGAAGCCGAGGTAGCGGTTGATGTTCCGGCGGTTGTAGAACCAGCCGTAGCCCGGGTGGCGGTAGACGGTCTCATAGCCCTGCGCGCCGAAATAGCGGACATAGGAGGCCGTGTCGGCGCGGAAGTCGCCGGGGAGGGAGCTGCCGGTCAGGAAGCCCCACTCGCTGTCCACCGTGCCGCCGGCGAAGATGTTGGTCAGCAGGTCGCCGGAGACGCTCCGCGCCTCCAGCTCGTGCAGCGGCGCGTACAGCTCCCGCACGCTTTTTTGCTCCGCCAGCGCCGGGAAGTCGGTCAGATCGGCGAGCGACTCGCACATGACGCCCACGACGTCCACGCGCTGCTCCGGCGGGATGTCCGCGTCCCCGTACTGCGCCAGCAGCGCGTCCGCCTCGCGCGCGCTGTAGCCCTCCGGCGGGGAGGGGAACGCCTTGGACACGCTGCGGATGAAGGGATACCAGAACCCGCGCGAGACGAAGACCTCCACCTCCGACCACTCGTTGTGGATGGCGGTGTTGTTGACGGTGGCGCGGTAGAGCGCGGGGCTCATGTAGACCTGCGAGTAGAGCAGCGGGATCAGCGCGAGGCAGACCAGCGTCCCGCAGACGCGCAGGCGCGGGCTGCGCTTGCCCTTCGGCAGCGCCAGCGACGCGAGGAACAGCAGGCCCGACCCGCCGACCGCGATCAGCACCACGCGGGTGATGTCGAACTGGTACCGCCACACGATGGCGCCCGCGGCGCGGATGAGCTTCAGATCGGCGGCGATCAGGGGATCGCCGCGGAGCTGGATCAGGAAGTAGTTGGCGAGCGCGAAGCCGACCGTCGGCACGGCGGAGATCAGGTACGCCGCCCAGGGCCGCTGCGTGAGGAAGTACCCCAGCGCAGCCAGCAGCACCGCCGGCAGCACGTTGAGCACGACGATCAGCGGCTTGTCGAAGTAGGATGCGAGCACCGCCGGATGGTACAGCGGCGCGTAGGAGCAGGCGGCGAGCGCCAGCGCGAACAGGCCCGTCGCGACGGAGAAGAGAAACAGCGCCGCGGCGGTCAAAACGCGGCGCGTCCGTTCCGCGCCGCGCAGGACAGTTTTGATACGGTCGATCATACTTTCTTACGCTTTCGGATGTCCTCGCCGAAGAACGGCAGGATACGGTATTCACCCTCGATCCGCGACAGGATCGCCGCGCCGTAGCGCCGGCCGATGTCCTCGGGACTGAGGTTGGTGGAAATGACGGTCTTGCGGTTGGTAATCAGCCGCGTGTTGACGATCCGGTAGAGCGCGCTCTGCACGAAGCCGGTGGTCAGCTCGGTGCCCAGATCGTCGAGGATCAGCAGGTCGCAGCGCAGCACGCGCTCCACGTCGTCGTCCGCGCCCTCGTCCTCGCCGCGGCCGAACTTCTGTTCCTCCATGCGCGCGAACACGTGCGCCGCCGTGTCGTAGACCACGGAGTGCCCCGCGTCGCTGACGACGCGGGCGATGCTCGCCGAGAGGAAGGTCTTGCCGAGGCCGGGCCCGCCGGAGAGCAGCAGGTTCCCGCTGCGGGGCGAGAACTCGTTGGCAAAGTCGCGGCAGGCGTCGTAGTTCTTCTCCATGCGCCGCAGGGGGGAGAGGGTCCGTCCCGGCTCCGCGGCGGGGGAGTACCAGGAGAATTCAAAGGTTTCGAAGCTCTGGCTGCCGAGGTCGAGCAGCTGCGAGAGCTCGCGGTTCTGCTCGCGGACGTAGTAATCGCGCAGGCAGGAGCACATCTCGCTGCCGCGCCAGCCGCGGTCGTCGCATTTGGGGCAGTTGGGCTTCGGCTCCAGATAGTCGGGCGGGTAGCCCAGCGCGTGGAGCAGCTCGCCGCGCTCGCGCTGGAGCGCGAGGTTTTCCTCCTTCAGCGCGGCGATGGCGCTCCGGGGGTCCGTGCCGCGGCGGAAGCCGGAGGCGATGATCCGCGCCATCGTGTGGGACAGCTCGCGGTCGATCTCCTCGAGGCGGGAATCCTCCGCGTAGCAGGCGCGCTGCCGCGCGCGGAACCGCTCCTCGCGCCGCTGCCTGTCCTCGTCGTATTGCGCCGCCGCGCGGCGCAGGACCTTGCCGTCGTAAGCCAAAACGCTCCGCCTCCTCTCAGTCGTAGTCGTTCATCCACGCGTTCTTGTCGCCGTCCTGCCGCGGCGCGGCCCTGCGCGGCGGGGCGCTCTCCGCGCGCGCCTCCTCCGGCGCGTGCAGGCCCTTCTCGTGCCAGCGGCGCAGGATGCCGTTGCAGTAGCCCCATTTGAACTCGCGGCATTTGAGCACGGTCTTGTCGCACGCGATGGCGACGGTCTCCGGCGGGAAGCCCCACTCCGTCCACTGCGTGAGGTATTTCTCCTCGCCCGGGACCGGCGCGCGGTCCCCGAGGCCCAGCGCCGCCATGTACGCGGGGAAGCGCGCGCGCGTCTCGCGCTCGCGGCGGAGCCAGGCGTCCGCCGCCGCGGAGGAGAACAGCTCCCTCCGCGCCCAGGCGTAGCCCTCCTTCTCGATCTCCGGCATCGTGGGCAGCCGCCCCGCGCCGAAGCGCGCCGCCTTGCGCTCGGCGCAGTAGGTCACGAGCAGGAGGATCACGTCCGCCGGCAGCCCGAGATAGTCGTACAGCCCCAGCAGCTTGCGCACGGAGGGATCGCTGAGGCGGCCGAGCTTGCGCTCGACCTCGCGGAGCACGGCGGCGAAGGAGGCGTCGCCCTCCAGCTTGTTCATCACGTCCTCGCGGGTGTATTCGGGCAGCGCGGTCTCCGGCGGGGGAGCGGGCTCCCGCCCGCTTTGGGGCGTCTGCAGGAGGCCCATGCCGCGCAGCGCGTCCTCCGCCGCGGCGAACTGCGCGGCGCTCCAGCCGAGCTCCGCGCGCAGCTGCTCCGGCTCCGACGAGCCGCGCCGCGCGAGACAGAGATACAGCAGCGCCGCGTCGCCGTCGCGCCGCTCGATCAGGCGGCGCACGGCGCGGTCGCTGAGGACGACGTTCTCCTCCTGCGCCAGATGCAGCCGATAATCCGCCATGATCCCGCCTCCCCTTTGCCCGGCCCGACCCGGAAAAATCGCCGATCCGGACGCGCGTGCCGCGCCGCGCGTCCGGAGAAGTCTTCTCCCGTATTCTACAATAAAAACCCGCGCTCGTAAACAGGAAATTTTCGCGCGCCCCTTTTCAAGCGGGGGAGGGCGTGCTATACTGTTAACTGGATTATTAGGTGGAGTGGGCCCCGTTTGGGCGTGCGAGAGAAAAAGAAACGGAGGAGCGTATGGAAAATCGTGTGACCGTGAACATCTGCGGCGAGGACTACACGCTGGTGGCCGAGGAAGCGCCGAGCTATATGCAGAAAGTCGGCAGCTATGTCGACGAGAAGCTCGGCGAGATGCTCGCCGGAGCGAAGGTCGGCCGCAGCGACGCGGCGGTGCTCGCCGCGATCAACATCGCCGACGAGCTGCTCAAGGAGCGCGAGGTGACCGAGTCCCTGCGCGCGCAGATCAAGTCGTATGTCGACGAGGCCGCCCGGGCGCGCAGCGAGACGTCCGCCCTCAAGCGCGAGCTGTTCAAGCTGCAGAACAAGCGGTGAGCCGCGGATGACCGAGCTTCTTGCTCCGGCAGGCTCCGGGGAGGCGCTGACCGCCGCCGTCCAGAACGGCGCGGACGCGGTGTATCTGGGCGTGGACGACTTCAACGCCCGCCGCAACGCGCACAATTTCTCGACGGAGGACCTGCCGGACCTCGCGGCGTACTGTCACAACCGCGATGTGAAGGTCTACCTGACGCTCAATACGCTGGTCAGCGACCGCGAGCTCCCCGCGCTCGCGTCCGTCGCGCGCGCCGCGAGCGGGGCGGGCGTGGACGCGATCCTCGTGCAGGACTGGGGCGTGCTGGACACGCTCCGCCGCACCGTGCCCGACGTGCCGCTGCACGCCAGCACGCAGATGACCGTCCACACGCTCTCCGGCGTGCGCGAGGCCGCGCGCCTCGGCGTCTCCCGCGTCGTGCTGGCGCGCGAGCTGAGCCGCGATGAGATCGCGGAGCTGTGCCGCGAGAGCCCGATCGAGCTGGAGGTCTTCGTCCACGGCGCGCTGTGCGCCTGCTGGTCGGGCCAGTGCGCCATGAGCGCCGTCATCGGCCGGCGCAGCGGCAACCGCGGGCTCTGCGCCCAGCCCTGCCGCCTGCCCTACAACGGCGGCTATCCGATGAGCCTGCGCGACAACAACCTCGCAGACTATGTGCCGGAGCTTCAGGAGATGGGCGTCGCCTGCCTCAAGCTGGAGGGGCGCATGAAGCGCCCGGAATACGTCGCGGCGGTGACGGGGATCTACGCCCGCCTGCTGCGCGAGCACCGCAGGCCGACCGACGCGGAGCGCGCGCAGCTTGCCGCCGCGTTCTCGCGCGACGGTTTTACCGACGGGTACTATACCGGAAAACGGGGCGCGCAGATGTTCGGCGTCCGTCCGGAGGACGCGCGCTGGCCGGAGGACTGGTTCGCGCAGCTTCGCGCGGACTATGAGCGCGGCGAGCTGCGCAAGGCAGCCGTGCAGATGCGCGCGCGCGTCGCGGCAGGCGAGCCGGTCACGCTGACCGTCTCCGACGCCGCGGGGCACACGGTCACGGCGAGCGGGCCGGTCCCGGAGCCGGCGCGGACGCGCGGCCTTGCCGCCGCGGAGGTCGAAGCGCGCCTGCGCAAGACCGGCGGCACCGCGTTCGCCGTCTCCGACTGCGCCGCGCAGGTGGAGGACGGCCTCGCCGTCTCCGCCGCGGCGCTCAACGCGCTGCGCCGCGACGCGCTGGACGCGCTCGCCGCCGCGCGGACCGCGCTGCCGGAGCGCCGCGCCTTTCCCTGCGTCCCGCCGGAGCCGGTCAGCGACCCGGCGGAGCCGCCGCGCCTCACCGTGTCGCTCCTGCGCGCGGAGCAGATGACCTCCGCGCTCGCCGACGCGCGGCCGGAGCTGGTGTACCTCCCCATCGGGGAGCTGGCGAAGCTCGACCTCGCGCCCTGGCTGGACCGCACGCGCTTCTGCGCGGTGCTGCCGCGCATCTACCGCACGGCCGACGAGCCGCGCCTGCGCGCGCTGCTCGACGAGCTGTCACGCCGCGGCGTCAGCGCCGTGGGCATCGGCAATCTGGGCCATTTTGCCCTTGCGCGCGATTACGATTTGGAAAAACGCGGCGAATTATCACTAAATGTATTCAATTCTGCCGCCCTGCGCTTCCTGAAGGAGCAGGGGCTGGACAGCGCCGCCCTGTCCTTTGAGCTGCGGCGCGAGCAGGTGCGGGACCTGCAGAAGTGCCTGCCCTGCGAGCTGCTGATCTACGGCCGCCTGCCGCTGATGATCCTGGAGAACCGGATCGCCGCGGACGCGGACGGCATGCTGACCGACCGGCGCGGCGAACGCTTCCCCGTCCTCGATATGGACGGGCGCTGCGAGATCGAAAACGCCAGGACGCTCTATCTCGCCGACCGGGACGACTGGCGCGCCGTCGGCGCGCGCTTCGCGCGGCTGCGCTTCACGACGGAGACGCCCGACGCGTGCGCGGCGATCCTCCGCGCGCACGCCGCGGGCGAGGACTGCGCGCCGCCCGACCTGACGCGCGGGCTGTTCTATCGCGGCGTGGAGTGAGCGCCGCCCTCCGCCGCGCGCGGCGCGGACGGGGGATATCTGCGGCGGGCGGCACGGGCGCGCGCGGCGGAGACGCGGGGCGCGGGAGCCTGCGCCGCCGCGTTTGGGGCCGGATGCCCCGAAAATCTGATAACAAAGAGTAATAATTATGCCAAATATTACAAAACATATTGTTTTGGCCTCCGGTTCGCCGCGTCGGCAGGAGCTGCTGCGGCGCATCGGGATCACGGAATTCGATATCGTCGTCCCGGAGGCGGACGAGAGCTGCCCGGCGGGGCTGAGCCCGCGGGAGACCGTCGCGCACATCGCGCGGGCGAAGGCGGAGGCGGCGCGGGCGCTGACCGCGGCGGACGACGTGGTCATCACCGCGGACACGATGGTCTTTCTCAACGACAGGCGGCTCGGCAAGCCGCACGACGCGGCGGACGCGCTGCGGATGCTCCTTGCGCTCTCCGGCGCGCGGCACACGGTCTGCACCGGGGTGACGGTGCGGCAGGGCGAGCGGCTGGTCTGCTTCACGGCGGCGACGGACGTGTACTTCCGCGCGCTCACGGAGCGTGAGCTGCGCAGCTATATCGCCAGCGGCGAGCCGATGGACAAGGCGGGCGCGTACGGCGTGCAGGGTCTGGGCGCGCTGCTGGTGGAACGGATCGACGGCGACTTCTTCAACGTCATGGGCCTGCCGGTGCTGCCGCTGGCGCAGGCGCTGAGGGAGTTCGGCGTCGAGCTGCTGTGATGGGATGAAGGGATGAAAAAGTTTTTTTCAAGGCACGGCGTGTCGATCCTCGCCGCCGCCGCGGTCATCGCGGTGGGGCTGAGCGTCCTGACCTACTTTTCGTCGACCTCGACCTTCCTGCACAACGCGGCGGGCGTGCTGAGCTCCCCGTTCCGCGCGGCGGCGGAGAGCGTCGGCGGCTGGTTTGAGGACAAACAACGCTATTATCGGGATTACAGCGACCTTCTCGCGGAGGTCAAGGCGCTGCGCGAGGAGGTGGCGGAGCTGCGCGCGAACGCGCGGCAGGCCGAGAGCGACCGCGAGGAGAACGCGCTGTTCCGCCGGCTGATCGGCCTGCGGGAGCAGCGGCGCGACTTTGTGTTCGAGTCGGCCAAGGTGCTGGAGCGCAGCTCCAGCAACTGGACGCGGACGCTGACGCTCAACCGCGGCACGAGCCACGGCGTCGCGGCGCGCAACGTCGTCGTCAGCAGCGAGGGCTACCTCGTCGGCGTGGTGACGGACGTGGGGCTCAACTGGTGCACGGTGCAGACGATCACCGACACCGACACCGAGCTGGGCGCGCTGCTGTTCCGCACGGGCGACGTGGTGGTCGCGGAGGGCGACTTCGCGCTCATGGGCGAGGACCGGCTCAAGCTGAGCTATCTGCCGGTCGATACGGCGCTGCTGGTGGGCGACTACATCGTGACCTCCGGTCTCGGCGGGTACTACCCGTCCAACCTCGTCATCGGCACGGTGGAGAGCGTCGAGGCGGACGACAACGGGCTCGCCCAGTATGCGGTCCTCGCGCCGATGCTCGATTTTGACGATCTGACGGAGGTTTTCGTCATCAAGGCCTTCGATATCGTGGAGTGACGCGGGAGAAAGGAGCGGCATGCTGACCCGACGCGATCTGTTCATCAAGTGGAGCGCCTACGGCCTGACGTCGTTGGCGCTGACGTTTCTTTTTGCCCTGACGCTGCGCGACGTGGAGCTGCTGGGCGCGCATATGTTCTTCCCGCCGCTGCTCGTGGCGGTGGTGGCGTCGCTGGAGGACCCGCGCTCCGGCGTGAGCTTCGGGCTCGTGTGCGGCGTGCTGTGCGACCTGACCACGGCGGGGACGTTCCCCTGCGTGTACACGCTGGCGTTCACGCTGGCGGCGCTGCTCGGCGCGGCGCTGGCGCAGAGCGTGCTCCAGCCGGGCGCGCTGTGCTCGGCGGCGGTCACGCTGCTGACGTTCCTGATCCTCGACGCGCTGAACATGCTGGCGCTGTTCATCACGGCGCGCGCGCCCCTCGGCGCGATGGCGTCGCTGGCGCTGCGGGAGGCGCTGATCTCCTGCCCGCTGCTGCTGATCGTGCATCCGGTGCTGCGGCACGTGCACGACCGGTTCACTCTGTAAGGAAGGAGGGCGTCCATGGAGGAAGCCAAGAAGCTGCGCCGCAGGCTGCTGGTGATCGGCAGCCTGTTTGCCGCGTGCCTGGCCGTGTTCTTTTACGCGATGTTCGACGCGCAGATCATCCACGGCGAGGAGTACCGCACGGCGTCCGTGCGAACGAACACCAGCGTCGAGACCGTCGAAGCCTCGCGCGGCATGATCACCGACCGCAACGGCAAGGTGCTCGTGTCCAACCGCGCGGTGTACACGCTGACCTTCGACCCCTCCCTCGTGGACAGGGACGAGCTCAACGACCAGCTCCTGCGGCTGACCGACCTGCTGCGGGAGCAGGGCGTGCAGTGGTTCGACGAGCTGCCCCTGACCTCCGCGCCGCCCTACGTCTATGACGAGACGGTCAACCGCTCCGGCATGCTGGTGAAGTATTTCGCGGGCAAGAAGTGGATCGAGGACGGCATGACCGCCGAGGAGCTGCGCGAGGGCATGTCGCCCCGCACCATCATCGACCTGCTCTGCGGCGAATTCGGCGTGGACGGGTCGCTCTCGATGCGGAAAACGCGCGATCTGATCGGCCTGCGCTATTCCCTCGCCACCGCGCAGATCGACGGGGACGGCACCTTCCTCTTCGCCTCCGATGTGGACGTGGCGCTGATCTCGCTGCTGAAGGACGGCGATTTCGCCGGCGTCCGCGTGGGCACGTCCTCCGTGCGCGAGTACCAGACCGCCGCCGCCGCGCATATCCTCGGCCGCGTGGGCAAGATCCAGAACTGGGACGATTACAAGGACAAGGAGGGCTACCGCTGGAACGACCTCGTGGGCATCGACGGCGTGGAGCTGGCGTTCGAGGGGCTGCTGCGCGGCACGGACGGCAAGCGCGTCGTGACCACCAACGCCGACGGCAAGGTGATCTCGGAGCTGTACTCCGAGGAGCCGGAGCCGGGCCGGAACGTGGCGCTGACGCTGGACATCGACTTCCAGTCCCGCGTGGAGCAGATCCTCGCCGACAGCGTGGCGGAGATGACCGCGGAGGACGACGTCGCGCGCGGCGCGGCCGCCGCGGTCGTGCAGATCGGCACGGGCGAGGTGCTTTCCCTCGCCTCCTGCCCCACCTTCTCGCTGGAAAACTTCAATCAGGACTACGCCGCGCTGCGGGAGGACCCGCTGCGCCCCATGTACAACCGCGCGACCATGGGCCTCTACGCTCCGGGCTCGACCTTCAAGCCCGCCGTCGCCGTGGCGGCGCTGGAGACCGGCACGATCACGCCGCAGACGAAGATCCGCGACCTCGGCGCGTACCGCTATTACGACATGGTCTACAACTGCTGGATCTACGCCGCGAACCGCGGCACCCACGGCCTCATCAACGTCACGGACGCGATCACGGTGTCCTGCAACTACTTCTTCTACGAGCTCGGCAAGGAGCTGGGCATCTCCACCATCGACCGCTACGCCGCCGACTTCGGTCTGGGCGAGCCGACGGGCATCGAGATCCCCGAGCTCACCGGCACGATGACCTCCCCCGCCTACGTCGAATCGCTCAAGGACCACCACTGGACCGACGGCCTGACCCTGCAGGCGGCGATCGGGCAGGCGTACAACCTCTTCACCCCGCTGCAGATGGCGAACTACATCGCGGCGCTCGCCGGCGGCGGCACGCGGTACAACGCCCACCTGCTCAAGGACGTCAGCGACTACGACAGCGCAATGTCCGCCTACGCCTACGACGAGCCGCCCGCCGCGGTGGTGGAGATCGCGCCGGAGAACCTGCACGCGGTGCTCGCGGGCATGCGCAAGCTCGTCACCGACGGCAGCGTGCGCAGCGCGTTCCAGCGCTGCGTCGTGGACGCCGCCGCCAAGACCGGCACCGCGCAGACCGGCGGCAGAGGCTCCACCAGCAACGGCGTCTTCGTCGCCTTCGCGCCCTACGACGATCCCCAGATCGCGCTGGCGCTGGTCATCGAGAAGGGCGGCAGCGGCGGCGCGCTGGCAAACGCCGCCGTGGACATCCTCAACGCCTATTTCACCGCCGCCGAGCCGAACATCCTCGGCGAAAACACGCTGCTCCGATAGCTTCGAACCATACCGGACGCCGGCGGGCGGAGACCCCGCCGGCAGACCGTCCCGGAACGCCGCCGCCGCGCGCTTTGCGCGGCGGTTTTTCATGCGCCGCGCCGTCGGGGGACGCGGCGAAAAATCCGCATCCGGGCCGCGCGCGAATTTCGCGCGAATGCGAATTTACAGTTGAAATCGCGCGGGGTTGTGATATAGTATAACAGTTAGAAATAATCGGGGGAAAGCACCTAAATGGAGGCGCTGCGCCGGAAAGCGAGGGTTTGTTTGGCGAAAACGGTGGCTATCGTGAATCAGAAGGGCGGCGTCGGCAAGACGACGACCTGCGTCAACCTCGCCGCGGCGCTGCACGAGGCCGGCAGGCGCGTGCTGCTCTGCGATTTTGACCCGCAGGCGAACGCCACCTCCGGCATGGGCGTGGACAAGAACGCGGTGCAGGGCGTTTACGACGTGCTCATCAACGGCGCGGACGCCAGGCGCGCCGTCGCCCACACCCGCTGGGGCGACGTGCTGCCCTCCGGCAAGGCGCTGGCGGGCGCCGGCATCGAGATGATCGGGCGCGAGAGGCGCGAATTCCTGCTGAAAAACGCGCTCGCGGCCGTCGGGGACGACTACGACTTCGTGCTCATCGACTGCCCGCCCTCGCTCGAGCTGCTGACGCTCAACGCCCTGTGCGCGGCGGATACGATCCTCGTGCCGGTGCAGTGCGAATACTTCGCGCTGGAGGGGCTCAGCGACCTGCTGAACACCGTGCGCATCGTCAAGCGCGCGCTGAATCCGGGGCTGGAGCTCGAGGGCGTGCTGCTGACGATGTACGACGCGCGGACCAACCTCGCCATGCAGGTGGCGGCGGAGGTCAAGCGCTACTTCCCCGGCCGCGTCTACGCCTCGGTCATCCCGCGCAACGTGCGCCTGTCCGAGGCGCCGAGCCACGGCAAGCCCATCAACATCTACGACAGGACGAGCCGCGGCGCGGAGGCGTACGCCGCGCTGGCGCAGGAGTTTTTGAAGAAGAACGCGTAACGCAGAGGAGCAAAGCATTATGGCCAACACATCACGAGGCTTGGGCAAGGGGCTGGGCGCGCTGCTCGGCGACGCCGCACTGCGCGCGGACGCCGGAGACAACCTGCTCCTGCTCCCCATCGCGCAGGTGGAGCGCAACGCCGACCAGCCGCGCAGACGCTTCGACGAAGAAGCGCTCGCGGAGCTGGCGGAATCCATCCGCGAGCACGGCGTGCTCCAGCCGCTGACCGTGCGGCGGCTCGCGTCCGGCTATTACCAGATCATCGCGGGCGAGCGCCGCTGGCGCGCCGCGCGCATGGCGGGCCTGAGCGAGGTCCCCGCCATTGTCGTCGAGGCGGACGAGCGCAGGACGACGGAGCTGTCGCTCATCGAGAACCTCCAGCGCGAGGACCTCGGCGCCATCGAGGAGGCCGAGGGCTACAAGCGGCTGATGGACGGCTGGCACATGACGCAGGAGGACGTGGCGGCGCGCGTCGGCAAGTCGCGCTCCGCCGTGGCGAACGCGCTGCGGCTGCTGGGCCTCTGCCCCGAGCTGCGCGCGCTGGTCGAGGAGGAAAAGCTCACCGCCGGCCATGCCCGCGCGCTGCTGCCGCTTCCCGCCGCGCAGCAGAAGCAGGCGGCGCGGGAGGTCGTCGAGGGCGGTCTGAGCGTGCGCCAGACCGAGGCGCTGGTCAAGCGGCTGCTCGCCGGGCCCGCGCCGGAGAAGAAAAACAACGCCGATGCGGTCAATTACGCCAGGCTGGCGGCGGGCGAGCTGACGACGAAGCTGGGCCGCGGCTGCCGCATCGTGCCGGGCAGGAGGAAGGGCCGCATCGAGCTGGATTACTACGGCGTGGACGACCTGAACGACCTGCTGGACGCGCTGGCGCGCATCGGCAGGCGCGTTGAACAATAGAGCGAAGCGCCCGGCGGAAGCACCCGCGGGGCGGATCACAGCCGGTCATCCGGCGAGAAGAGGAACGGCGCATGACAGATTTTATCCACGAGCACCCCAAAGACGAACAGATCCCGGCGCCCGCCGGGCCGACTCCGCCGCCGGCGGAGCCGGAGCTGGACGAAAAAACCGGGCAGAAGCGCGTTTACGGCTATATTTTCCTGCTGTTCATCGTCGCCTTCTCGCTGCTGCTGTGGGCGTTTCTGATGAACCAGCGCAGCACCGATCAGGTGCTCTCCGAGCTCCGCGGCAGCGCGAGCACCCTGCAATCCACGCTGGACCGCAACATCGAGCTGGAAGAGCAGCTCGGGGAGAGCGAGCGGCAGAAGCTGCTGCTGGAAAAGCAGGTCGAACGGCTGGAGGAGCAGAACCGGCAGCTTCGGCAGACCGTCGACGAGGAACAGGAGCGCAGCGACAGGCTCCTCGGCGACCTTGCGGCATACGCGCAGGCGGCAAACCTGGAATACGCCTTCGGGCAGAAGGATTACGAGCGCTGCCGCGAGCTGATCGAACGCTCGCTGTGGGCGGCCTATGAATCGGGCGAGAGCCCGTTCTCGGAGGACGACCGCGAGGATATCCGACCGATGACCAGAGCGCGGTTCGAGGAGATCCTGGAGGCCGTCGACTATGAGAAACCGACAGAAAACCCGTGATTTGTTTCACGTGAAACAGAAGGAGAAGGAACAGTCCCATGCTTGACATCAGATTCATCCGCGAGAATCCCGACGCGGTGCGGGAAAACATCAAAAAGAAGTATCAGGACGCGAAGCTGCCCCTGGTGGACGAGGTCATCGGGCTGGACGCGAAGCTCCGCGCCGCCATCACCGAGGCGAGCGAGCTGCGCGCGAAGCGCAACCAGCTCTCCAAGGCGAACGGCCCCCTGTTCGGGCGGCTGAAAAAGGCGGCGGACGAGGAAAAAGCCGCGATCCAGGCGCAGATCGACGCCAACATGGCGCAGGTCAGGGCCAACGACGAGCGGCTGCGCGAGCTGGAGGCGCAGGAGGCGGAGTTCGAGGCGAAGCTGCATCACGACATGCTGCTGATCCCGAACATCATCGACCCCAGCGTGCCCCTCGGCCCGGACGACAGCGCCAACGTCGAGGTCGAGCGCTTCGGCGAGCCGAAGGTCCCCGAGTTTGAGGTGCCCTACCACACCGAGATCATGGCGAGCTTCGGCGGCATCGACATTGATTCCGCGCTCCGCGTGTCCGGCAACGGCTTCTACTACCTGCTCGGCGACGTCGCGCGGCTGCACGAGGCGGTCATCGCCTACGCGCGCGACTTCATGATCGGCAAGGGCTTCACCTACTGCATCCCGCCGTTCATGATCCACGGCAGCGTGGTCGAAGGCGTCATGAGCCAGAGCGACATGGACTCGATGATGTACAAGATCGAGGGCGAGGACCTCTACCTGATCGGCACGAGCGAGCATTCGATGATCGGCCGCTTCCTCGACCAGATCATCGCGGAGGACCAGCTCCCACTGACGCTGACCTCCTACTCCCCCTGCTTCCGCAAGGAGAAGGGCGCGCACGGCATCGAGGAGCGCGGCGTCTACCGCATCCACCAGTTCGAGAAGCAGGAGATGATCGTCGTCTGCCGTCCGGAGGACTCGATGGCGTGGTACGAGAAGATGTGGCGCTACAGCGTCGAGCTGTTCCGCTCCATGGATATCCCCGTCCGCCAGCTCGAGTGCTGCTCCGGCGACCTCGCGGACCTCAAGGTGAAAAGCTGCGACATCGAGGCGTGGTCCCCGCGCCAGAAGAAGTATTTCGAGGTCTGCTCCTGCTCCAACCTCGGCGACGCGCAGGCGCGCCGCCTGAAGATCCGCGTCAGGGGCGCGGACGGCAGGCCCTATCTCCCCCACACGCTCAACAACACCGTCGTCGCCCCGCCGCGCATGCTGATCGCGCTGCTGGAGAACAACCTGCAGGCAGACGGCAGCGTGACCGTGCCCGAGGTCCTGCGTCCCTACATGGGCGGCACGGAAAAGCTGGTCCCCAAGGCGTGAGTCCCGCTGCGCGCACGACCTCTTCCCCGTGCGCGCGGTGAGAAAAACGGATAGAATCAAAACAAAAAGGAGAAGATCATCATGAAAAAGTTCTTCGAAGAGTTCAAAGCCTTTGCCCTGAAGGGCAACGTCATGGACATGGCGATCGGCGTGATCATCGGCGGCGCGTTCGCGGCGATCACCGGCGCGCTGGTGAGCAACGTCATCACCCCGCTGCTGGCGGTGCTGTTCAAGAGCCCCAATACCGACGCGCTGAACTTCACGCTCCGCGCCGCGACGGAGGACAGCGAGGCGATCGTCCTCGGCCTTGGCACCTTCGTCGGAACGATCATCAACTTCATCGTCATCGCGCTGGTGCTGTTCGCGGTCATCAAGGCGATCAACAAGGCGGCCGCGCTGAAGAAGAAGGAAGAGGAAGCCGCAGCCGAGGCCGCGCCGCCCGAGCCCTCCGCCGAGGAGAAGCTGCTCGCCGAGATCCGCGACCTGCTCAAGGAAAAGAAGTAAGGACCCATGCTTGACATCCTGCGCCGGGGCCTGGCGGAGCTGGAGCTCGACAGCTCAAAGGCGGAGACGCTGGCGGAGTTCGCGCATCTGGTGCTGGAGCGGAACCGGGTCATGAACCTGACCGCCATCACCGACGAGGCGGAGTTCGCGCGGCTGCATCTGCTGGATTCCGCGGCGCTGCTGCGCGCCGCCGACTTCGGCGGCAGGCGCGTTGTGGACGTGGGCACGGGCGCGGGCTTTCCCGGCGTGCCGCTGCGCATCCTGTGCGAGGACGTCGAGCTGACGCTGCTCGACAGCACCGGCAAGCGCGTCGCGTTCCTGGAGGAGGCGTGCCGGACGCTCGGTCTGGACGGTGTGCGCTGCGTCTGCGCCCGCGCGGAGGACTTTGCCGCCGAAGCGCGCGAGAGCTTCGACCTCGCGGTGTCCCGCGCGGTGGCGGCGGCGCCGATGCTGTGCGAGCTGTGCCTGCCGCTGGTCCGCGTCGGCGGACAGTTCGTCGCCATGAAGAGCGTCCGCAGCGACGAGGAGCTTGCCGGCGCGGCCCGCGCGATCGAGACGCTCGGCGGAAAGCCGCCGCGCCTCGTGGATTATACGATCCCGACGAGCGGGGTAAGGCGCCGCGCCGTCGTCATCGACAAGCTCCGGCCGACGCCGAAGGCGTATCCGCGCGCGTTCGGACAGATCAAGAAACGACCGTTGTAGTGTGTGATCCCCAGCTCGCCTCTGGGGAAGAGCGGCCGCGGCGCTGCCGCGGCCGGGAGGGGCCGGGGAACGGAAGCGTACCCTGCCGCGCGCGTCGGGCGAAGGCCCGTCCGCGGCCCGATCAAACTGACAGGAAGGAACAGACACCGTGGGTCAGGTCATCGCCATGGTCTCCGGCAAAGGAGGCACGGGAAAAACTTCATTGACCGCGCTCATCGGCGCGGCGCTCGCCGGCATGGGCAGGCGCACGCTGCTGATCGACTGCGACGTGGGCCTGCGCGACCTCGACCTCGCGCTGGGCATGTCCGACCGCGTGCTGATGGACTTTTCGGACGTCGCCGCCGGACGCGCGGCGCTGGAAGAGGCGGCGGCGCGGCATCCGCGGCTGCCGAAGCTGTACCTGCTCACCGCGCCGGTGACGACCGAGGCGGCGCTTGAGGCCGACGGGCTGCGCGGGGTGCTGGACGCGGCGCGCGAGCAGTTCGGCTTCTGCCTGATCGACGCGGGCGCGGGGCTGGGCGAATCGTTCCGCCTCGCCACGAGCTATGCCGACCGCATCGTCGTCGTCACGACGGCGGAGCCATCCTGCCTGCGCGACGCGCAGAGGACCGTGATGGAGCTGCACGACGTTCCCACCGGACGGATCCATCTGGTCGTCAACCGCCTGCGCCGGAGCCTGCTCCGCTCCCTGCGCGCGAACATCGACGACGCGATGGATACCGCCGGCCTGCCGCTGCTGGGCGTCGTGCCGGAGGACGAGGACCTGAGCGTGCTGCTCGGCAAGGGCAAGGTGGACGGCTTCGGCTACTACTCCCCCGCCCGCCGCGCCGCGCGCAACATCGCCAGACGGCTGTGCGGGGAAAAGGTCCCGCTGATGAAGAAATAGGAAGGCAGGACGCCTCCCTGAAACCATCGAAGCCCTTCCATGGCTTCAGGGAAGCTTCGTGCAAGGATCGCCGAATCAGGCAGAAAGGGAGAACGGAAACAATGAATATCGCATTGATCGCGCATGACAACCGCAAGGAACTCATGGTACAGTTCTGCACCGCGTATGCCGCCCTGCTCTCGCGCCACACGCTCTGCGCCACACACACCACCGGCAGGGTCATCGCGGATGCGACGGGCCTCAGCATCCGCCTCTTCATGAACGGAGCACAGGGCGGCGACGAGCAGATCGGCGCACGCATTGCATATAACGAGATCGACCTTGTGCTGTATTTCCACGACCCGAACAGTCCGGAATACAGCAGCAGCATCGCGTATATCGCGAAGCTGTGCGACCAGAACAAGGTCCCCTTCGCCACCAACTTCGCCACGGCGGAGGCGCTGGTGCTCGCGCTCGGCCGCGGCGATCTGGACTGGCGCGAGATCGCCAATCCGAAGACGAAGGAGTTCATCATATAGCGGCGAAGGTTCGCCCGCCCGCCCGCGGACGGACGGAGGGCCGAAACCCGCAAAAAATACCGAATATCAACACAACAGAAGGAAGAATCACCATGATGCAGTCCAGAACCCACACCTGCAATCAGCTCCGGCTGGAAAACGTCGGCGAGACGGTCCGCCTCGTCGGGTGGATGGAAAACGTGCGCGAGGTCGGCGGCAGCCTCGCCTTCGTCGTGCTGCGCGACTTCTACGGCACGACGCAGCTCGTCGTCGAGGACGCGGCGCTGCTGGCGAAGCTCAAGAGCTGGAACAAGGAATCCACCATCGCGGTCGACGGCCTCGTGCGCGAGCGCGCGAGCAAGAACCCCAGACTCCCCACCGGCGACATCGAGATCGTGCCGGAGCGGATCGAGCTGCTCGGCCGCTGCCGCTACAACGAGCTGCCGTTCGAGATCAACCGCTCCCGCGAGGCGGACGAGACGGCGCGGCTCAAATACCGCTACCTCGACCTGCGCAACCCCGCGGTCAAGGCGAACATCATCCTGCGCTGCAACGTCATCGCGGCGCTGCGTTCCGCCATGCTCGCGCATGATTTCCTCGAGATCACGACCCCGATCCTGACCGCGTCGTCCCCCGAGGGCGCGCGCGATTACCTGGTGCCCGCCCGCAAGCATCCGGGCAAGTTCTACGCGCTGCCGCAGGCGCCGCAGCAGTTCAAGCAGCTGCTCATGACCTCCGGCTTCGACCGCTATTTCCAGATCGCTCCCTGCTTCCGCGACGAGGACGCGCGCGGCGACCGCTCCCCCGGCGAATTCTACCAGCTCGACATGGAGATGGCCTTCGCCTCGCAGGAGGACGTGTTCGCGATCTGCGAGGACGTGCTCCCGCCGATCTTCGCGCAGTACGGCAAGTACAACGTCGCGTCGCAGCCGCCGTTCCGCCGCATCGCCTACCTCGACGCGCTGGAGACCTACGGCACGGACAAGCCGGACCTGCGCATCGACCTGACCGCGACGGACGTGACCGCGCTGTTCGCGGACACGGAGTTCGCGCCCTTCGCGAACCGGACCGTCAAGGCGGTCCCGATCTCCGGCTGCGCGCTCACGCGCAAGCAGATCGAGAAGCTGCTCGCGGACTGCGAGGTGCAGAGCGGCAGCAAGGGCTACTGGTTCAAGACCGACGAATCCGGCGCGCTCGCCGGCGGCGTGGCGAAGTTCGTGGACGCGGAGCGCGCGAAGGCCCTGCTCCCGCTCGCGCCGAACACGCTGGTCGTGCTGGCGACGACGGCCAAGATGGCCGGCGTGGAGATCAAGACCTTCGGCCGCGCCTGTCCGGGCCATATGGACCGCGAGCGCTATGAGTTCTGCTGGATCACCGACTTCCCGATGTACGAGATCGGCGACGAGAGCGGCGAGCTGGAGTTCTGCCACAACCCGTTCTCGATGCCCAAGGGCGGGCTGGACGTGCTGCTTCAGGCCGAGCGCGGCGAGATCGACCCGCTGACGATCATGGCGGACCAGTACGACCTCGTGTGCAACGGCGTGGAGCTCTCCTCCGGCGCGGTGCGCAACCACGATCCCGAGATCATGGTCAAGGCCTTCGAGCTGGTGCGCCTCGGCGAGGACGACGTCAAGGCCAAGTTCCCCGCCATGTACAACGCCTTCTGCTACGGCGCGCCGCCCCACGCGGGCATCGCCCCGGGCGTGGACCGCATGGTCATGCTGCTCGCGGGCGAGGACTCGATCCGCGAGATCATCCCCTTCCCGATGAACAAGAACGCTCAGGACGTGATGATGGGCGCCCCGAGCGAGGTGACGCAGAAGCAGCTCGACGAGCTGCACATCCGGGTCGAGAAAAAGGCGGCGGACTGATCCGCCGCCGCGCCCGTATGCAGATCCCCTCCCCGGGCCGGAACGCGCCCGCCTGAGAACGGAGCGGCCGCCATGAGACGATTCCTGTCCATTTTGATCCTTATCCTGACGCTCGTCGGCTGCGGCGGGCGTTCGGTCATTGCGCCCGAACCGCGCGTTCCGGAGCCGTCCGGGGCGGCGGAGCCGCTCCCGCCGGCCGAAGCGCCGGAGGAAACCGCGCCGGAGAGCGCGCCTACGGAGGCCGACGCGGAGGCCGAGACGGTGCAGAAGCTGCTCGACGGCCTGACGACGGAGCAGAAGGTCGGGCAGCTCTTCTTCGCCTGCTGCGCAGAGCCGGATATGGCGGAGAAGATCGCGCGCCTCGGCCTCGGCGGAGTGCTGCTGTTCGGGCCGGACTACAAGGACGCCTCCGGCGCGTATCTGACGGAGGCGGCGTTCACCGCAAAGCTCGGGCGCTATCAGGCCGCCGCGCTGGACGGCTGCGGCATCCCGCTGTTCATCGGCAGCGACGAGGAGGGCGGCACGGTCACGCGCGCGTCGCGGAACCCGAACCTGTTCCCCGCGAAGCTGCTCTCGCCGCAGGCGCTGTACAAGGCGGGCGGCATGACGGGACTGCTGACGGATACGCTGCAATACAACGATCGCCTGCGCGCGCTGGGCGTCAACGTCAACTTCGCGCCGGTGGCGGACGTGTCCGCCGACCCGAAGGACTTCATCTACGCGCGCGCCTTCGGGCAGGACGCCGCCGCCACCGCCGACTACGTCTCGCGCGTGGTGGGGGTGATGCGGACCGCGGAGATCGGCAGCGTGCTCAAGCACTTCCCGGGCTACGGGAACAACGCCGACACACACACGGGCGTCGCCATAGACGAACGTCCGTTCGAGAAATTTCAAACGGAGGACCTGCTGCCCTTTGCCGCCGGCATCGAGGCGGGCGCGCCCTTCGTGCTGGTGAGCCACAACGTCGTGACCTGCATGGACGCGGAGCGGCCCGCGTCGCTCTCCCCCGCCGTGCACGAGCTGCTGCGCGGGGAGCTGGGCTTCGACGGCGTGATTTTGACCGACGACCTCGGCATGGGCGCGGTCAAGGCGTACGCCGAGAGCGGCGGCGCGGCGGTGATGGCGCTGCTGGCGGGCAACGACATGCTGGTGAGCTCTGATTTCGAGGCGCAGATCGCCGGGATCCTGGACGCGGCGCGCACCGGCGCGATCCCGGCGGAGGTGATCGACGCGGCGGCGCGGCGCGTGCTGACGGCAAAGCTGCGGCTCGGTCTGATGGGAGAATGAGGATGGAAACAAAAAAGCTTTACTACGAAAATCCGTTTCTGAAAGAATTTGCCGCCCGCGTCGTCTCCTGTGAGGCGGCGAAGGGCGGCTGGGCGGTCGTGCTGGACGCGACCGCGTTCTATCCCGAGGGCGGCGGACAGCCCGCCGACCGCGGCGAGCTGGGCGGCGCGCGGGTGCTCGACGTGCATGAGAAGGACGGCGTCATCACGCATCTCTGCGACGCGCCGCTGGAGCCCGGCGCGGAGGTGCGCGGCGGCATCGACTGGGCGCGGCGCTTCGACCACATGCAGCAGCACTCCGGCGAGCACATCTGCTCCGGCATGATCTGCGCGCGCTTCGGCTGCGACAACGTGGGCTTCCACATGGGCGCGGACACGGTGACCATCGACTTCAACGCCGAGATCGGCTGGGACGAGCTGATGGAGCTCGAGCGCCGCGCGAACGGGTACATCTGTGAGGACCACCCCATCGACATCAACTTCTATCGCGGCGCGGCGCTGGACGCGGTGGAGTACCGCAGCAAAAAGCCGCTCGACGGCGATGTGCGCATCGTCGCGTTCCCCGGCGCGGACTGCTGCGCCTGCTGCGGCACGCATGTCGCGCGCAGCGGGCAGGTCGGGCTGGTCAAGTTCCTCTCCTGTCAGAAATTCCGCGAGGGCGTGCGCATCGAGCTGCTCTGCGGCGGGCGGGCGTACCGATATCTCGCCGCGGTCTGGGAGCAGAACCTGCGCGTCTCGCAGGCGCTGTCGGCAAAGCCGCTGCAGAGCGCAGCGGCTGTGGCGCGGCTGGAGGAGGAGCTGGGCACGCTGAAGCTCCGCGCGGCCCGGCTGGAGGCGCAGGCCTTCGCGCAGACGGCGGAGCGTCTGGCGGGCGCGGGCGACGTGCTGCTGTTCGAGGAGGACATGGCGCCCGACAGCGTGCGCAGGCTCTGCGACGCCGTGATGAACGCCTGCGGCGGGCGCTGCGCGGTCTTCGCGGGCGCGGACGGCGCGTGGAAGTACGCGATCGGTCAGGCGGGCGGCGACCTGCGCGCGCTGGTGAAGGAGCTCAACGCCGCGCTGAACGGACGCGGCGGCGGCAAGCCCTTCTTCGCGCAGGGCAGCGCGGCCGCGGCCCGGCGCGAGATCGAGGCATTCTTCGCGGCGCGGTAGGCGCGGCCTTCCCCGCGGGGCTTATTTGTAGAAGTCGGTCCCGTCCTCGATCCGCATCGGCAGGCCGTTGCGGTAGACCGGCAGGGTCTGGAACTTGAAGCGGCTGCTGCGGTGCAGCGCGTCGATCCGCTCCCTGACCGCCGGGTCGCAGACCCCCTCGCGGATGTATTCGTTCACCGCGCGGTAGGTGAAGCCGAGGTTGTCCTCATCCGTCAGGCCGGTGAGTCCGTCGGACGGCGGCTTGACGAGGAAGCGCTCCGGCAGGCCGAGGACCCGGCCGATGGCGATGACCTCGTCGGTCGTGTACATGCCGATGGGCGAGAACGCGCCCGCGCTGTCGCCGTAGACGGTGCAGTAGCCCACCCAGTCCTCGGAGAGGTTGGACGTGTTGATCACAAGCCCGCTCGGAAGGCTCTGGGCGAAGGCGTAGAGCGTGCACATGCGGATGCGCGAGGGCAGGTTGACCGTCGTCTGCCGCGTGGGATCGAGGCCGAGGCGCTCCATCTCGTCCAGCACCCCGCGCACGGCGGCGTGGATGTTGACGGTGTAGCTCCGGATGCCCAGCAGCTCGACGAGGCTGCTGCTGTAGTCGATGTCGGGCTGCACGCCGTCCGGCATCAGGACGCCGACGACGTTCTCCCTGCCGTAGGCCTCGCAGCACAGCGCCGCGACGACGCTCGAATCCTTGCCGCCGGAAATGCCGACGACGGCGGTTTTGCCGTGACAGGCGTTCATCTGCGCGCGCATCCAGTCGAGCAGGCCGGAAAGCTGCGCGGCTGCGTTGAATTCGTACATGGCGATCCCTCCTGAAAGTTTGCTTGACAGGCGGCCGGGCCCGTGCGGACCGCGCCGAAGCGCGCGTCCGGAGGCGGATCCCCCCGCCTGTCCGTATTTTATCACGGGCGGCGGACGATGGCAAGCCGTCTCCGCCCACAAAATGTGGTGTATGGAGGCGCCATGCGCCGCCATGGCTTGTTTTTTCCAAAAAAAACGGGAATATCCGAAAAAAGTGCTTGCAATTTGGAGGAAACTTTGCTAAAATACCAATCTGCACGGTGGAAGACCATCGTAGAACCGATTCGGAGGAGGTGTTTGGTTTGCCGAATATCAAGTCTGCCAAGAAGCGTGTCCTGCTTTCCGAGGCCCGCAATGCCCGCAACCGCGCGGAGCGCAGCGCGCTGAGGACCACGCTCAAGAAGTTTAACGCCGCTGTCGCGGAGGGCAATCGCACCGAGGCCGAGGGCGCTTACAAGGTCGCGGTCAAGACCGTGGACAAGGCTGTGGCGAAGGGCATTCTGCACAAGAACAACGCCGCGCACAAGAAGAGCGCGCTGACGCTGAAGCTCAACGGCCTGAACTGAATGGCAAATCGAAAGCACCGCCGAAGGGCGGTGCTTTTTTGCGTCCCGGCGGGGTTTGCGTCCCGGCGGGGTTTGCGTCCCGGCGGGGTTTGCGTCCCGGCGGGGTTTGCGTCCCGGCGGGGTTTTGCGTCCGGGCGGGGGTTTGCGCCCGGGCGGGTTTTGCGTCCGGGCAGGGTTTGCGTCCCGGCGGGGGTTGCGCCCGGGCGGGGTTTTGCGCCCGGGCGGGGTTTTGCGTCCCGGCGGGGTTTTGCGGGCGGCGTTTTTTTTGCGCCGAAGCGGGCTTGCGGAGGCCGCGCCGCCGCGTTATACTGAACGTGTGCGGCGGCGAAAAACTCCGCCGCCGGGGAAAACGCGCCGCCGCGGGAACTTTTTCCGCGCCGCCGCGTCTATCCGGACAGAAAAGCCGCGGGCAGAGAGCGAGGGGAAGCCTGTGAACGAACGCCGCGCGATGCTTTGGACGTATTCCGTCGGGCACTTTTTCGTGGACTTCGCCTGCGCGTTTCTGGTGCTGGGCTGCAGCCGCGCGGGCGTGCCGTGGCAGACGGCGCTGCTGCTGTACAACTTCTTCGCCTTCGCCGTGCAGATGCCGCTGGGCCTGCTGACGGACCGCTTCGGGAACGGGCGCGGCTTTGCGGCGGGCGGCTGCCTGCTGGTCGCCGCCGCCGGAGCGCTGCGGCAGACGCCGCTGCTGCTCTGCGTGGTTGCCGGGCTCGGGAACGCGCTGTTCCACATCGGCGGCGGACACGACGTGCTCGGCGGCGGGGACGGGCGCGCGGGCGCGCTGGGCGTCTTTGTCTCGCCGGGCGCGTTCGGCCTGTTTCTCGGCGGCCTGCTCCGCACGACCGCCTGCCCCGTGTGGCCCGTATCGGCCGCGCTGCTCCTCTGCGCGGCGGCGATCCTGCGCCTGTGCCCGCGCACGGCGGGCGGCGGCGTGTCGCTCAGGAGCGGGGCCGCGCGTCCGCCCGGCGCGGCGGCGCTGCTGGTCCTGGTGGTCTGCCTGCGCTCGTACGGCGGCTTCCTGTTCCGCTTCCCCTGGAAGGAGGGGGCGTGGGCCTGGGTTTTCGTGCTGAGCGTGGTCCTGGGCAAGACGGCGGGCGGCCTGCTCTATGACCGCTTCGGCGGGCGGAAGACGGCGATCGGCTCGCTGCTGCCCGCCGCGGCGCTGTTCCTGTTTTCAGACCGTCCCGCAGCGGGCTGCGCGGCGGTCCTGCTGTTCAACATGACCATGCCCGTGACGCTGCGCGCGGCGGCGGACCTGTTCCCGAGGGCGCGCGGCTTTTCCTTCGGGCTGCTGACCTTCGCCCTGTTTCTGGGGCTGCTGCCCGCCGTACTGTCGCTGCCTGCGCCCTCCGGCGCGGCGGCGTACGCCGCGGTCTGCCTGCTTTCGCTGGCGGCGCTGCTCCCGGCGCTGGATCGGAGGCGCGTATGACCCGCGCGTGGCTGCTTTCGCTGGGGATATCGCTGGGACTGACGCTGGCGGTCGAGCTTGCCGCGGCGCGGCTGGCGGGCAAACGCGGACGGGCGCTGGCGGTCGTCGCGCTGGTCAACGTGCTGACGAACCCGCCCGTGGTGCTGACCGTGCTGCTGTGGCGGCGCTGCGGCCTGCCGCATCGCATGCTGCTGATCGCCGCGCTGGAGCTGCTGGCGGTGCTGACCGAGGGCGCGGTCTACCGCGGCTGGCGGGAGGAATTCCCGCATCCGTGGCGCTTTTCCCTGACGCTCAACGTCCTGTCCTACGGGCTGGGCGAGATATTGCAGGCGATTCTATGACAAAGGAGAGATCGAAGATGAAGAGGCTTTGTTCACTGCTGACCGTGCTGACGCTGCTGGCCGCGCTGACGGTCCCGGCGTTCGCGGACATCATCTGGGAGCCGGAAAACGATTTCTGGAGGAAGCATCGCTCCGAATGCACGTCGGTCTACGACGACCGCCGCGAGGCGCAGACGGACGCGGCCGTATACGGCGATCCAAAAAAGAGCGCCGTCACGGGGACGATCCCCGCCGGGACGGAGCTGGCCTTCCAGTGGCTCTGGAAGGACGGCGCGGGCGGCGAGTGGGGCTATGCCGAGCAGAACGACGGCTGGGTCCGGCTGACGGACTTCCGGAGGCTGTACACGGAGTCCGTCTTCCGCGCGGAGCACGCCGACGACATTTTCGAGGAGTCCGGCGCGCTGCCTTACTCCGCGGAGCAGGCGTTTTATTCCTACACCTTCCCCGGCTCGGGCGAGACCTCGATGCGCTTCGGCGGGCAGGATTCGGTCGGCGCGGACGATCCGAACTTCCGCTACGATGAGACCTACACGGACGACGACGGCCGCATATGGGGCGTGACGTCGTTCAGCGGGAAGTATCGCTTCTGGGTCTGTCTCACGGACCCCTTCAACCCCGCGCTGCCGAGGACGGCGCCGAAGTACGCGGAGGCCGCCGCGCCCGCGCCGGTCGAGCCTGCGCCTGTTGATCCGGCGCCCGCGCCGGCCGAGCCGATCCCCGCGCCCGCGCCGGTTGTGCCGACGCCGGCGCCCGACGATCCCGCGGCGGCGGAGATCGAGCTGCCCGTCGAGATCCTTGAGCCAAACGTCGGGACCGACGCGCCCCCCGCGCCGGCGGACCCGGCGAGCGTGGAGCATCCTGCCGCGTCCGATGAGCCCGCGCCTCTTGCCCCCGCGGCGGAGCAGGAGCCGTCCGTCGGCCTGATCGCGGGTCTGGTGGCGGCCGTCATGGCGGCGACGGCGGCGCTGCTCGCGCTGCTGCGCCGGAAGAAGGAGACGCGCTGACGCGGACGCGCGGCGCAGAAGCGCCGTCCTCCCTGCGGGGACGGCGTTTTTCACAGGATGACGGGGCTTGACAAGGCGTGGGTTCTGTATTACAATAGCCCCACTGCGTTGACAGGGAACAGTACTCCGCGCATCCCCGATCCAGAGAACAGGCGGTCGGTGCAAGCCTTGACGGGAAGCGGACGAAGGCGCCCTTGAGCAGCGGCGCGGAAATGCGCCGCCGGCCCCCGCCGTTACCGGGCAAGAGTGCGCGTCAGCCAGACGCGAATTCAGGTGGAACCACGGACAACTTTGATTGTTCGCCCTGAGCCGACAACAACCGGCTTGGGGCATTTTTACGCCCTGGGCCCACATTTTGGAAGGAGCAAGAAACATGGAACAGAGCAAGAAGAACTTTGACGCGATCGTCAACCTCTGCAAAAACCGCGGCTTTATCTTCGCCGGCAGCGAGATCTACGGCGGACTCGCCAACTCCTGGGACTACGGCCCGCTGGGCGTCGAGTTCAAGAACAACGTCAAGAAGGCGTGGCTCAAGAAGTTCGTGCAGGAGAGCCCGTACAACGTCGGGCTGGACGCGGCGATCATCATGAACCCGACCACCTGGGTCACCACCGGCCACGTCGCCAGCTTCTCCGACCCCCTGCTCGACTGCAAGGCCTGCAAGGCGCGCCACCGCGCGGACAAGCTCATCGGCGAGGAGTTCCCCGACGTCAATACCGACGCGATGACCTTCGACGAGATGGACGCCTTCATCGCGGAGAACGAGAAGGTCGTCTGCCCCGTCTGCGGCAAGCATGACTTCACCCCGATCCGCAAGTTCAACCTGATGTTCAAGACCGCCATCGGCGTCACCGAGGACAGCTCCAGCACCGTGTACCTCCGCCCGGAGACGGCGCAGGGCATCTTCGTCAACTTTGCGAACATCGCGCGCACGACGCGCAGGAAGCTGCCGTTCGGCGTCTGCCAGGTGGGCAAGGCGTTCCGCAACGAGATCACGCCGGGCAACTTCACCTTCCGCACCCGCGAGTTCGAGCAGATGGAGTGCGAGTTCTTCTGCAAGCCGGGCACCGACCTCGAGTGGTTCGCCTACTGGAAGGAATACTGCACGAACTGGCTCACCAGCCTCGGCATCAGCAAGGAGCACCTGCGCCTGCGCGACCATGAGCCGGCGGAGCTCGCGTTCTACTCCCGCGCGACGACCGACATCGAGTATGCCTTCCCGTTCACCGACTGGGGCGAGCTGTGGGGCATCGCGGACCGCACGGATTACGACCTCGGCCGCCATCAGGAGGCGAGCGGCAAGGACCTCACCTACTACGACGCCGAGACGAACGAGCACTACGTCCCCTACGTCATCGAGCCGAGCCTCGGCTGCGACCGCGTGGCGCTGGCGTTCCTCTGCGACGCCTACGACGAGGAGGTCGTCGGTCAGGACAAGAAGGGCAACGACGACGTGCGCACCGTGCTGCACCTGCACCCCTTCCTCGCGCCGTACAAGGCGGCGATCCTGCCGCTGAGCAAGAAGGACGTGCTCGCCGGTCCGGCGAAGGAGCTCTACGCCGAGCTGTCGAAGGACTTTATGGTGGATTATGACGAGACCGGCTCCATCGGCAAGCGCTACCGCCGCGCCGACGAGATCGGCACCCCGTTCTGCATCACCTTCGACTTCCAGACCGTGGGCGACGAGAATACCCCAGCCGACGGCTGCGTCACCATCCGCGAGCGCGACTCGATGCAGCAGGTCCGCATCCCGATCGCGGAGGTAAAGGATTACCTCGCGGAGCGGGTCAGGTTCTGAGACAGAAAAAGGCCAAAGGCCGCCGAAAGGTGGCCTTTTCCCGACTCGGATTGCCGTTTCTCGTCCGTTTTGCCCTGTAAAAAGGGGGCTGTGGGATAAAAAATTGTCACCGCTTTGTAGTGACTTTCCCAAAAAAGTGTGGTATGCTGTCGGACGGTACCACAGCATATGCTGGTTTGAGAGATTTTGTATGCGTTGAGGGGGGATTCCGCTATGCCAGGAAAGCGGGAACTCGTGAAGGAAAAACCGGCCAGACGGGGCTGGAAGATCCCGGTGATCGCCGTTGCGGCGGCGCTGGTCTGCGCCTATGCCGGCCTGTGCGTCTCCGCGGCGGGAAGCTCCGCCATCGCGCCCCACACCGTCGTCGGCGGGGTCGACGTGGGCGGCATGACGCGCACGGAGGCCGCGCAGGCCATCGAGCGCGAGCTGGACGCGCTGTGCGCGAACAGCGGCGTCCATGTCACGCTGACGGACGGCGAAGAGGCGGCGTATCTCAGCTACGACGAGCTGGGCGTGACGTTTGACGCCGAGAAGCTGGCGGAGGATGCGTACCAGAGCAGCCGCAGCGGCGGCGCGCTTGCGAACGGCTGGAGACTGCTGCGCGCCAGGCTGGGCCGGCAGACGGAGATCACGCCGATGCCGGACAACAACTGGACGGGCGGCGCGGCGCAGAAGCTGGCGGACGCGTGCAGCATCGAGGCGGAGGACTTCACCTACGAGCTCACGGACGACGAGCTGCTGCTGACCAAGCCGCGGGACGGGCGCAGGGTCGACCGCGCCGAGCTCAGGTCCCGGCTGGACGACGCGGCTGCGGACGCCTCCGGCGACCGCAGCGTCGAGCTGCCGTATACGACCGTTGCCGCCGAGCACGGCAATCTGGACGCGATCAACGACCAGCTGGGCGGCGAGATGGCGAACGCGCGCTACGACGCCGAGACCGACACCATCATCCCCGAGAGCGTGGCGCGCCATTTTGACCCCGCGGAGGCGCGCAGGCTGATGAGCGACGCCGAACCCGGCGAGACGGTCCGCATCGGGCTGGAGAAGACCGAGCCGACCATCACGGCAGAGGATCTGAAAAAGGTCCTGTTCCGGGACGTGCTGGGCTCCTACACCACCCGCGTCGGCGGCGCCCCCGGGCGCAGAGCGAACGTCAAGCTGACGGCAAAGCGCGTCAACGGCGCGGTGCTCAACAGCGGCGAGGAGTTCAACTACTACACCTTCACCGGCCCGTTCAGCGCCGCCAACGGCTACCAGTCCGCGCCGGGCTACCTGCACGGCAAGACCGTGGAGATGGACGGCGGCGGAGCCTGTCAGTGCAGCTCCACGACCTACGCCGCGGCGCTGCTGGCGAATATGGAGATCGTGCGGCGCACGGCCCACGGCTTTGCCTCCGACTACATCGGCCTCGGCCTTGACGCCACCGTCTCCGGCGGCGGGCCGGACTTCATCTTCCGCAACAATACCCCCTACCCCGTCAAGGTCCAGGCGATTTACGAGAACGACCGCCTGACGGTCAATATCATCGGCACCAAGACCGACGACATCACCGTCAAGATGCGCTCCGCGGTGCTTACGACGACGCCCTACGAGGAGGAGATCGTCGAGGACCCGACGCTCGCCCCCGGCGAGCGGGTCGTGGAGCAGACGCCCTACACCGGCTACACCGTCAACACCTACCGTCAGCTCTACGACGGCGCGGGGAACCTGATCTCCGAGAAATTTGAGGCGTTCAGCCGCTACAACAAGCGCAACCGCATCATCCACGTCGGCCCCGCCCTCGATCCGGATGCGCCGCCGGTCGATGCGCCGCCCGATGGAACGGGCGACACGCCGCCGGTCGATGTCCCGCCGGTCGACACGCCGCCGGTCGACAACCCGCCGGTCGATACGCCGCCGGCTGAGGAGCAGCCGCCGGCCGAACCGCCGGTCGAGACTCCGCCCGCCGAGCAGGAGCAGGCGTGAGAGCAAAAGAAACGTAAAAAAGCCTCCGGAACCGCCGGTTCCGGAGGCTTTTTTGGGCGGAATGCGCGCGAGGCGGCTTTTCCTGCGGAGCATAAAAAGCCGCCACAAGCGATATGCAGCCTGCGGCGACGCGGGAAGCAAACGGCTGAAACTGCCGTTGCACGCCGCATCTGCGGCGCGCGCGAGGTCGCGCGTCAATTCGGAGCGGAGCGGAGAATTGCCATAGGCGGAATTTATTTCCGCCGTTAAAAGGGCAGGATTCCAAAGAGGAAAGACGCCATGCGGCATCCTTTTGGAATCACTCGGCGCGTTAGACGCCCCGTCCAAGACCCAAACCGAAGCCCAGCGGAGCGGGTTCGGTTTGGAAAGGAGACGCAGCGGAATGAGCGCGAGGCGGCTTTTCCTGCGGAGCATAAAAAGCCGCCACAAGCGATATGCAGCTTGCGGCGACGCGCTCAACTTCGTTGCACGCCGCTTCTGCGGCGCGCGCGAGGTCGCGCGTCAATTCGGAGCGGAGCGGAGAATTGCCATAGGCGGAATTTATTTCCGCCGTTAAATGGGCAGGATTCCAAAGAGGAAAGACGCCATGCGGCGTCTTTCCTCTTTGGAGCAGGGTACGGGAGTCGAACCCGCCTTAACGGCTTGGGAAGCCGCTGTAATACCGATATACCAACCCTGCGTATTCGGTTTGCGGGAGCTATCATACCACACTTCCCCGTCCAATGCAAGGCGAAAGCGGTATGTTTTCTCCGCGGCGGGCATATTTTTTACAAGCCTGATTCGGAGGGATGCCCTGTGAAACGCCTGTTTGCCCTGTTTTGCCTCGCCGCGCTCGCGCTGAGCGCGCCGGTCCGCGCGGCCGCGCCGGAGATCTCCGCGCCGTCCGCCGTGCTGATGGAGAAAACCACCGGGACCGTGCTCTGCGCCAGGGACGAGCACACGCCCCGCGAGCCCGCCAGCGTCACGAAGGTCATGACCATCCTGCTGACGATGGAGGCGATCGACTCCGGCGCGCTGAGCTATGACGACGTCGTCTCCGCCAGCGCGCACGCCGCCTCGATGGGCGGCAGCCAGATCTGGCTGCGGGAGGGCGAGAAGTTCACCGTGCGCGAGCTGCTGAAGGCGGTCTGCGTCGTCTCCGGCAACGACGCCGCCGTGGCGCTCGGCGAGCATCTCGCGGGCAGCGAGGACGCCTTTGTCGAGCGCATGAACGCGCGCGCCGCGGAGCTGGGCATGAACGACACCCACTTCGTCAACGCCACGGGCCTGCCCGCGGAGGGCCACGTCACCTCCGCATACGACGTCGCGCTCATGTCCCGCGAGCTGATCCGGAACCACCCCGACGTCCGCCAGTTCACGACGATCTGGACGGACTCGCTGCGCAGCGGGGAGTCGATGCTCGTCAACACCAACAAGCTCATCCGCTTCTACGACGGCGCGACGGGGCTCAAGACCGGCTCCACCGACTCGGCGGGCTACTGCCTCAGCGCCACCGCCGAGCGCGGCGGCATGGAGCTGATCGCCGCCGTGATGCAGGGCCGGACCAGCGACGAGCGCTTCGCGGACGCCCGCGCGCTGCTGGACTACGGCTTCGCGGCCTATACCCTCGTCACGATCACGCCCGACGCGGCGCTCTCGCCGCTGCCCGTGACCCTCGGCGAGCGCGGCGCGGTGCAGCCGGTGCTGACGGAGGACAACACGCTCCTGCTTGAAAAAACCGTCGCAGCCGGACTGCGGAAGGAGCTCGCGCTGCCCGAGCGCGTGGACGCGCCGGTGGAGGCGGGCGAACGCCTCGGCGAGCTGCGCGTCTACGACGCGGCGGGCGGGACCGTCGCCGCCCTGCCGATCCTCGCGGGCGAAAGCGTCGCGCACGTCACCTGGGCGCAGATGTTCCGCCGCGTCCTGCGCGCCGCCCTCTGCGCCGAATGAGCGGAAACGCGCCCCGCAGAGGCGGAAAATGCACACAAAGTTTATAATTTGTTCATATTTGCCTTGACATGGGGGGAAAAGCGGGATATACTGTCGCAGAACCAAAAGAATAGGTCTGATAGAGGCGCGGTTGACAAAAGTAGCTCCGAGGGACCGGACGGAAAGCCGGGGAGTGAAAGGGGAAACCGCCGAGGGGAGATGAGGATTTCCGGCCGCATCTTCACCGGGCCGTCGGGGAAAACCCGCCGGACTGTCGCTGCGAGGCGGAGAGCTGTCATGACGCTGGGGGACGCAAGCCCTTTCGTTCAGTCATGATGGGAATCATGGCTGATTTTTTTGGTCCCACATCAAACACATCGGAAAGGAAGTCGTCTCTCATGTTTGCAAACACCTTCTGGAGCCTCGTACCCGCGATCATCGCCATCGCTCTGGCGCTGATCACGAAGGAGGTCTATTCGTCCCTGTTCATCGGTATCCTCGCCGGCGGCCTGATGTACGCCAACTTCAGCTTCACCGGCACGATGGAGCACGTCTTTGTCGACGGCATGATCGGCTCGCTGACCGACCCCTGGAACGTCGGCATCCTGATCTTCCTCGTCATCCTCGGCGCGATGGTCATGATGATGAACCGCGCCGGAGGCAGCGCCGCGTTCGGCCGCTGGGCCGCGGCGCACGTCAAGACCAAGGCCGGCGCGCAGATCGCCACCATCGCGCTGGGCGTGCTGATCTTTGTCGACGACTATTTCAACTGCCTGACGGTCGGCTCGGTCATGAGCCCGCTGGCGGAGGGCCACGGCATCAGCCGCGCGAAGCTCGCCTACCTCATCGACGCCACGGCCGCGCCGGTCTGCGTCATCGCGCCGGTCTCGTCCTGGGCGGCGGCGGTCGTCGGCATGGTCGAGGGCGCGAACGGCTTCACCGTGTTCGTCCGCGCGATCCCGTACAACTTCTATGCGGTCCTCACCATCGTGATGATGCTGACCCTCGCCCTCGGCAAGTTCGACTACGGCCCGATGCGCGTCGCCGAGATGGCGGAGCGGCTGGAGGAGAAGAACACCCGCCGCGCGAGCATCACGGGCGCGGAGGATCTGCCGACCCCGCCGGTCAAGGAAAGCGGCAAGGTCGCTTACCTGATCCTGCCGATCATCATCCTGATCGTCTCCTGCGTCCTCGGCCTCGCCTACACCGGCGGCCTGTTTGAGGGCGAGACCTTCATCGACTCCTTCGCCAATTCCGACGCTTCGGTCGGCCTCGTCTACGGCTCCGCCGTGGCGCTGATCCTCACGGTCATCTACTACCTCTGCACGAAGGCGCTGAGCTTCAGCGAGTGCATGAACGCCCTGCCTGAGGGCTTCAAGGCCATGGTCCCGCCGATCTTCGTGCTGACCTTCGCCTGGACGCTCAAGGCGATGACCGACTCCCTCGGCTCCACCGAGTACGTCTCCGGCGTGGTGGAGAGCCTCTCCAACAACGAGGCGCTGATGAGCCTGCTGCCGGCGTTCCTGTTCCTGATCGCCTGCGGCATCGCGTTCGCCACCGGCACCAGCTGGGGCACCTTCGGCATCATGATCCCGATCGCCGCCGCCGCGTTCCACGCGGACATGGGCAGCGAGCTGATGATCATCTGCATCTCCGCGTGCATGGCGGGCGGCGTGTTCGGCGACCACTGCTCCCCGATCTCCGACTCCACCATCATGGCGAGCGCGGGCGCGCAGTGCGACCACATCCAGCACGTCTCCACGCAGCTGCCCTACGCGCTGACCGTGGGCGCCACGGCGCTGGTGTGCTACATTTTCGCGGGCTTCGTGCGCAACTGGCACATCTGCCTGCCGCTGAGCATCGTGCTGATGATCTGCGTGCTGCTGGTCATCCGCTCCATGGGAGGCAGGAAGGTCGCGGAGTAACGCTCCGGCAAGCATTCGAATCTCGGGAGGAGGCGTCCGACGGACGCCTCCCCTTTTTTGCGCGCGGGAGCGCCGCGTCAGGCCTGCGGCGCGGCTCCCCCGCCGTCCGGCTGCTGCTGACCCCCGCGGCGCTCCGCGCTGCGGCGGGGGATGCGGATGGTCATGCGGATCTCGTCCTCGGTGTCTTCGCGCTCCACGGCGGCGTCCACGCCCGCGCGCTGCATGATGCCGAGCTGGCGGCGGATGCTGTTGAGGAAGATGCGCACGTCCTTGATGATGTAGGTCGGCCGCTTCGGCGGCGGCGTGAGCGCCGCGCTGTGCAGCAGGGCCTCGACGTAGCCCTCGGTCTGCGCGACGGTGTAGCCCCGCGCCGCGATCTCCCGCGCCGCCGCGAGACGCGCCTCGTCGTCCGCAAGCCGGAGCAGCGCGCGGGCGTGTCGCTCCGAGAGCCCGTGCGCGCGCAGGACCGCCACGCAGTCCGGCGAGAGCCGCAGCAGCCGCAGCTTGTTCGCGACGGCGGACTGCGACTTGCCCAGCTTTTCCGCCGCCTGCTCCTGCGAGAGGCCGTAGGCGGAGATCAGCTTTGCGATGGCGGCGGCCTCCTCGTACCAGTGGAGGTCGCGGCGCTGGAGGTTTTCGATCAGCGCCAGCAGCGGGGAATCCTCCTCGTCCGCGCGGGCGAGGAGACAGGGCACCTCCCGCAGTCCGGCGAGACGCGCGGCGCGCAGGCGGCGCTCGCCCGCGATGAGCTCGTAGCCCTGCGCGACGCGGCGCACGGTCAGCGGCTGGAGGATGCCGTAGCGCAGGATGCTGCGCGAAAGCTCCTGCAGCGACTCGTCGTCAAACCAGCGCCGGGGCTGGTCGGGATTGGGCAGGATCCGGTCGACGGGCAGGAAGATGACCCGCCGGGACAAAAAACTGTGCTTGTGCGTCAGCTCCATGACAAAACCTCCTGCGGCTCAAGATATGGGATATGAGGCTTGGTATTATACTATATATTGTAGTGGCCCGCGGCGGCGAAAGCGAGGGAATCCCGTCGGGGAATGTGAAAAAACGCCCCGCCGCGGGAGCGGGACTTTTGCCGTCGGGAGGCGGAAAAGGAAAAAGAGCCGACTGACGGTAAAACCGTCAGTCGGCTCTTTTTCAATGGATGCAGGGATCGCGCTCAACCGGCGCGGGGACGTTTTGCCGCCTTACTTCAGGCCCTGCGCCGTCGCCAGCGCATCATACCACTCGCGCATGATCTCGGTCGCGTCGGTCGAGCCGTCGTCGTACGACACCTGATAGAGCAGCTGCAGCTCGCCGTTCGGACCGTAGACCTGCCGGACGTAGCCTCTCTTGCCGATGAAGAAGTCCAGCCGCGTCTGCTCGTCCGGGAGGTTGAGCACGTAGTACTCGCCGTCCGGCGTGTCGAGGAGGTTGACAAGCTGGAAGAAGGCACCGCTGCGCAGACGCTCCAGATACGGCGCGGCGTCCACGCCGTCCGGCTCCAGCGGGCCGAACTCAAGGGAGCTGACCGTGTAACCGGACTCTTCCCCGCGGGCGAGGCGGGCGAGATAGATATCGACGTCCGTGTGGCTGCGCCGGTCGGGTGTCAGGCCCTCGTTGCTCTCGAGGATCGCGTCGCGCTCCAGCGCCTCAGCCCAGGCGTAGAGCATCTCCCACTGCGCCCCGCGGTCTGTGCCGGGATCGGGGTCGAGCGGGCGGTAGAAGGTGACGTCCGTGGGCATGCAGTAGAGGTATGCGTTGCCCTCCGCGTCCCTGGCGAAGACCTCCTGCCCGGGGATGTCCTCCGTCATCAGCTCGTCGAGCCGCTCCGGGCTGACGCGCTTTACGCCGAACAGGTAGCCGAAGTTGTCGCCCTCAAAGCCGTCGGCCGCCGCCGACTCGGCGGAGAGCGTCTCATAGACGGAGATCAGCGTGCCGTCCTCGGCGTTTTCCGGCAGGTCGACCGTCACCAGCTTGACGCAGCGCGCCGGGACGGGGAATTGGATGCCGCCGTTGGTGTAGACCGTGTCGGGCGCCGAAGCCGCCTCGGCGGGGGGAACGTCCTCCTGCTGCGCCGCCGGCGACGAGGCCGCGCAGCCCGCGAGCGCCGCGATCAGCGCCGCCGCGAGAACGATGCTGAAAATAGACCTGATTCTGATGCTCATGCTCCTCACAATCCTTTCTTTGCCCGGATTTGTGCCGAAAAATCTCTCGTTCCGCACAAACAGCCGCAGGACGCTGCGGCTGTCGTTATACTACAACCGCAGAGCCGAAATGTCAATGCGGCAGGAGCGGATTATTCCCGGTCCCGCCGTTCCGCGGATCGGGCCCGTCCGCGGAGCCGCGCGGCCCGCGGGCGATGAGGCGGCAGAGCAGCAGGGTACACAGGCCCGACGCGGCGAGGACGAGCAGGTCGATCGGGGCGAGCACCAGCGCGCCCAGACCCTCGAACAGAGGGCCCGTTCCGAGGCGGTAGAGGTTCCCGTTGAGCAGGAACATCTCGCCCCGGTACATGGCGAGGGTGACCAGCACCGCCGAGACCGCCGGCAGGGCCGTCGAGAGCAGCGGTCCCCTGCCCAGCGTACAGGAGCCGACGAACACGCCCGCGGTGACGCCCAGCAGAGCGAAAAACACCGCCATCAGCACCGCGGAGAGCGGGGAGACCGTGAGCTCCCCGCTGCGGTAAAACGCGGTGAAGCAGGCCCAGATGCACATGCCGAGGAAGGCGAGGCCCGCCGCCGTCTGGACCGTCAGGGCCGTCCTCCTGCTCCGGTCGCCGGAGCGGAGCAGCGCGGCAAAGCCGTAGAGGCTGTTGAGCAGCGAGAGGATGATGACGACGGAGATCAGGTAGAAGTGGAGCTTGAACAGTGGGCTGTAGCCGCCCAGCAGGACGTCGACGGCCTCCCAGGTCCGGGTCCGGTACTGCTCCGGCGGGACGTAGCACAGGGCCATCTGCCAGCTCTCCAGCGGGACCGGCTCCAGCGTCTGCACCAGGACCTTCGTTTCCAGAAGCCGCTCGGCGAGGAAAAACACCGCGACGGAGAGGAGCGAGCCGCAGAGCAGGGCCGATTTTTGGAAGCGCTTTTGCAGCGGCGGCAGCAGGAGCGCGCCGACGAGGAGCGCGAGCGCGATCGGCGTGTAGGGGATGACGTATTTCGGGTATTCCTCAATGGGCACGGCGCCGTTCCGCAGCATCCCGAGCAGCACGCGGACGCCCATATACAGCGGATACGCGGACGCGGCGGCGACGCCTGCCAGAGAAAGGCGGCAATACCGCCTGTAACGCGGGTCGTCCATCGCTTCACCTCCGATCAGTCAAAAACGTTTTTGTACACCGTGCAGTGCCGGTATCCCGCGCCGAACTGCGAGCTGAGCAGGCCCGCCATGATGCCGTCCCAGGTGGCGGTGGGATCGTCGGCCAGCACATAGTATTCATACGAGGAGAACGTCGCCGTGGACGGGGCCGCGCCGGTGAAGTGGAGCAGGCAGGCGAAAGCCTCCGGATCGGACGCCGTTTCCTCCGTGCTCTGCCGGATCGTCACCGTGTAGGAGCTTCCGTCGTACTCGACCAGGTAGAAGAACAGCTTCGGGTACTGGTCCTTCTGCTCCTCGTACAGCTCCTCGCTCATGCGCTCCCGATTCAGGACGTAATAGTGCGCGCAGAGCACGGAGGCCGGCGTCTGATCGCCGACGGCCTGATAGAACGCGTCCCACACGTCGCTCCCCGACGTGCAGCGCATCCCCTCAAAGACGACCGCATCGGCCGCCTTCGCCCGCTCCAGCGCATCGTCCGCGGAGCATACGGTCCGGAACAGCGCATCCTTCGAAGGGGCTTCGCCGGTCCCCGAGCAGGAGACGAGCGGGAGCAGGATGACAGCCGACAGCAGGAACACAAGGGTTTTTTTCATGTTCGTCCTCCTTTCTTTCAAGCGGCGTTTGTCAGCAGGATATAGCAGATCCCGAGGATCAGCGCCGCAAACCCGGCGGCGGAGACCGCGGTCAGCCGCCGATACGACAGGATGTTCTCGATGCGCAGGCGGACCTTCGCCCCGCCGAACGCGGAGGCGAACAGCTCCCTGCTCCGGACGCAGCTCAGGAGCGAGTGGGCGTATGCCCTGCGCTCCCCGTCGCCGTATCCGGCGACGGCCGCCTCGTCGCAGGCGAGCTCCAGATCCGAGAGGAACGCCTTCAGGAACACCCAGGAGAGCGGATTGAACCAGTGGACGGCGGCGGCCAGAAAGCCGACGAGCCGCCACAGATTGTCGCACCGGCGGATATGCGTCCGCTCATGCCGGAGGATGTAGGTGAGCTCCCGGTCCGCGTACGACGCGGGCAGGACGATCCTGGGCCGGACGATCCCGTACACCGCGGGGCTCTGCACGCTCTCCGACAGGAAGACGTTTTCATACAGATGCGAGGCCGCCGCCGCTTCCCGCTTTGTCGCTGCATACAGCAGGACGAACGCGAGGATGACCGCCAGCGCGACGACGAGCCAGACCAGTCCGGCGATCCCGAAGACCCGCTCGAGGAGATTGACCTTGTAGGTGATGGGGAAATAGCTGTTCGCCGCCATGACGGCGTTGGTGAACGAAAACGCGAGGTCCTCCGAGGGATGATAGACCGTCACGGTCCGCGTGGTCAGGCGGGAGATCAGCGTCATCAGGCTGTAGGGGCTGTTCAGCCCGAGCGGGACGCACATGCGGAACAGGGGGACGATCCAGAGGAACACCGACGCCCTGCGCGGAATGCGCGGGATCCTTCTGATGAGCAGCACGAGCAGCCCCATGACGGAGGCAAGGATGCTCATGTTGAAGACCCAGTAGAACAGCTCGCCGAGCATGGGGATCACCGCCCGTCGATGAGGCGGCGCAGCTCCGAAAGCTCCTGCTCGGACAGCGCCTCGTCCTCCAGCAGCGCGGAAAACAGCGCCCTTCGCGAGCCTCTGAACACGCGGTTGAGGAGCGTCACGGCCTCTTTTTTCTGCATTTCCGCCTGAGAGACCAGCGGGGTGCAGAGGAAACCCGGATCGTCGCGCCGGAGAAAGCCCTTTGCCTCCAGCTTTTTGATGACCGTATAGGTCGTGTTCTTGTTCCAGCCGATGGTTTCGGCGGCGATGAGGCTGATCTCTTTGGCGGTGAGGGGGCCCCGGTCCCAAAGGATGTCCATGATCTTCGCCTCGCTGTCAAACAGCTTGTCCTGCATAGCGGCACCTCCAGACTATTTCTGTAGTCTATACTATCACAGTAGTCTGACGCCGTCAAGACAAAATTTTCGGCGGGGGAAATTCTCCTCCGCCGACCGGAGGCGGTACAGCCGCCCCGCGCGCAGCGGCCCCGCCGTTCCCCTGCGCCCCGGATAACGCGGACGGCAGGCATTCCGGGGAATGTCTGCCGTCTGCGATCCAGGCTCCCGGCGCAAAGATCAGCAAGTGCGCGGGAAAGAATTGTTGATTTTTTCAGAAGACCCTTTGCGTGTGCTCTGCTGTTGAGACGATGAAGCGGAGAAGATTGTTGCAAAAGAAGAAGAATTTCATCAAGTCAGCCAAAGAGATGGCGTTTATTCTGTGCAACACGTCTGACTCGAACGGAGCCGCCCGCCCGGCGCGCAGTGCGGACAGAAAAAAGCCCTTCGCCGCGTATCCGCAGCGAAGGGCGTACGTGTTTCATTCCCGTCCGCGCCCGAAGCGGGCTCTCCGTTCGGCTGCCGGAGCTGCACGGCAAATAAGAGCGGGATGGGATTTCAAATCCGCGAAACCTGTTTCAGCGCGAAGGACCGCCGGTTTGATCCGGGAGAAAGCTGTCGAAGATAAAAACCTGAAAGGCGTCCCTTGCGGCCTCGAGCTGCTCCTGATCCCGGATCGTCCAGGCAACGTTCACCGCCTTGTACAGCGTCCGGCAGAGCGTGTAGGAAAACTGGTTTTTATACTTGTGGTTGTATGCGATGAAATCCGGCCGCGTCAGGAAATTGAGCAGCAGATTGGTCAGGAGCCATCTCTGCCACCACGGCCTGCCGTCCGGATCTTTCCCGTAGTCGGTGGACAGCTGTCCGCGGATGACGTCGGGGCTGTTTCTTTTGTACCACAGGAGGACAGACGGCCGGAAGGATTCCACGCAATAGACGCCGCGATAGCGCCGGAGCAGCTCGTCGGCAAAGCGGGCGGTTTGGATGCATCGGCCCTCCGGCTTGATCTCGACGATCAGCGGCACCGAGCCGTTGACCAGCTCCAGAACGTCCCGGAAAAGCGGGACTTTTTCCTCCGTATCCAACAGACTCAGACGGCAAAGCTCGGCGTAAGAGAGCTCGCTCAGCGTTCCCGGATCGCTGCACATCCGCGCCAGCGTCTCGTCGTGGAAAACGACCAGACGGTCGTCCGTCGTCAGTTGAACGTCGAGCTCGATCCCGTATCCGGCTTCGACGGCTTTTGCGAACGCCGCCATGGAGTTCTCCGGGATATCGTTGTTGTTGAACAGGCCCCTGTGGGCGATATAGGTTTCCTCAAACGGCTTCATCCGGCCCTGCCGCCCGTTGTTGGGGCGGAGGCAGAGCAGATACAGCGCCGCCGATGCTGCGAGCGCGATCAGAAGCACCGCAAGACAGATCATGGGTTCAAACCTCACAGAACGGTGTTTGCAGTTACCGGCAAGCAGCAGGCACTCCGAAGAATGCCTGCTGCATCAAGCGATTCAAGATAATTCAGCACATCTGAAGCGAAAAAATGAATTATTCCCATTCGCCAAGCAAATCCCCGCTTTAACTGCTTTTGTTTAGGAGATTTGTCTCGACGTGACTCCATATGATTCCCATTATCCTCAACCCTTGGGGTCTACGGACTTTTGCTATCAAAAAGCTATCAATGATGCTATCACCGGTCCGGTTTATTAGGACTGTTCATACGGGTTTGGACGATTAACAGGAACGTTTCACCGGTTTGATACAGGCTTTTTGATGTGGTTACTATAGCATGAAATTGGCTGGGTTTCAATGCAATCATTATAGAAATCATGACGAAAAAACAGCCAGCATCTTAACCAAAGATCGGCAGGCTCTGCGCTTTAGCTATCTCGCTCTTTCAGCTTTTTCTTGATCTTTCTTGCTTCACGGAAGAAATAAATAACGCTGCCTATCCAGAAGACAAATCCGACACATATTTCTACCAGTACATATATGGCGCCTGTTCCGAATCCTGTTTTATCGGGTATCCCACCGGAAATAACGAACGCGATCAGTATTGTAACAATGCAAATGAGCAGTTGCAATAGCGTCCTAACGAAAAAAGGTAAGCGATCTTCTTCATAAACCAGGGACGAGAGAACAAAGCCAATCCCGATGCAAATTGCGCCGATAACGATTCTTGTATATTGGTGCGGAAGTACCGTTAGCGAACTGTCATATACGCAGTCGATCAGCAGCAGGGAGAGCGTAAACATCGTACTGCCATACAATACGCCACTCCAGATTTTTTTGAAAACAAGGTTTTTCATGACAGCCTCCTATATTCCCAAATAGGATTTCAGATTCGGTAAGTATGTTCTCGACACATACTCCTTCGATCCGTTTTTCATGTGCAAAAGCAACATTCCGTTAAAAACAGCCTCTACACTGTCGATTTTTCTTATGCAAACAAGGATTGATTTTGATATTCGCATAAATTCCGGGCCGAGGTATTGTTCAAGCTCATACAGCCGCTTTCGGCAGCTATAATCCGCTGTTTCTGTATGAATCCTACACCATTTTTTCTCTGCGTGAACGGAAACAATATCATTGGGATCTATAATGATCATCCGCTCATATTCATCTGTGCCGGTCAAAACACTATTGCTTTTCTCTATAATTTCCGCAAATCTCGAAACCTCATCCGTGATCTCTCTCACATGAAATTCCGCATATTCTTCTGAGATCGCAGGATCGACCTGTATTTTAACTTTCATAGTATCTCAGGGCCTCCTATCGGATTTTCCTATTTGGTAACTTGATGCTTGGAATATACCAAATGCGTCAGCGCAACAAAAAGGAAAAATTCCACCGCTGCCGTGCAAACAAGAATTACCGGATACCAGATCACTTTATCCCCAATCATCAAAAATCTCAAGTCTACAAGGCTCATCAGCATATTATTGCTCAATCCCACAGAGGCAGAAGGCAAAAATGCAAGCAGCCAACTCACGCCTCCGCTTATCGAATAAAGAAGCGTCGGCAGAATAACGATAATCAATGACAGCACCATTGACGTTGAGGTTTCGGTCACACGAGCCGAAAAACACAGTGACATTGCAGTTACGGCCATGCAGCAAAGCCATCCCGAAAGAGCAAGAACGATTTGCAATTCAAGCAGATTCATATTCGGAAGCGAATATACGGTATATAGCGTTTGCACAGACTCTTTCAGCGTATCAAACCCGAACATCATATCCGAAATGAGCAGATGTAATCCTATTCCGACGAAATACATCACTGTTACTACGGTCAGTTCTGCCAGGACGGTTGTCCTGACCAGTTTCCCTCTCCCATATAGCGTACAGCGAAGGATGCTGTCTTCGCCGGTACTATATCTTTCCGAGAATACAGGAGCTGACAATGCTACACTGAGAATAACTAAAAAGAGGATTGCAAATTCGATGTAATCAAAGGCATCCCTTGAATAGCCATGAGAAACATAAAACGGCGTACTGACTTTTTGAAATAGATGTTGCGCTTTGCTGATCATAACCGGGCATCGCAGCTCCTGATCTGATTGCATTACGCTTATCAATTTTGCCTCAACATCTTCATAGAAAGAGTCGAGCGTATCTACTGACATGTTTCGCAGATCAACACTTTCTTCTTGCGTGCTGTATGTCAGTGTGATCATTCGCAGAAGAGGTCTGATCGGCTGCACTTCCCTCCAAAGGACGTCAAGCGGGAATCCGCTTCCCAGCGGATCCATCCCATATTCATCATACAGAGACTGATATGTAAGCAGCGCGTCCTGGAGGCGCTCGACCGTGGCCTCTCCGTTTCCTTCCGCGCTGTTTTCCTTGATGAACAGCAACGCTTCCCGTCCGTGCAGGGGCACAATGTTTCCGTCTGAATCAAGGGTATTTGCGTCGTTAAACTCATTTGCGAGAAGCGCCATCAGAATTGGCAGAAGAACGGCAAGAAGAATAACTACTTTGGCCCTGGTTGATTTCAGAATCCTTCTTAATTCCTGTGCATACAATCTCATCTGTCTGACTCTTCCATAAAGATGCTGATATACAGCTTTTCAAGATCATCGTATTCCGCCTTGCTTACGATCCTGTTCAGTTCCCCGTCTTTCATGATCATGACACTATCCGCAATATCCTCAATGTCCGATACGATGTGGGTAGAGAGAATGATGATTTTATCAGCCGAACTTGCAGATAGAAAGTTTCTAAACCGAATACGCTCTCCGGGGTCGAGTCCCGTGGTAGGCTCATCCAGGATCAGGACGGACGGGTCGTTCAGCATAGCCTGTGCGATGCCGACTCTCCGCTTCATTCCTCCGGACAGCTTTACGATCTTTTTGTTTTTCACTCCGTCAAGCGTGAGAACGGAAAGCAAATGGTCAATGCGCTCTTTCGTTAGTGCTGGGGCAACATTCTTTAATGCGGCGACATAGTTCAGATAGTCGATCACGGTCAAGTCCTTGCTGAATTGTATCTCCTGTGGAAGAAAACCAAAAGCAGAGCGATACTCGCTGTTATTCCGAATGTCTTTTCCGCAGAATGTGACTTGCCCATGAGAAGGCTCCAGTATTCCGGCCATCATGCGCATCATGGTTGTTTTTCCCGCGCCGTTGGCGCCCAACAATCCCCATACACCAGGCGTAAGCCTTGCACTCACGCAATTGACAGCCTTGTTTTTCCCGAAATTCTTAGACAGGTTTTTCATTTCAAGTTCCACGACACCGAACTCCTTTCAGCTTTGATTGCTGGCTTCGGAGGGAGAATAGCAGGTTTTCTGGTAGTGTCAAGATAATTGCGCAAATTCAGTTTGCAGCTCCGGCGAACGAAGTCAGCCGGCAAGGGAGGCGGTGTCCATCGCCTCCAAGTGCTTCATGTTCATGTACTTCTT
>Ga0208297_1000496_pt1 | contig 75790 bp, 59 predicted proteins | sample LMS_cellobiose_e_FD_187367 | JGI IMG/M metagenome (GOLD analysis project Ga0208297, IMG submission 187367) | Rumen-fistulated moose microbial communities from Alaska, USA - LMS_cellobiose_enrichment (SPAdes) (version 2) | ecosystem: Host-associated > Mammals > Digestive system > Stomach > Rumen...
ATCATTGTTTATACTCTTTGTACATAATTAGCAACTCAAATGAAGTGCTAATATAACGCAGAAACTCTGATTGACTGGTATACTTTTCGATTATTATGGTGGTATACTTTTCAATTACTATTTACACTATTAAAGCTAATCCGGGAATACAAAGAAAGCGGATTTCAGAATTGACAGGAAAGAGTATTCCAACAATTGATAGACATCTTGCTCTCATGACAAAATCAAATTTGATAGAGCATCGCGGTTCTGATAAGACGGGTGGATATTATGTAAAGAAATAGAAGAGTATGAATATATTAATGACATACATTATTATAGCTGTGATATTGCTCGTGGCGGAGCTGGTGTACTTCCGCATTGCGGATAGGTTTAATATTATTGATAAGCCGAATGCAAGGTCGTCGCATACTAAGGTGGTGCTTCGTGGTGGGGGAGTGATTTTTACTATTGCGCTGTGGATCTGGAGTATCTGGTATGGATTTCCTGAGCCTTGGTTATTGGTGGCTGTGACTCTGGCAGCGGGAGTTAGTTTCGTGGATGATATTCATTCATTACCTGATTCTCTGAGGTTAGTGGTGCAGTTTGCGGCGATGATAATGATTCTATATCCTGTGGCTATGAATACGGAGTTCCCGCTGTGGGTGAAACTGGCTATTCTTGTGGGCGCTTTGATATTTAGTGTGGGGGGGACGAATATTTTCAATTTCATGGATGGCATCAACGGCATAACTGCGGGGTATGCGTTGGCGATGGTGATTCCTTTGTATCTGCTTAACCTGAAATATGCGTTTATGGATGGGAGCCTGCTGGTGGTGATGGGGCTGTCGCTGCTGGTATTTTCGTTATTCAATTTCCGTACTAAGGCAAGGTGCTTTGCAGGCGATGTGGGGAGTATCGGCATGGCTCTGTTTCTTGTATTTTGCGTGAGCCGTTTGATGTATGTAACTGGTGATGTTACTTGGATTGTGTTGTACCTTTTGTATAGCGTGGATGGCGTATTGACTGTATGTCACCGTATTATGCTGCATGAGAATTTGGGGAAGGCGCATCGTAAACATGTGTATCAGCTGATGGCGAATGAGTTGAAGATGCCGCATGTGGTGGTTTCAACTATTTATATGGTGATTCAATTGGTGATTTCTCTAATTGCTGTATACCTGATACCTGATACGACGGCTGCGCATTGGATTTATTTTGGGGTCATGAGTCTGGTGCTTGGCTTGGGGTATATTGCATTTAAGATGAAGTATTATCATTTGCATGAGGAGTACCTGGAAGGGTTAAAGGTTAAGGGTTAGAGGTTAGAGGTTAATGGAGAATGAATAATTGAGACTTTCTGGAGCAGCGAGGGCAGAGGCAAGCTTGCTTGAACTATGCCGAGTCGTGACAGAATTGGGCGTAGCCAATTGAGAATGAGATATGACGATAGACAAAGAATTACTGGAGAAGCTGTTTGAAGAGGCGAAGGCGAACCCTCGTCTGAGGACGAATTTTGACCTGAGGACATCGGCAGAGGATGGATCGCAGCGTATGCTGAACGTTATGCTGCCAGGGACGGAAGTGCCCATCCACAGGCATCCGATGAGCAATGAGAATGTGATTGTCATCAAAGGGCGTCTGGATGAGGTGCTGTATGAGGAGGTGGCTTCTGAGGATGGAAAGGTGAGACTGAAGGAGGTGGAGCGCATTCATCTGTGTCCAGAGGAGGGTGAGTATGGCTGCCAGGTGCCGAAAGGAGTGTGGCATACGGTTGTGGTGCTGGAGCCTTCGGTGACTTACGAGGGTAAGGATAAGAAGTATGGTGAGGATGGGACGGAGACGTGGAGAATTGAGAATTGAAAATTGAGAATTGAAAATTGAGAATGGAGACTTTCTGGAGCAGCGAGGGCAGAGGCAAGCTTGCTTGAACTATGCCGAGTCGTGACAGAATTGGGCGGAGATAATGAACCCCTCAGTCCTTCGGACAGCTCCCCTTGTAAGGGGAGCAGGTTAGAGGTTAAAGTTGAAAGACAGTTTCAAGTTCTTGGGCTATCCAAGCGGCAAAGCGAGCGCAAGGTTCATGTTAGATAAAGGAAAGGTTGGTGCTAAATGCATCGGCCTTTTTTGTGTTATGAGCCCCCTACAGGGGCGTGTCATAGGGGCAAGCCCCTACGTTAGGTTATATAGCCCTTACAGGGCATGTTAATGGGTTAATCCCATTCACATAGGGGTAAACCCCTATTCTAGATTATATTGCCCTTTCAGGGCATGTTAATGGGTTAATCCCATTCACATAGGGGTAAACCCCTATTCTAGATTATATTGCCCTTTCAGGGCATTTTGTTGTTGGGTATCCTGTAACACAGGGGCAAGCCCCTATGCTAAGATATATTGCCCTTTCAGGGCATTTTGTTGTTGGGTGCCCTGTAACACAGGGCTAAGGCCCTATGCTGGAATATATTGCCCCTACGGGGCATTGATAACCCCCAAAGGGGGTATATAACATAGGGTAGGGTCGTGACCCTACGTTGATAAGGTTATCCCATCACCCATTGCCCCTGTAAGGGGCGCATAGATAAGGCAGGGGGTTGCTCCTGGGTAGTTTTTTTTAATATTATGCACAATCCTTTGATTGAAGCATTGATTATTAGGAACCGGTAATCGAGAAGAAGAGATGATACAGGATGAGAGGTGGATGGCGAAGATTATAGATATTACTATGATATCTATAAAAATATCGATATTATTTGTTTATCTAAATATTATTAGATATAGTCGTGGTGGTATGTGTTGCATAGATTTGGTTAAGGCGAATCTGTTTTGTAATTTGAGAATTTTGTTTAGGACTTTTGAGAATTTTGTATAATTTAGCATGCTCAATATCAATAAGTTATCTATATCCTCATGTTGTAGGTCAAGTAGCGGGTGATGAAGATGGTGATGATAGTGTAAATGGTGTATGATAAGAGGTTACGGGTTAGAGGTTAGTGGCTTATGGTGAAGGGTTTCAAGTCGAGAATTTGAGTATAGACAAAGGCTGATGCATAATGCATCGGCCTTTTTTTTGTGTTATGAGCCCCACTTATTTGGTCAAAAAAAAGTGCGAGCATTGCTGCCCGCACTTCTCTTAACCTTTTTCTTTCTTCATACTTAGTTTACTGCAATAAAGGCCTGGCCAATCTTGTGGATGCCAGCCACGATGCGTTCTCTTTGTTGGGGTCTTGGAACCTTTATGCCGTTGGCATAATGGCTCAGCTGCTGTTCGTTGATGCCAGATGCTCTAGCGATTGCAGCCAGCGACGTGTAAGGTTCGCATGACCTGATGAGCGCAGCTGCGTCAAGCTGCCACTCAAACTCTTTGTTTTCTTCTCTTGCCCATTCTGGGATTTCGTCTCCGTCTTCTCTCATTCCATCGATGTGGAACTCGAATGCTTCCTTGAAGTTTTTCTTCAGTTCTTCCAGTGTCTTGCCTGTAGCTGCCACCGCTCCGATTTGCTCGTTAGCGAAGTAGGCGGAGAAATTCTTGTCTGTCCAAGACACCTTTACTACGATTGCCATAACGATCCTAAGGTATTATTACTCAATGTATTGTTGGTTATTGTATTATTGATTATTGCCTAAAGTTACGGGTGGGGTGGTCATTTCCACCCCGCCTGTTTGAAGATGCTGTTCAGAAGTTCCTGATCCAGCGTTTCGCTCAGGTGACCACTCACCGTCACCTTCCCTTTCTTTGTCGGATGCTTGAACTGTCGGTGGTCTCCCCTGGTTCTTTCCAGGTACCAACCGTCCTTTTTCAACATCTCAATCACTTTTTTAACCTTCAATGGTTTCATACAATTAACATTTACTTCTGCAAAGGTATAGATTTTAATACTATTCTCCAAATGTTTTGTAGAAAAAGTATTAAAATTAATGCTATTTTCTTTAACCCCATTATTTGCCCCTACAGGGGCATCTTTTATTGTCGGGTACCCCGATACATAGGGGCAAGCCCCTATGTTAGATTATATTGCCCCTACGGGGCATGTTTGTTGTTGGGTATCCTGTACACAGGGGCAAGGCCCCGTGCTAGAATATATTACCCTTTCAGGGCATGTTAATGGGTTAATCCCATTCACATAGGGGTAAACCCCTATTCTAGATTATATTGCCCTTTCAGGGCATTGACCCCAACGGGGTCGAATAACATAGGGTAGGGATTTATCCCTACCGTTGTGAGATTATCCTATCAACCATTGCCCCTGTAAGGGGCTAATAACAATTATGTGCCCCCTATAGGGGCATCTTTTATTGTCGGGTACCCCGATACATAGGGGCAAGCCCCTATGCTAGGATTATATTGCCCTTTCAGGGCATCCATTGCCCCTGTAAGGGGCTAATAACAATTATTTGCTCCCTATAGGTGTAAATAGTAACTGAAAAGTATACCAGTCAATCAGAGTTTCTGAGTGAAATTGGCTTTTGGGGATATGAAAATGATTAAAAAGGTTGTAAGGTTACAACCTTTTGTGAATGTTTTCGTATATTTGCCCAGGAAAATATGTTTAATCTAATAACTGGAAATAATATAGGAAAGTTTAGTTTGATGGTGCTGACTGGGACGGGTACTTACGCATATAGACGTATAAATGAATGTATATGTGGTACCGATAGGGTGCTAGTCAATGGACTAAGTTAGGACTAATAATATAATTCGCATATGCCGCAATCATTAGCAAAGATATATGTACATTTGGTGTTCTCCACCAAGGGGCGGACGGACACGATTCCGAAGGCACACCTTGCGGAGGTGCACGCCTATGTAGCAGAGATTTTCAATAACCACGGGTGCCTGGCCATACAGGTGGGCGGGACGGCCAACCATATACACATCCTGTTCCTTTTGGGGAAACAGGTGGATTTGTCGGAGATTGTCCGGACGGTGAAATCGAGTACGTCGCGTTGGATCAACGAGAAGAACGGGAAATCGTTCCACCATTTTTATTGGCAAGACGGTTATGGTGCGTTCAGCGTGAGCAATAGTCATGTAGATGCGGTAGTGAAGTACATCCAGGGGCAGGAGGAGCACCACAAGAGGGTTTCGTTTCAGGACGAGTTCCGGAGGATATGCGAGTTGTATAATGTGGGTTTGGATGAGCGGTATGTTTGGGATTAGTTATGAGCCCCTTACAGGGGCGTTTTTATATATACATTCGTGTACATAGGGGCAAGCCCCTATGCTAGGTTATATTGCCCTTACAGGGCATGTTATTCCGCCCTTTCAGGGCATGTTTATTGTTGGGTTCACCGATACATAGGGGTGAACCCCTACGTTAGGGTATATAGCCCCTACGGGGCATCCATGACCCCATCGGGTATGTTATTCCGCCCTTTCAGGGCATGTTATTCCGCCCTTACAGGGCGATAATTAATGGGTTAATCACATTCACATAGGGGCAAGCCCCTATGCTAAGATATATTGCCCTTACAGGGCATTTTGTTGTTGGGTTATATTGCCCTTACAGGGCATCCATTGCCCCTGTAAGGGGTGCATATTATTGCGAAAAGCCTGTAATGGGGGTGGGGAGGAGTGAAAAAGTGTAAAGAAGTTTTGTTTTGTGGGAAATTGTGTGTAACTTTGTTGCTTGATAATATATAATGCTATGGCGGAAGAAAAAAAAATAAGTATATCTGAGGTGGAGGAGCTGATAAATAATTCGGAGGAGGAATCTATATTTTCTTTCCAGAAGATATTTTCGATGCTCGTGATTAACTGGCAGCTGTTTGCGCTGTCGATGTTTATTTGCCTGTGTGGGGCACTTATTTATTTGCGATATGCGAACCCGGTGTATCAGGTTTCTACTCGCATGTTGATTAAGGATGAGGATAAGAGGGGATCTAGTGCTTCGAGTGTGTTGAATAGCATGCAGGATTTGGGCTTTATGTCTAATTCTGAGGGCTTGGCGAATGAGTTGGAGATACTGCAGTCTCGTATGTTGGTGCGGGATGCGGTGAAGGAGCTGAAGCTATATACGGAATATCGCAGGGGTGGGATAGTTAAGGATCGTTTGGTGTATGCTACGCAACCTATTAATGTGGAGCTGGATGCGGCTGGTGTGGATAGCTTGGACTATTTGCTGTATGATGAACCTCGTTCTATCCAGTTGGTGGTTTCGCGAAATGAGGATAACGTGAATGTGAAGGGGGAGCTGTATAAGAGGGGGGTGGTGTATGCTACCTTCTCTGAGGAAGGGAAGCATTTGCCTTTCCAGGTAGAGACGGCTTACGGAACGCTTACTTTCTCGTTTAACCCAAAGGGTGCTGGCTCGAATGATGATTTTCTGGTGAGTATAAGACCTCCTATTCAGGTGGCACAGAGCTATTTGGGGCAGATGTCTGTGGCAACTACTTCCAAGCAAACGACGGTGGCAGCAATTAGTGTGAAGGACTTGAATTTCAGGCGTGGAATGGATTTCCTTCAAACGCTTGTGACTTGTTATAACCGACAGGCGAATGATGACAAGAATGAGATTGCGCTGAAGACGGAGGAGTTTATCAATGACCGTATCAATAAGATCAATGAAGAGTTAGGCAGTACGGAAGGTTCTTTGGAGAGGTATAAGAAGCAGAATGCAGTGACAAGTCTGGATATGGATGCATCGCAATCCCTCCAGATGTCCACCCAGTATTCTTCACAGTTGGCAGATATCAATGCGCAGGTGGAGCTGCTGAGTTATCTGAGTCAGTATGTTACCAATCCTGATAACAAGTATAAAATCATACCGTCTAACATCGGTATGACGGATAATGCTTCTACGAGTCTGATCACTAATTATAACAAAGTGGTACAGGATCGTAACCGCCTGTTGCTGGCTGCCAGCGAGAGGGCGCCTCAAGTGATGGCGCTGACGGCTCAGCTGGACGAGTTGCAGGTTTCCATAGAAGCTGCCTTACAGCAGGCAAGCCAGTCAATCAACATTCAACGTCAGAATGTACAGAACGAGTATAGACGCTACCAGAATAGAATCGGCAGCACGCCAGAGCAGGAGAGGGTGCTGACAGAAATTGGCCGTCAGCAGGAGGTGCGCTCTGGCCTTTATTTGATGCTGTTGCAGAAACGCGAGGAGAATAGTATTTCTTTGGCTGCCACGGCTGATAAGGGCAAGCTGATAGACGATATTATCTATAACGGACAAGTGGCACCGCGCAGTATGATTATTCTGTTGGCGTCTTTGGTCTTGGGATTTGGCATTCCTTTCTGTATCGTGTTCCTGATGGAATTCTTCCGCTATCGCATAGAGGGGCGTGAGGACTTGGAAAAGATGACCAAACTGCCTATCGTGGCTGATGTGCCTGTGGCCAGTGACAGCGTGAAGACGGCTGCCGGCATTGTGGTGCAGGCCAATAAGAACAACCAGATAGATGAGATTTTCCGCTCGATGCGTACCAACATCCTCTTTATGATGAAGGAACACGAGAAGGTGATCTTGTTTACTTCGTCTAACTCTGGCGAGGGTAAGACTTTCCTGGCAGCTAACTTAGCGGTATCTTTCGCTTTGTTGGGCAAGAAGGTAATCCTCTGTGGCTTGGATATCCGTAAGCCTGCCTTGGGTAAGCTGTTTGATGTGAAGAGCGATCGCTCCAAGGGTGCTACCGCTATCTTAGTAAAAGACAAGGTTACCTCTGAGAATGTTGCTTCACAGATTACTCCTTCTGGCGTGAATGACCACCTCGACTTGCTGCTGGCTGGTCCGACGCCTCCTAACCCAACGGAGTTGTTGGCACGTGAGAACCTGCATGACATGCTGGAGATATTGAAAGAACAATACGATTATGTGATTCTTGACACGGCTCCTGTAGGACTGGTGTCTGATACTTTGCAGATTGCCAAGTTTGCGAATGTGTGTTGCTACGTCTGTCGTGCTGACTATACTCTGAAGAGTGATGTAGGGTTGATTAACTCGTTGGCTGAGGAAAACAAGTTGCCTAACACCTGCGTGATTCTGAATGGTGTGGATATGTCGAAGAAGAAGTATGGCTATTACTATGGTTACGGCCGTTATGGCCATTATGGCCGTTACGGTTACGGTCGATACGGCTATGGACGTTATGGTTACCGAAACTATGGCAACTATGGTAATTATGGCAACTATGCAGATTCGCACTATAGCAATAAAAACGATAACAGTATAAAGAAATGATCATTGCGGTTGACTTTGACGGAACGATTGTTGAGCATAAATATCCTGAGATAGGAGAGGAGATTCCTTTTGCGACCGAGACCTTAAAGATGTTAATACAGGACCAGCATAGGCTGATTCTGTGGACTGTGCGTGAAGGTGAACTGCTTGAGGAGGCGCTGGAATGGTGCCGCCAGCGGGGAGTAGAATTTTATGCCGTGAATCGTGACTATCCAGAGGAGACCTTGGATAACAATCCGCATTTCAGCAGGAAATTGAAGGCGGATGTCTTTATCGATGACCGTAACTTAGGGGGCTTGCCTGATTGGGGGACTATCTATCGCATGATTTCACACCATCGTAAGTGGAGTCACCTGATAGACGAGGCTTCTGATCATTCTTTTGAGAGAAGACAAGCACCGAAAAAGAAACATTGGTGGCAGTTTTAGTGAACAAAATATAGAAAGATGAAAAAGATACTTGTTTATTTGACAATCGGTATAGCGGCTGTGGTAGTATCATCATGCAGCAGTACAAAGCAAGTGGCGTATTTACAGAATAGCGACGAGGTGAGCTTAGCGCAATCGGAATACTTGTATGATGCCAGGATTATGCCTAAAGACCAGCTGACCATCACGGTGAGTACCACCAATGATGAGGCGGCTGTACCTTTCAACATGACAGTGGCTACACCTTATACAGTGGGTCAGAGAAGTTCTTCTTCACAAGCCGCGCTTCAACTCTATTTGGTGGATAATGACGGAATGATTGCTTTCCCTATTATTGGTGAAATCAAAGTGGGGGGACTGACCAAGGCGGAGGCAGAACAAATGATTGAGGAAAAGATCAGGCCTTATATGGCTGAGACGGAGAATCCTATCGTGACGGTGCGTATGTCCAGCTATTCTATCTCTGTGTTGGGTGAGGTAAACAGACCTGGTAGTTATCAGGTGTCTCGTGAAAAGATTAATATCCTGGAGGCTTTGGCGCAGGCTGGTGACTTGACCATCTATGGCGTGCGTGATAAGGTGAAACTGATTCGTGAGGACGCTAAAGGCAAGAAGGAGATTGTTACGATGAACCTGAATGATGCCAATATCATCAACTCGCCTTATTATTATCTGCAGCAGAATGACATTGTGTATGTGGAACCGAACAAGGTGAAGGCGCAGAACTCGAGCGTGGGTAGCATGACTACGCTGTGGTTCAGTGCTACGAGTATCTTGATTTCTTTGGTGTCGTTATTGTATAACATCTTAAAATAAGTGGATATGGCTGAGCATCAACACCATCATAAGCATCATAGGGATAGTGCTAGTGAGTTTAAGCGCAGGTCGCTTGATTCTATTGCTTTTCGAAAGAAGTTTGAGAAGGTTCTGAAGATTGTGCTTGTGATCATTGCTGTGATTATGGCGGTGGGGGTTGTGGCGTCGAGATACATACTTTAGGTGATGGTTCATGGTTAATGGTTAATGGTTATGGGTTAGAGGTTAGAACTAAGAACTAAGAGGTTAGTAGGTTAATAGATTTATAATATATGGGAATGGGAAATGTGAGGCCAGCTGATATGGAGCGTATTACGACGCCGGCTTTGGCTCAGAAATTTATTGAGGAACAGATTAAGGAGCTGAGGGCTCAGATTGGTGACAAGAAGGTGCTGCTGGCGCTGTCTGGTGGCGTGGATTCTTCTGTGGTGGCTGCACTGCTGATTAAGGCGGTGGGGAAGCAACTGGTGTCGGTGCATGTGAATCATGGTTTGCTGCGTAAAGGGGAACCTGAGCAGGTGGTGCGCGTGTTCCGTGATGAACTGAATGCTAACCTGGTGTATGTGGATGCTACTGACCGCTTCTTGAATAAGTTGGCGGGGGTGGCTGATCCTGAACAGAAGCGTAAGATTATTGGCGCTGAGTTTATTCGTGTATTCGAGGAGGAGGCGCGTAAGCTGGAGGGTATCAGCTTCTTGGCGCAGGGTACTATTTATCCTGATATCGTGGAGTCTGGCCCTGTGAAGTCGCATCACAACGTGGGTGGCTTGCCTGAGGATCTGCAGTTCGAGCTGGTGGAGCCTATCAAGTTGCTGTTCAAGGATGAGGTGCGTGTAGTGGGTAAGGAGTTGGGTCTGCCTGACAATATGGTGTATCGTCAGCCGTTCCCTGGCCCTGGCTTGGGCGTGCGTTGCACGGGTGCTATTACGCGTGATCGTCTGGAGGCGCTGCGTGAGAGTGATGCTATCCTGCGTGAGGAGTTTGCGAAGAATGGCCTGGAGGGCAAGGTGTGGCAGTACTTCACCATCGTGCCTGACTATAAGTCAACTGGTGTGAAGAATGACAAGCGTAGCTGGGATTGGCCGGTGATCATTCGTGCCGTGAATACTCGTGATGCTATGACGGCTACCATCGAGGAGATTCCTTATGCTTTGCTGCATCATATCACGAAGCGTATCATTACGGAGGTGCCGGGGGTGAATCGTGTGTTGTATGATTTGACGCCGAAGCCAACTGGAACCATTGAGTGGGAATAAAAAAAGGCTGCAATTCGCAGCCTTTTTTTATTCCCACTCCTTAACTACCTATCTCAACATTAGTATAGTTCAAGAGCTGAATCTCCAAGGCTAAAATTTCATCGTTTTTACTAAGAAAAAATAGACGAGCGCTTCGCGACTCTTATTTGATTTTTTCTTTTAACGTAAAAACTTGAAATTTCTTCACGCCTCTCCACTTATGCTCTTTCACTATACTATGTATCAAAGTCGGTAGTTATCTAATGTCAAATTTTGAAGCTAGATAATCGGCAAAGATGCGGGCTGCAGATTCGACCTTGGCTGCACAGGGGCGGGTTTTGTAGTACTCGGCTGTGCGGGGGGAGGCGATATAGCTGTTGGGAGCTTTCTCGTGGCCTTTGATGCCTAGGATCTCGGCACAGATAAGGCTGCCATTGACTTGCTCTGACTGGGCAAGGAGCTCTTGAACGACTTTGTAGCAGGCGGATTTGCCTGCATTGTCGCTGCCTTCGGTCTGGCCACAGTCGAGGCCTACGAGCATGACGATGCCTGATACCGCTCCACACATCATGCGGAGGCGTCCTACACCGCCTCCAAAGCCGGCTGCTATGCGCTTGGCCATGGTGTCATCCATGTCGTAGAGGTCGGCAAAGGCGGCTACTACGCTTTGGCAACAGCCGTAGCCTGACATGAAGTTATCGACTGCTCGGGCTACTCTTTTATCCAGCTCTTCTTTTGTTATTTCTTTCATATCGGTCTATTGACTCTGTTTCTGGAACAAAGGTACAAACTTTTGTGCTGAGGGACAAATAACCTCGTTTTTTCTCTGTTAATAGTTCTTAAATGGAGGCTGGGGGCGTTGAATATGTCGGGTTTTCTTATTACTTTTGTAGATTGATAAAGAATTGCGGAGATCCAGGAATTACGGATTCAAGGATTCAAGGAGATTGCGGCTCAAGGCCGCAATGAGGACTGTAAGGAGGCCGCAATGAAGAGTGAAAGAACAACTTTTATTAAATAACGAATTAAGTATGATTTATTCAACTGAAGTTAAGAACATGTGTAGCGTCACTAAGGGCGCTTACCACGGTCCTGCTCCAATACCTGAGGAGGGTAAGTGGATTCAGGCTAAAGAGATTAAAGACATCTCAGGTTACACTCATGGTATTGGCTGGTGTGCTCCTCAGCAGGGTGCTTGCAAGCTGAGCTTGAACGTGAAGGATGGTATTATTCAGGAGGCTCTGGTGGAGACTATCGGTTGCACTGGTATGACTCACTCTGCTGCTATGGCTAGCGAGATTCTGCCTGGTAAGACTATCCTCGAGGCGCTGAACACCGACCTCGTATGCGATGCTATCAATACCGCTATGCGTGAGCTGTTCCTGCAGATCGTTTATGGCCGTACACAGAGTGCTTTCTCTGAGGGTGGTCTGGCTATCGGTGCTGGTCTGGAAGACCTGGGTAAGGGTCTGCGTTCTCAGACTGGTACTCTGTATGGCACAGTGGCTAAGGGTACTCGTTACTTGGAGCTCACTGAGGGTTACATCACCAAGCAGTTCCTCGATGCTAACAACGAGGTTTGCGGTTATGAGTATGTACACCTTGGCAAGATGATGGAGGCTATCAAGAATGGCATGGATGCTAATGAGGCTATCAAGAAGTTCACCGGCTCATACGGTCGTACGACTGAGGAGCAGGGTGCAGTAAAGGCTATTGATCCACGTAAAGAATAAGGAGGAACGACGATGATTAGAAAAGTACAATTTGAGAGTCAGGAACGCCGTATCAACCAAGTTCTTGCAGCTCTGAAGGAGAATGGCATCAACAGTATTGAAGAGGCCAATGAGATTTGTGACAAGGCTGGTGTTGACCCATATCTGATGTGTGAGGAAACACAGCGTATCTGCTTTGAGAATGCCAAGTGGGCATATGTTTGTGGTGCTGCTATCGCTATCAAGAAGGGTGTGAAGACTGCTGCTGATGCTGCCGAGGCTATCGGTATCGGTCTGCAGAGCTTCTGTATCCCTGGTTCTGTGGCTGACGACCGTAAGGTGGGTATCGGTCATGGTAACTTGGCTGCTCGTCTGCTGCGTGAGGAGACTGAGTGCTTTGCTTTCCTGGCTGGCCACGAGAGCTTCGCTGCTGCTGAGGGTGCTATCAAGATTGCTGAAATGGCTAACAAGGTGCGCAAGAAACCGCTTCGCGTGATCTTGAATGGTCTGGGCAAGGATGCCGCTCAGATTATCAGCCGTATCAATGGCTTTACTTATGTGCAGACTCAGTTTGACTATTTCACTTCTGAGCTGAAGATTGTGAAGGAGGTTGCTTATGGTAACAATCCTAGCCGTCTGAAGGTGAAGTGCTATGGCGCTGATGATGTTCGTGAGGGTGTGGCTATCCTGTGGCATGAGAATGTTGACGTGTCTATCACGGGTAACTCTACTAACCCAACTCGCTTCCAGCACCCAGTAGCTGGTACTTATAAGAAGGAGCGCGTGCTGGCTGGCAAGCCTTACTTCTCTGTGGCTTCTGGTGGTGGTACGGGTCGTACTTTGCATCCTGATAACATGGCTGCTGGTCCTGCTTCTTATGGTATGACTGATACGCTGGGTCGTATGCACTCTGACGCTCAGTTTGCTGGTTCTTCTTCTGTGCCTGCTCACGTTGAGATGATGGGATTCTTGGGTATTGGTAACAACCCAATGGTGGGGGCAACGGTTGCAATTGCTGTTGCAATTGATCTTGCTCTTAACAAGAAGTAATGTTTATTTCTTAAAATAATGAAGGCTGCTCTTATGGGCAGCCTTTTTTTTACTGTTTTTCTTTGCTTTTAGGATGCTTGATGGCTTTGCCGGCTGCATCTCTTCCACTAAAAATCGCTCACGTTTTCCTAAAACGCAAAAACTCGCTACGCTCAAACAGTTTGCGTTTTTATACGGAAAACTTTCCCGATTTTCTTAACGCTGCAGAGAAGAATGCCGGCTCCACTATCAAGCATTCTTTTTATTCGCAAAGAAAGGATTCTTAGCCGATAATGGTGAATTTGGCGAAGCGGAGGAGGAGTTGCTTTTCACCAGCATTGAGGAAAGCAATCGTTGCCTTGGCATTATCGCCTGTGCCTTCGACCTTGATGACTTCGCCAACACCGAAGCGTTCGTGCTGGATCTTCTGTCCTACGCTGACAGTTGGGGCGTTGCCCGAAGAACTTGAAGGGGTGGGGCTGACAAGGGTGCTGCTGACGCGCTTGAAGCGACGCTCTTCTTGCCAGTAGCGCTGGGCGGAGGCGGTGTGGAGGCGATCGATGTGTTCTTCACCGGGGACATAGTCCCAGCGGCCAAAGGAGTTGGTTTGGCGGAAGGAAGGACGGGTGAAGTCGGGCGATTGCTTGTCGGTGTGGAGGTACTGTGGGTCGATGTCGCGGATGAAGCGGCTGGGGGTGCAGAACTCCATCTTGCCATAGCGGAAGCGTGATTTGGCATAGCTGAGGAAGCAATGCTCTTCGGCACGGGTGAGGGCGACATAGAACAGACGGCGCTCTTCTTCGAGGCCCTTGATGCTGTTGCAACACATCGGACTGGGGAAGAGGTTCTCTTCCATGCCCACCACGAAGACGGTACCGAACTCGAGGCCCTTGGCAGCGTGGATGGTCATGATGGTGACCTTGGCTTCGTCATCGCTGGTGTTGGTGTCTTGGTCGGTGAGGAGCGATACCTCGCTGAGGTAGTCGGTGAGGTAGATATGCTCGTTGTCTTCCTCACGGTGGGTCTGCGTGAAATCTTGCAGGCCGTTCACCAGTTCTTCGATGTTTTCCTGGCGACTCATATTCTCGGCTGTGCGGTCTTGCATCAACTCGCCCATGATGCCGGAGGCTTTGATAATGGCGGTACCTAGTTCGTAGGCATCGGTGGTGGTGACTTTCTCAATGAAGCTGTTGATGAGGGATCGGAAGCCTTCGAGCTTGGTCAGGGTGCCTTTGTTTACATTGAGTTCGTAGGTAGTGGGTTGGGTTATCACTTCCCACAGGCTTACGTCGTGTTGTGTGGCTGCTCCGATAATCTTGGCTACGGTGGTGTCGCCTATGCCTCGGGTGGGGTAGTTGATGATGCGCTTGAAGGCTTCTTCGTCATTGGGATTGACCACTAAACGGAAATAGGCAATGACATCCTTCACTTCCTTTCGTTGGTAAAAAGACAGACCACCATATACACGGTAGGGGATGCCTTTCTTGCGCATCACCTCCTCGAAGATACGGCTCTGGGCGTTGGTGCGGTAGAGGATGGCTATCTCGTCGTAGGGTACTTGTTCACGTCGGTGCAGCTTACTGATCTGATTAGCTACAATATCACCTTCTTCTACATCGCTGTAGGCCTCGGTGACTTGCAGGCGTTCGCCTTGTTCTTTCTCGGAGAAAACGTCCTTATGTATCTGTCGCTTATTCTTGGCAATCAGGCTGTTGGCTGCCTCTACGATAGTCTGTGTAGAGCGGTAGTTTTGTTCCAGTTTGAAGATCTTGGTACCCTGAAACTGCTTGGTGAAGTTGAGGATATTGTCGATCTCTGCTCCACGGAACGAGTAGATGCTCTGGGCATCGTCACCCACCACACATACTCGCTGGTGCAGGGCTGCCAGTTGCAGTACGATACAGTGCTGGGCATAGTTGGTGTCCTGGTACTCGTCCACCAAGATATATTTGAATTGCTGCTGGTACTTGGCCAGTACGTCGGGGTGTTCCTTAAAAAGAATATAGGTGTAGAACAGCAGGTCGTCGAAGTCCATGGCGTTGGCTTGACGGCATCGGTTCCAGTAACGACGGTAGATCTCGCCTGTCTGTGAGATCTTGGCATCACGGTCGGCCTCCTGCAGGTCGTAGCTGTCGAGGTACTGCTGGGGTGTCACCAATCGGTTCTTGGCATTGGAGATACGTTCTTCTACCAGTCCGGGCTTGTAGGTCTTGTCATCGAGGGCCATCTCCTTGATAATGGCTTTGATAAGACTCTTGCTGTCGGAGGCGTCATACACGGTGAAGTTGGTGTTGAAGCCGATGCGGTCGTGTTCGTAGCGTAAGATGCGGAGGAAGATGGAGTGGAAGGTGCCCATCCAGAGGTATTGGGCGCGCTTGATGCCTACTTGCTTGGCGATGCGGTCTTTCATCTCGCGGGCTGCTTTGTTGGTGAAGGTGAGGGCGAGGATGTTCCATGGGTCGTATCCTTGCTCTTCCATCAGGTAGGCTATTTTGTAGGTCAATACGCGGGTTTTGCCTGAGCCTGCGCCGGCTATCACCAATGATGGGCCGTCGCAGTATTGCACAGCATTGTATTGGCCTTGATTTAATTCTTTTTCGTATTCCATCTTCTTGTTCTCAAATTTGCTCCCTCCATATATTCGGCAGCTATAATTATTGCTTCGCATTAGTGTATGTGCCGCCGACGCACGTCAGGCCTAAAATGTCGGCTACACACATACACTATGCTTCGCATTTTATCCTTCATTCGGGATGCTGTTAGCTGATAAAGTCGACTGAATTTACTCCACTAAAAATCGCTCACGTTTTTCTAAACCGCAAAAACTCGCTTCGCTCAGACAGTTTGCGTTTTTATACGGAAAACGTTCTCGATTTTCTTAACGATACGTAAATGTATGTCGGCTTTATTCATCTAACAACACATATTAGCTGAAAGTCCAAACGTAGGCGGAACATTGTATATATGTGTAGACGGCATATCTGCTCGCAGTCAGCCGTCGGCATATATACAATGTGGAGCCCATTGGTAGTTTTCGTTGTGCAAATTTACGAATTAATTTTGGCTTTTCAACGAATAATCCTTAACTTTGAAGGCTAGAAAAAGACAAATCAATTCAACGATATGGAAAACAGAAGTTTAGTGACCATAGCCGACTACACGAAGGAGAAGATTCTCTATATGTTGGAGATGGCTAAGGAATTTGAGGCGCACCCCAATCGCCATTTGCTTTACGGAAAGGTAGTCGCTACCTTGTTTTTCGAACCCTCTACACGTACTCGCCTGAGTTTTGAGACGGCTGCTAATCGTCTGGGGGCTCGTGTGATTGGCTTCAGTGATCCGATGTCAACGAGCTCGAGTAAGGGTGAGACGCTGAATGATACGATCAAGATGGTGAGTAACTATGCGGATATCATCGTGATGCGTCACTACTTGGAGGGGGCTGCCCGCTATGCCAGTGAGGTTACGCATGTGCCGGTGGTGAATGCGGGGGATGGTGCGCATCAGCATCCGTCGCAGACCATGCTGGACTTGTACTCTATCTACAAGACGCAGGGTACGCTGGAGAACTTGCAGATCTATCTGGTAGGCGATTTGAAGTATGGTCGTACGGTACACTCGCTGATTCAGGCGATGCGTCACTTCAATCCTACGTTCCACTTCATTGCTCCTGATGAACTGCGTATGCCGGAGGAGTACAAGATCTACTGTTGCGAGCATGCTATCAAGTTCGTGGAGCATAAGGACTTTAGCGCTGAGAGCATTGCGGATGCTGATATCTTGTATATGACGCGTGTGCAGCGTGAGCGTTTCACTGACCTGGATGAATATGAGCGGGTGAAGAATGTATATATCTTGCGTAATGCGATGCTGGAGCATACGAAGCCGAACTTGCGTATTTTGCATCCGCTGCCTCGTGTGAATGAGATTGCATACGATGTGGATGCCAACGAGAAGGCGTATTACTTCCAACAGGCGCAGAATGGTCTGTACGCTCGTGAGGCGATTCTTTGCGATGTGCTGGGTATAACACTGGATGAAGTTAAGGCTGATACCTTGAAGTTGGAGGCTACGGAGAAGGTGAGTGGGGCTGTGAAGAATATCACGGATGATTTGCCTGATGTGATTAATAACTTCAAAGATAATGTAGAGAAGGTGGTGAACTCTGTGAAGGAGACGTTCAAGTAGCTTCGCAAATGTGTATATGCCGACGACTGACTGCAAGCAGATATGTCGTCTACACATATACACTTTGCTTCGCAAAATAGGCTAAGATCATAGCTTCGCATTAGTGGATGTGCCGACGGCTGACGTCAGGCCTAAAATGCCGTCTACACACATCCACTATGCTACGCAAAAATAAAGAGAACTAAAGTTGTAAACTAAATTTTTAAACATACTTGTATGCGGGAGAAGAAAGAAGAAATGCAGGTGGCCGCGCTGAAGAACGGCACTGTGATTGACCATATACCGAGTGATAAGTTGTTTACTGTGGTGGCGTTGCTGGGACTGGAGCATGAGACGAACAACATCACCATTGGTAATAACCTGGACAGTAAGCTGCTGGGCAAGAAGGGCATTATCAAGATTGCTGATAAGTTCTTTACCAATGATGAGATCAACCGTATTGCGGTGGTGGCTCCGAATGTGCGAATGAACATCATCCGTGACTATGAGGTGGTGGAGAAGCGTCAGCTGGAACTGCCTGATGAGCTGATTGGCATTGTGAAGTGCTCGAACCAGAAGTGCATCACGAATAATGAGCCGATGCCTACGCGTTTCCATGTCATTGACAAGGAGAACTGCGTAATTAAGTGTCATTATTGTGAGAAGGAGCAGCATCGTGAAGATATTCAAATAATATAATGGAAAGAATAGATTGGAAACCGGGAACGTTGATTTATCCGCTGCCTGCGGTGCTGATAAGCTGTGGCAGTACGGAGGAGGAGTATAACGTCCTTACGGTAGCATGGACGGGTACGTTGTGCAGTAATCCGCCGATGTGTTATATCTCGGTGAGGCCGGAGCGTTATTCTTACCCTATTATCAAGAAGAACATGGAGTTTGTGATCAACCTCACGAACGAGCGGTTGGCAAAGGCGACTGATTGGTGTGGGGTACGTTCGGGTAGGGACTACAACAAGTTTGAGGAGATGCATCTTACGCCTGGTCCTTGCAGTGTGGTGAAGGCACCGCTGATTGAGGAGTCGCCTGTGAATATCGAGTGCCGTGTGAAGGAGATTGTGCCACTGGGTTCACATGATATGTTCGTTGCTGATGTGGTGAACGTAAGGGTGGATACGCAGTATCTTGATGAGAAAGGGTTGTTCGACATGGCGTCGTTTAATCCGTTGGTGTATGTGCATGGTGGGTATTACAGCATGGGGCACAAGATTGGAAAGTTTGGCTGGTCGGTGGAGAAAAAGAAGAAATAAGTAGGTTATTCGCGCTTTTTGTAGTAACTTCGCAGGCAAATTAGGAAATAAGCATATCATTTATTAATACAATAACAAATCATGAAAAGAGACGATTTGATTTTCAATCTGATTGAGCAAGAGCACCAGCGTCAGCTGAAAGGCATGGAACTCATTGCTTCAGAGAACTTTGTGAGTGATCAGGTGATGCAGGCTATGGGTTCTTGCATGACCAATAAGTATGCCGAAGGCTATCCCGGCAAGCGCTACTATGGCGGTTGTGAGGTGGTGGATCAGAGCGAGCAGATTGCCATTGACCGTGTGAAGGAACTGTTTGGTGCTGAATATGCCAACGTACAGCCTCACTCGGGTGCACAGGCCAATGCGGCTGTGCTGCTGGCAGTGCTGAACCCTGGTGATAAGTTCATGGGTCTGAACCTCGATATGGGTGGCCACTTGTCTCATGGCTCGTCTGTGAATACTTCTGGCATTCTGTATCATCCTATTGCTTACAGTCTGAACAAAGAGACGGGTCGTGTGGATTATGACGAGATGGAACGTCTGGCTCACGAGGAGAAGCCAAAGCTGATTATCGGTGGTGGTTCTGCTTATTCTCGTGAGTGGGACTATGCCCGCATGCGTAAGATTGCTGATGAGGTAGGGGCTCTGCTGATGATTGACATGGCGCATCCTGCTGGTCTGATTGCTGCTGGCTTGCTGGACAACCCACTGAAGTATGCTCATATCGTCACTTCTACGACACATAAGACGCTGCGTGGTCCGCGTGGTGGTATCATCCTGCTGGGTAAGGACTTCGAGAATCCTTGGGGCTTGGCTACCAAGAAGGGTGAGATCAAGATGATGTCAACATTACTGAACTCAGCTGTGTTCCCAGGTCAGCAGGGTGGCCCGCTGGAGCATGTGATTGCTGCTAAGGCTGTGGCCTTTGGTGAGGCACTGCAACCTGAGTTCAAGGAATACCAGAAGCAGGTGAAGAAGAATGCTGCTGTGCTGGCTCAGGCACTGGTGGATCGTGGCTTCCACATCGTGTCTGGTGGTACCGACAACCACTCTATGCTGGTGGATCTGCGTACCAAGTATCCTGACTTGACAGGTAAGGTGGCTGAGAAGGCACTGGTAGCTGCTGACATCACTGCCAACAAGAACATGGTGCCATTTGACTCTCGCAGTGCATTCCAGACCTCTGGTATCCGCTTGGGTACTCCTGCCATCACGACTCGTGGTGCTAAGGAAGACCTGATGCTGGAGATTGCCGAACTCATCGAGACTGTGCTGAATGCTCCTGAGGATGAGGCTGTAATCGCTAAGGTTCGTGCGCATGTCAATGCGACAATGGTGAAGTATCCGATGTTTGCGTACTAAGGGAACTACGAAATCACTGAGGTCCCGGCTCGGGGGCCGGGATGAGGTACGGATGAGATTGCGGGTCAAGCCCGCGATGAGGCGTGGGTCAAGTCCGCGATGAAGAATAGGGGCTGCTCTTAAGGGGGCAGCCTTTTTTATGGGGTGTTGGATGGGCTGTTTTATTGGGCTGGGAAGCGTTCGTGCAAAAGTTCCTCCATACGAATAGCTTCGTCGCGGTATTGGGCGGCTTCGATGAAGTCGAGCTTCTTGGCGGCTTGGCGCATGCGTTTCTTGGTCTGCTCGATGCTCTTCTCCAGCTGCTCGCGCGACATGTACTGCACAATAGGATCGGCTGCGGCAGAGATGGTGCCCACCTGCTCGATGTAAGGACGAGGAGAGGCCAGTTCGGCACTGCGGTGACTGATGGTGGCCTTGGCATCGACAGTGGCTTCGATATTGGGGGCAAAGACATCGAGGTTCTTGCCCTTGACAATTTGGCGGGGTGTGATGCCGTGCTCCTGGTTGTAATGCAGCTGTTTCTCACGCCTGCGGTTGGTCTCGTCAATGGTCTGCTGCATGCTCTCGGTAATCTTGTCGGCATACATGATGACCAAGCCATTGACATTACGTGCAGCACGGCCAGCTGTCTGTGTCAGAGAACGATGGGAGCGCAGGAAGCCTTCTTTGTCGGCATCGAGGATAGCCACCAACGATACCTCTGGCAGGTCAAGGCCCTCACGCAACAGATTGACGCCAATCAGTACGTCGTAAAGCCCTTCGCGCAGGTCGGCCATGATCTTCACACGTTCCAGCGTATCTACATCGCTGTGGATATAGTTGCAGCGCACTCCGTGGTTGAGGAGGTATTCAGTGAGTTCCTCCGCCATGCGTTTGGTAAGGGTGGTGACCAGTACACGCTCCTCACGTTCCACACGTAGCTGTATCTCTTCCATCAGGTCGTCCACGGGGTTAAGGGCAGGGCGCACCTCAATCTTGGGATCCAAGAGGCCAGTGGGTCGTATGACCTGCTCCACCACGATGCCCTCGCTTTGCTGTAGTTCGAAGTCGGCTGGGGTAGCACTGACATAGATGACCTGACGGGCCATCTCCATGAACTCGGGGAAGGTGAGGGGACGATTATCTTTAGCTGCCGGTAGGCGGAAACCATATTCCACAAGGTTCTCCTTACGTGCCCTGTCGCCACCGTACATAGCCTGTATCTGCGGAACGCTGACATGACTCTCGTCAATCACCATGAGGTAATCCTTCGGGAAGAAGTCGAGCAAGCAGTACGGACGGGTACCTGCAGGGCGTCCGTCGAAGTAGCGGGAATAGTTCTCGATGCCCGAACAATGACCCAGTTCGCGTAACATCTCCATGTCGTAAGTGACACGCTCGTAGATACGTTTTGCTTCGAGCATTTTTCCTTGTTCCTCAAAGAATTGCACCTGTTTGTGCAAGTCATCCTCTATCTCATGAATGGCTCGCAAAGTAGATTCCTTGGTGGTCATGAACAGGTTGGCGGGGTAGATTTTATAGTCGTCGAAGGCACCTGTGGTTCGCCCCGTGATGGCATCCACTTCTTCGATACTCTCTATCTCATCTCCCCAAAATACGATGCGCAGGATATGGTCGGCATAGGCCAGAAAAATATCCACTGTGTCACCCTTGACACGGAAGTTACCACGGTTCAGTTCGAAGTCGTTGCGCACATAGAGGCAATCGACCAACTGGCGCAGGAAGACATTGCGACTGAACATCGTACCTCGCTTCACCTCAATGACATTGTTGTAGAAATCAGCTGGGTTGCCCATGCCATAGATGCAAGAGACAGATGATACCACAATGACATCGTTGCGCCCTGACAGCAGAGAAGAGGTAGCCGCCAAACGCAATTTATCGATTTCATCGTTGATGGCCAGGTCTTTCTCGATATAGGTATCAGTGCTGGGCATGTAGGCCTCAGGCTGGTAGTAGTCGTAGTAAGAAACATAGTATTCAACGGCATTATGGGGGAAGAAACTCTTGAACTCGCTATAGAGCTGGGCGGCCAGCGTCTTGTTGTGACTAAGTACCAGTGTGGGCTTGTTGACGTTGGCAATGACATTGGCAATGGTGAATGTCTTACCAGAGCCGGTGACACCTAACAGCGTCTGGGCAGGATCACCTGCCAATACACCTTCTGTGAGTTGTTTGATAGCCTCGGGCTGGTCGCCTGTGGGCTGATAGGCTGATGTCAGTTCGAATTTGTTCATTTGACGTGTGATATAAAACGAACGAAGATAGGAAACAAGTTTGAAATATGCAAGTAAATGCGCCTTTTTGTTTTTTTAATAGGTAAGATTTTGCATTATTCGTGGATTAGTCGTACCTTTGCCAAGATTTTGGCCAAATACGGTCTATTTCTATTGAACATGAAGAGAAATATTATCATCATACTGCTCTTAGGCCTCGTGATGTCGTCATGCGGAAGCTTCACCAATCTGTACAAGCACAAGGTGGCTGACAAGGATTACGACTACCTGTATGAGGCTGCAAAAGAGTACTATACGGCAGGACAATATACACAGGCTATTACAATACTGAACGACCTAATTACCATTCTGAAGGGTTCGGATCGTGGCGAAGAGTCGGTATATATGCTGGCGATGTGCTACTTGAAAGACAAGGATTATACCACTGCTGCGCAGTCGTTCCAGCAGTATTATACTTCTTATCCTCGTGGTAAATATACGGAAAGGGCCCGTTTCAATGCAGGCAAGGCACTTTGGATATCTTCCCCTGAGTCGGAACTTGACCAGTCGGATACCTACAAGGCTATTCAGGAACTGCAACTGTTCCTGGAGTTTTTCCCTAACTCCTCATTCCGCGATGAAGCGCAGCAAATCATCTTCGATGCACAGGATAAGTTGGTGGAGAAGGAATATGACAATGCGAAACTGTATTATCACTTAGGTACTTACCTAGGAAATAACTACCAGTCGTGTGTCATTTGCGCACAAAACGCACTGAAGGATTATCCTTATACGAAGTACCGTGAGGACCTCTCGCTGTTGGTGGTAAAGGCTAAGTATGAGATGGCGGTGAACAGTGTGCATGATAAAAAGGGCGACCGCTACCGTGAAGCAGTGGATGAGTGCTATGCTTTCAAGAATGAGTTTCCTGAAAGTAGCAGTATAAAGACTGTGGATGAATTGCTGGAGAAATCAGAAGAGGCCTTGAAGGACCTGCCTGAGGAAGAATAAGTATTGAATAAAAACAACTTAACTAACATAAGATTTATGGATTACAAAAAGACAAATGCTGCTACCACCACCGTCACCAGAGACGTTGTGCAGCTGTGCGAGGATACTGGCAATGTTTATGAGACCGTAGCCATTATCGGTAAGCGTGCTAATCAGATTAGCGTGGAGATCAAGAATGACTTGTCGAAGAAACTGGCAGAGTTTGCTTCTTACAGCGACAATCTGGAGGAAGTGTTTGAGAACCGCGAACAGATTGAGATTTCCCGTTACTATGAGAAGCTGCCGAAGCCTACATTGATTGCTACGCAGGAATATAAGGAGGGAAAGATTTATTACCGCAATCCTGCCAAGGATAAGCAAAATATGGATGATTTCCAATGATACAGCGTATTCAATCGGTATATTGGCTGGTCATCACCGCTCTGCTGGTGGTGACCATGTTGTCTCCAATGGGTTTCTTTACAGAGGCCGGTGGGGCGTTTGACAGTGTGCTGAAGCCGCTGGGCCTGACGATGGCGAATGGCGAGTGGGAGAGCACCTGGGGATTGTTTGCTATTCTGCTGCTGAATGCTGTTGTGGCGTTTGCTACTATCTTCCTGTACAGGAATCGTATGTTGCAAGTACGGATGTGTGTGTTCAGTGCTCTGCTGCAGATTGGCTTTTATGCGGCTGTAGGGGTGTTCATCTATTTGCTGCAGCATGACATGGAGGCTTCGTTCCGTCCGGGTTGGGCGTTGGCGCTGCCTTTTGTCTGCATCGTTCTGAATTATCTTGCTTTCCGGGCTACTTATGCTGATGAAGTTATGGTCCGAGCGTCGGAACGACTGAGATAAAAAAAGGCTGCATCTCTGCAGCCTTTTTTTTCGATTATGCATTAATCAAAGGTCGTTGTAGTTGGGAGAGAAGGTGTCGCCTTGGTTGATGTCGCCAGTGCGAAGACCTTTGGTCAGCCAATTCTGACGCTGTTGCGAGGTACCGTGGTTGAAGGATTCTGGTACTGCATAGCCACGAGCCTTCTTCTGCAGGTAGTCGTCACCAATCTTTGACGCACAGTTGATGGCCTCTTCCAAATCGCCTGTCTCGAGCGAGCCAAACATCTTGTTGTCGTTGTTAGCCCACACACCAGCATAGAAATCGGCCTGCAGCTCCAAGCGTACGCTGATCTGATTGCTGAGTGTCTCGCTGGCACGTGACATCTGACTGTGTGCCTGATCGAGCGTACCTAAGAGGTGTTGCACATGATGTCCCACCTCGTGGGCAATCACATATGCATAGGCGAAATCACCATCGGCACCCAGTGTCTGCTTCATCTCAGTAAAGAACGAAAGGTCGATATAAACTGTCTCGTCGCCTGAGCAGTAGAACGGACCTACCTGTGAGGTAGCACCACCGCAGGCTGTCTTCACACTACCGGTATAAAGCACCATCTTGGGCGCACGATAGGTTCTGCCATACTGCTGGAATATCTTGGTCCATACATCTTCTGTACCTGCCAGTACCTGACTGGAGAATTTGGCCAAAGCTTCTTCTTCAGCTGTGAATTCACGGTTGTTATCTGTCTGTGTGGAGACCATGCTGCCCAGATCGGCATCTGACAACACACTCAATGGGTTACCACCCATAAACCAGGTTATCAAGGCAACGATAATAAGACCACCAATACCCAGACTGGCCTTACCGCCACCGCTCATTCTTCGACGATCGTCCACATTGGAACTCTCGCGTCTTCCGTCCATTTTCATAATTTAATCCAATTTAAGGTTCAACATTTACTTGCAAAAATACACAAATAATTTTCACGTCAATAAATTTTCCTCAAAAAAGTAAAAAATAGGGGCAGACAAAATCTAACAATTCAGCTAAAAATGTATATTTGCAGAGGAAACATAACTAATTAAATATATTGTATTATGAGAAAGACAAAGATTACAGCTATTCTTTTGAGCGTTGCCTTGGTTTTTGGCAGCTGCGGTACAATGAACAACACAGCTAAGGGTACTGCCATTGGCGGTGGCGGTGGTGCTGCTGTTGGTGCCATTTTGGGTGGTATCATAGGCGGTAGTGGTAAGGGTGCCTTGATTGGTGCTGCTATCGGAGGTGCCGTGGGCGCTGGTACGGGTGCTATCATCGGTCGTAAGATGGATAAGAAGGCGGAAGCTGCAAAGCAGATTGAGGGCGCTGAGGTGGAGAAGGTGCAGGATACCAATGGCCTCGATGCCGTAAAGGTTACCTTTGCTTCTGGCATTTTGTTTGGTTTCAACTCATCGGCTTTGAGCAACGACTCTAAGAAGTCACTGAAGGAGTTGGCTGATATCTTGGCAGAGGACAAGACTACCGACGTTGCTATTGTGGGACATACCGACAAGGTGGGTACTCAGGAGGCAAACATCAAGGTGTCTAACCAGCGTGCATCGGCTGTACAGAGCTACCTGAAGCAATGTGGTGTGCCTGATGCTCAGTTCAAGTATGTTGAGGGTGTGGGCTTTGATCAGTATGATGAGAGTAAGTCGGCTGCTGAGAATCGTCGCGTGGAGATCTTTATGTATGCTAGTGAGAAGATGATTCAAGAGGCTGAAGCAGAGGCTGCAAAACAGTAATGCCGGCGTAAGCATCAAATATGATGAAAGTAAAAAAAAGGCTGCTCGATTTGAGCAGCCTTTATTATTCAATCATCCTTTTTATTGAAGATGAAGATCTTTGAAGGTACGAGGAGCAGGAACGCCTGGGAGAGGCTTGCGATCCTTGAGCTGCTCGAGCGCTACTTCGATAGCCTTGTTCAGCTGCTGGTCTTCGCCGGCCTGTTCCTTGATAGGATCATTGTCGAGCAAGATATCAGGATCGACACCGTGGTTCTCAACGATCCACTGACCTGTCTTGGCATCGTAGTTGGTGAAGAACGGAACGCGAACGTCAGTACCGTCCATGTAAGGCAGTGAACCACTGATACCAATGATACCACCCCAGGTGCGAGTACCGATGACAGTACCCAGGTTGTTGGCCTTGAAGCTCCATGGGAAGAGGTCGCCATCAGATGCAGAGTACTTGTTCACCAGCAACACCTTCGGACCATGATGTGCACCATCAGGCACTGTGTTGGTTGTTGAAGAAGTACGGCTCATGGTCATACGATAAGGCTCACGCAACAGGCGCTCAATAATCATAGGAGAAACATTACCACCACCGTTGGCACGATCGTCGATAATCAACGCCTCCTTATCCAACTGTGGATAGTAGTAGCGAACGAACTCATTCAGACCCTCGGCACCCATGTCAGGGATGTAGATATAACCCACACGACCGTTGGTTGCCTTCTCCACGGTCTTGATGTTGTTCTGTACCCAAGCGTAGTGGTAGAGTGGGTATTCGTCAGCAATAGGCTTGATCACCACCTTGCGACCACCCGCTGCAGCTGTGCTGTTCACCGTCAGTTCGGTCAGCACGTCAGCCTTGCCAATCAGCAGTTCGTAGATATTGCTAACAGATGTGGTAGGCACACCATCGATAGCCGTGATGAACTCACCTTCCTTCACGTTGATGCCCGGCTCAGTGAGCGGTGAACGCAATTCCTCACGATAAGGAGCGCCCTCCAGAATCTTGGTAATCTTGAAATAACCACTCTTGTCGCGACTCATTTCTGCACCCAGCAAACCCATGTCGATGCGCTCAGCCTCAGGCTTTTCGCCAGTAGATACATAAGCATGACCGCAGGCCAACTCAGAAATCATCTCACCAATTACGTAGTTCAGATCCAGACGCGTCTTTACGTAAGGCAGCAATACAGCATACTTAGCCTTGATGGCTTTCCAATCCACACCGTGCATGTTCTCCAGATAGAAACCATCGCGGAAAGCACGCCATACCTCGTCGAAGATCTGTGGCCACTCCTGTGAGAAATCAACGGTAGCCATCAGCTTGTCAGTATCGATAGGCTTCTCCAATCTGATGTACTCAGATGGGAAGTCAACGATATAGTACTTGTCCCTGTCACCAATCAAAGCTTTCTTGCCACCGGCAGTATAGCTCGTCAGACGACCGTCCACCACCTTGGTATCCTCTTGCTTCTCGAAGTCATAGACCATGATGCTGCGACCACTCTGGTACCACAGCTTCTTGCCATCGCTGAAGAAGAAACTCATGTAACCTTCACCACCACGAACCGGCATTTTCACGATTCTGTTAAAGATGCCGTCAGTATCGATAGTTACATTCACATCCTTCTTAGCCTCTGCCTCACCTGGCTTGCCTGGGCCCTGAGGACCAGCAGGTTTGCTATCGCCACTATTGCCAATCTGATCATCCTTTGGCAACAGAGGTGATGGGGTGTCCTTAGACAAGGTAGCGAAGTAGATGCCACCCATACTGGTATAGGCATAATCCCATTCTACACGACTATAGATAGGATTGAGGTCACGGTTTGAGTTGAAGAATAACAGTTTACCGTCGGTGCTGAACACAGGAGATGAAGAATCGTACCACTTCTCGGTAACAGGATATTCCTTGTTGGTCTTGAGGTTATAGACATACACCACGCTCATGTCGTTCTTCTCAGGACGGGTATAAGTAATCCACTGGCTGTCAGGAGAGAACTGTACCTGACGGAACTCACTCTCAGGACAAGTCAGTACGGTGCGCTTCGTCTTGGCAGCTACATTCACCTCCACCAGACGGTTCTTGCGGTCGGTATAGAGGATGGTCTTGCTGTCAGGACTCCATGTCAGTGCGCGGATGTAAGTATCGTTGTTCTTGGTCAGCTGTACAGGCTCGCCACCTGTCTCTTCCTGCAACCAAATCTCGGTCTCACCCGTCTTGTCGCTGATGTAGGCAATGTACTTGCCATCAGGACTGATCTGTGCGCCACGGTCGTTGGCACCAGGTGTGCGGGTGATGTTCTTCACCACGCCCTGCTTGCCAGGAATGTCGAACACCTCACCACGAGCGGTCACTGCCAAACGCTTGCCATCGGCAGAAAGGCTGGCAGCTGTAATGTCTTCAGCTACATTCCTCAGTTCTGTACGTCCGTAGATGAAATCAGAGGTCAGGGTGATGTTGATCTGGGTGCTCTGACGTGTCTTTGGGTCGAGCTTATAGAGGTAACCACCTTTCTCATAGACGATAATCTGACCGTTGGTGCTGGGGAACTTCACGTCATAGTCGGTATAGTTGGTCACCTTCTCGGTCTGCTTGGTCTGGGTGTTATACACGAAGATATTCATCGTCATGTCACGGTCGGAGATGAAGAAGATCTCGTTGCCGATCCACATAGGCATGATATCCTGTGCATCGTTCTTGGTCACATTCTCAACGGTCTTGGCCTGTGGGTCGTAGATCCAGATATCATCAGCCATACCGCCACGATAGTATTTCCAGGTACGGAACTCACGCATCACACGGTTGTATGCCAGTTTCTTGCCATCAGGAGAGTAGCTGCAGAAACCGCCCTCGGGAAGAGGAATCTGCTCGCTCATGCCACCATCCTTGGCAATGGTCCACAGCTTACCGTCGAAGCCGTCGCTGATGCGGTTACGATACACCACGCTCTTTCCGTCGGGTGTCCAGGTAAGTACCATGTTGTTCGGACCCATACGGTCGCCCAGATCGTCACGCGAGTTGGTGGCTGTAAAGGTAAGACGCTTAGGCTCACCACCGTTCTTGGAGATGAGATACACCTCACGGTTGCCGTCGTATTCGCCAGTGAAAGCGATGGACTGTCCATCTGGTGAATAACGTGCAAACATTTCGTAACCCACATGAGAGGTCAGGCGTGTAGCCTCACCACCGTTGATGGATGCCTTAAATAGGTCGCCTCCGTAGGAGAACACTACTTCCTGACCGTTGGTAGCCGGGAAACGTAGCAGTCTGCCTTCGTCGGCATAGCCGCTCAATGCAGCTCCTGCCAACAGCAGGGATAATAAAACTTGCTTGTTCATAAATACTATTTTAATTGATTTTTGAATTCGTGATACAAATATAATGAATAGTTTTTGATTATCGCTTTTTCAAGTCATTTTTCTGAATTCAGATAACATAAAAAATCCCCCTCGATGAGGAGGGGGACGATGTTGCATATTAACATTTATTCCATAGAGTAAACACCCTTCTTGCTGATGTTCACCTTAGCAGGGTTGCCCCTATAGCCAATGCTGCCGCTGCCCGTTGTGTTGGCTTCGATGGCCTGAGAAGCATAGCAGGTGATGTCGCCGCTGCCAGAAGTACGAGCTTTCACCTCTTCGGTCAGCAAACCGTCGGCTGCAATATCGCCACTGCCCGTGACGCTATAATCAGCCTTCAAGGCCTTGCCTTTCAACAGGATATCACCACTGCCAGAAATGTGTGCATCGACGTCGCCAGCATTGATGTCCTTCAGTTCGATGTCACCTGATCCTGTGATAGATACCTTCAGGTCGCCGCACTGCAGACCGCTGTTCTCAATATCGCCACTGCCAGAGATAGATACATATACTTCCCCAGTGCAGTTGATGTTGTCAACCATCATATCACCAGAGCCCGTCACGGTCATTCTCAGTTTATCGGTCTCCAGTCCGTTCATCAGCTTAATAGTTCCCGATCCGCTGATGTTCATCTCCTTCAGGGCTGCTGCATTGATGGTATAATCCAGTTTCTTGATGTTATTCAAGCTGTAGCCTTTCTTTATCTTCAGTTGCAGTATGCCGTTTTCTACATACACGTCTAATAGTTCTGCTACGTTGTCTGAAGTAACTACTGACACTGCCGGTGCTCCAGGTTGCTGGGTGAAAAACACTTTGCCTGAGCCCACCAGATTGATCTTGTCGAAGTCGTTTACCTTATACTCTTTTGTCACGAATGTGTCGCTGGCTTTGATGGGTTTGCCCATGAAGCTGCCATCTACGTTGAGGTTGCATGCTGCGATGCTGGTGCCGAGCATCATAGTTGCTAAAATTGTTGCAATTGTTTTCATAATTTTTAGTCGTTTTATTAGTTCTTTGTTGTGTTAGACGTAGCAGCTCTCCCAAAAGTTGCAATGCCTGATGTTTTTTTTTTATTTTGCATTAGGATTGCTAACGCTGGCTGAATTTCTTCCACTAAGAATCGCTCACGTTTTCCTAAAACGCAAAAACTCGCTGCGCTCAAACAGCCTGCGTTTTTATACGGAAAACTTTCCCGATTTTTTTAACGCTGCAGAAATATATGCCAGCTTTTAGCAATACTACATGCTGATGATGAGTCGAAATGAATGTGTGTAGGCGACATATCTGCTCGCAGTCAGTCGCCGGCACATTCATTCGGCGATTTTGGCTCTGCACTCGCTGCTCCAAAAAGAGTCAATTAAGCACAGCCTTAGGGTATTGCATCGTGATGCAATGCAACGAGCCATGCTGCTTGATAAGCGCACGGCAATCGATGCCGATAATATCTTTGTCAGGAAAGGCAGCCTGCAACACCCCTTTGGCACGCTCGTCATTAGCAGGCTGGTTATAAGTAGGGTAGAGCACCTGCTGGTTCAAGATCAGGAAGTTGGCATAAGTAGCAGGCAAGCGCTCACCCTCTGAGACAATCTTGTCCGCCATAGGCAAAGGCAACAAACGATAAGACTTGCCGTCAGGAGTGAGGAACGACTGCAGCTGTGCCTCCATCTTGGCCAGCTCTTCGTAATGCTCGTCAGATGGGTCGTCACATTTCACATAGGCGATGGTATCAGGAGAACAGAAGCGAGCCAGAGTATCGATGTGACTGTCGGTGTCGTCACCACTGAGGTAACCATAATCCAGCCACAAGATGCGATGGATATGCAGCGCACGCTTGAGATACTCCTCTATATCTACCTTATTATATTGAGGGTTTCTGTTGGGATTCAGCAAGCAGGCAGAAGTGGTGAGCAAGGTACCCTGACCGTCGCTCTCGATAGAGCCACCCTCCAGTACGAAATCAAGGTGACTGACATACTTGCCATGCAGGAACCCGTTGTCGAAAGCCTGACGTGTCACCGCATTGTCTTTCTCGGCAGCAAACTTATTACCCCAGCCGTTGAAGCAGAAATCCAGCAGTTGCGGACCTTGTGGGTCGGTCAGGGTGATGGCCCCATGATCGCGAGCCCAAGTGTCGTTGGTGTTGCAGCGCAGGAACCGCACATTACGCATCATCACCTTGGCCTGCGTGAGTTGCATCATCACCTTCTGAGGTTCAGGCGTCACAATCAGCAGCAGTTCGCGACGTGCTATCTGCTTGGCAATCTGTGTAAAGCAAGCCGACACCTCATCCAACATAGGTGCCCAGTCGGTACCCGCATGGGGCCAGGTGAGCTGCACACCGCTCTGCTCAGCCCATTCGGCGGGCAGGGTAGGACAGCTCTGTTCTACCACCAGTTCCGTGAAACGGGATGCATCGATCTGCAGCTCGTCTTTCCTGCGGCCATAAAACGGGTTTTGTACTTGAATACTCATACGCGTCAGTTTGCTTAAAACAAAAAAGAGACTCATCTTACGATGAATCTCTCTTGAGCGGAAAACGAGACTCGGACTCGCGACCCCAACCTTGGCAAGGTTGTGCTCTACCAACTGAGCTATTTCCGCCTTTTGCCTTGCAAAAGTCGGCATTGTCAGGCTGCACTCGGCATAGCTCAAGTAAACTTGGCTCTGCCCTCGTTGGCACGACAATTCCGCACTTGCTACGCGAGATTGTTGGCTGCGCCTCAACAAACTCAAATAAATTTGGTTTGTATTCGGCTTGCACAACAATTCCGCAAACCTCTTGCAAAGCAAGGATTGCTATCTTTTTGTGCCCAAGAAAGGACTCGAACCTTCACGCCTCTCAGCACACGCACCTGAAACGTGCGCGTCTACCAATTCCGCCACTTGGGCATGGGATTATAGATAGCAAATATCTTTATGAACAGGTGAAGAGAAGGAGACTCGAACTCCCACGACACAATTGTCACTACCCCCTCAAAGTAGCGCGTCTACCAATTCCGCCACCTCTCCATTTGTTAACATTATCAATCAAAGAACTCTCTTTTGAGCGGAAAACGAGACTCGGACTCGCGACCCCAACCTTGGCAAGGTTGTGCTCTACCAACTGAGCTATTTCCGCAAATTTGCTTGCAAATTTGCGAGATTATCGGCGGCGTTCGGCATAATCAAAGCAAGCTTTGCTTCTGCTCTCACTTGCACGATAATTCCGCGTTACTATACGGCTTGTCAGGCTGCACTCGGCACGACAATTCCGCTTTGCTTCACAGTTCGTTCGGCTTGCACAACAATTCCGCAAAGAAGAGTTGGCTGCCAAACATCGCATTATTGCAAGACATCAATATTTCAAATATCGTTTGCTATCTTAGTAGCGGTTGCAAAGGTAGGCATTTTCTTGAAACCTACAAACTATTTTGAGAAAAAAATGCAAAAAAATATCGCTGGGCAGTGGGCTAACACATGCGGTCACGATAATCCTCGTACGTGAATTCCTTATAAATCACCGCCTTATTGTCGGTTGTCCATAGGGCAAGGGCAGGGTGGTGAATGCCATTGAACATGGTGGTTTTCACTGTGGTGTAGTGAATCATATCCTCAAATACGATGCGCTCGCCCACCTGCAACTCATGGTCGAAGCTCCAGTTGCCCAGATAATCACCACTCAGACAAGAGTTGCCACCTATTCTATATATAAAAGACCCTTCGTCACCCATCTGGGCACCCGTGATAACGGGCTGATAGGGCATCTCCAGGCAATCGGGCATGTGGCAGGTAAAGCTTACGTTTACAATAGCGGTGCGAATGCCGTGATTCTCAACGATATCCACTACCTCAGAAACCAGTACGCCTGTTTGCCAAGCAAAGGCAGAACCAGGTTCGAGGATAATGCGCAAGTGCGGATAGCGCTTCCGCGAATCTTTCAAAAGACATATCAGATGCGCCACATCATAGTCTTGGCGCGTCATCAGGTGTCCACCACCCAAGTTCAGCCACTTTAGGTGCTGCAACCATTTATCGAACTTAGGAATCAGGTGCTCTAAGGTATGCTCCAGCGCGTAGGACGATGATTCACAATGACAATGACAATGGAAACCTTCGATGCCAGAAGGTAGCTCATCAGGCATCTGGTCGGCTGTGAGACCAAACCGTGAGCCAGGGGCACAGGGGTTATACAGCTCCGTCTCTATCTCAGAATACTCGGGGTTGATGCGCAATCCACACGAAACAGGTTCGTTGTAGGTCTGCACCATGGGGTAGAAGCGTTCAAACTGCGTGAGTGAGTTGAAGGTGATGTGACTGCTACAACGCAAGATATCCCCAAACTCCTGCTCCGTATAGGCAGGCGAGTAGGTGTGTGCCTTACTGCCAAACTCCTCGAAGGCCAGGCGCGCCTCATACAGCGAACTGGCGGTGGTGTGGTGGATGTACTCGCGGAAGATGGGGAACGATTTCCACAAGGCAAAAGCCTTGAACGCCAAAATAATCTCTACTCCGGCTTCATCGGCCACCTGCTGAATCAATCGCAGGTTTCGCCGAAGCAAATCCTCCTCCATGATATAGCAAGGAGATGGAAAAAGACTGTAATCTATCATTTCGCATCAAATATTTATGCCACAAAGGTAACAATTATTGAATAATAATATCTATATTTGAACCATAAAAACCAATTAAACCAATCAATATGAGAAAAATCATCTTATTATGTGCCAGTCTGTGTGCAGCTGTCTTTGCACAGGCTCAGATGACGGCCGACAACTGGGATGCTTATTTGAACAGAGCGTATGTAACGGGTAATGCCATTGATGTGGAACTGTGGCCCAATGGCGCTCCTAACAGCAATGGTGTGACGTATGACCAACCTATCATCATGGGACAGGGAACCGTGGATGTGAAACCCGCCTTGAAGGTGGTACTGCCTCGCAAGAGCGACAAGCCATCGAAGGCCGTAGTTGTTTGTCCTGGTGGCGGTTATGCCATGTTGGCAACCATGCACGAGGGCATCATGTGGAACTTCTTCTTTGGTCGTGAGAACGTGGCTACCATCATGCTGACCTACCGTTTGCCTCATGGCAATCATGAGGTACCTGCCAGCGATGTCTATCAGGCCATCCGCATCGTGAAGGAACATGCCAAGGAGTGGAACATCGACCCCAACCAGATTGGTGTGATGGGTTCATCAGCAGGCGGACACCTGGCATCTACCGTAGCTACCCATGCTGCCGATGATGTACGTCCCGCCTTCCAGATCCTGTTCTATCCTGTTATTACCATGGACAAACGCTATACCCACATGGGCACGCACGACAACCTGATAGGCAAGGATGCAACGCCCGAAATGGAAACCCTCTATAGCAACGAGAAGCAAGTGACCGAGAAGACGCCACGTGCCTTTATCGTACTGGCCGATGACGACGATGTAGTGCCATCCATCAACTCAGCTTGGTATTTCGCCGCTTTGAAAGATCATGGCGTACCCGCCAATATGCATGTGTATCCTACAGGCGGTCACGGCTTTGGCAACTCCCAAAGTTGGAAGTACAATGCCGATATGCTGCAGAACCTATCCGACTGGCTCAATAGCTTTTAGTCGATAAAAATGAGTTTTTTGTCGATTTTCTTGGCAAATGATTAAACTTTTCACTTTATTTGTAGTCAAATAGTATGATTTAAAACTCGATACATTATGAAAAAGACATTACTATCCATTGCTGCTATGCTTTGCGTAACATTAGGCATGGCACAGAATCCAGGCCAGGGTGCTCCCCAGGGAGGTCAGCAAGGACAGCGTCCACAACGTCTCACCGTGGCTGAAGTAAACACAAAGATGCAAGAAGAACTGAAGTTAGACGCAGCTCAGCTGAAGGAAGTGGAAAAACTCAACAAGAAGTACTCATCACTCTATGAAGGCATGGCCATGGGCGGTGGCGGTGGCTTCGGCGGTGGTCGTCCTGGTGGTGGCGGTGGCGCACCCATGGGCGGTGGCGGCGGAGGTGACTTCGGCGGCGGAGGCGGCGGCATGGGCGGTGGCATGGGCAATGCCAACGGCGTGCGCTTCACCCCTTCTCAGACCACTCCCGAGCAGTTGGCTAAGAAGCAGCAGATTCAGCAAGAGGCTTATGAGAAGAAGCTGAAGAAGATTCTCTCTGAAGAGCAGTATGCTACTTATGAGAAGGTATTCCCTGCTTTGATGCCGAAACCTGGTCAGCGTCCTGGTGGTGCTCCTGGTCAAGGTCGTCCTGGTGGTGCTCAATAAAGAAACTAACAGATTATCCCCGCCAATTGGTGGGGATTTCTTTTTATATGCTTAGGAATCCATAGCTTTCCCCAAAGAAACTGATATCTGAGTCAGATGGGATAAGAAAAAGCCTGATATAGTTTGCAATTACAGAACTTAATTGTATCTTTGCAAAAAAACATGAATTATGACATATCTAAATCAGTTTCACAAAGAGGCAGTGGAGAGGAAACTCCGGAAAATCGCCAAATCAATGAGCTCGCCGATGAACTCCGTCGAGGCTGCCAAATACATGAAACACAACTTCGAGTTGGCCAAGGCCATGTAAATAGCATCGAAGTAGAACAACGTGTTGCAGAACAATATGCCAAAGATCATGGCATGTGGATTCCGATGGCTGATGTTTTTGACTTGGGCGTTCCTGGACCTAGTGGCAACGAAAATGACACTTATGTTTCTAATGATATAATCTACAAGGTCAACAATCTTCTTAATAATAATGGTAGTATCCTGCATTTACTAGAAAGAGTGATGTGGCATAATAATCTATTCTACGATACTGCCTATACCATACATGGGTTTACGGGATTCGAAGGTAGGTCTATTATGCCAGTTTTAAAGCAGAGACTGGTAAAAGATGCTTCGCCGGCCACCTCCATAGAAATCGATACTTATATGGCTGCTTTGGGGTTTGAAAAGAAGGAAGGGAAAGGACGTTATGCTAATCGCGAATTTGTAGTGTGGGATTTGGTGCCAAGAAATGTGCTGAGAGATAAAGAGGGCGATTTATATATCATCGATGCAGAAATAGCAAATAACAATCAGTAATTTGGTACCGATTGTAGCACTATCAGCCAAATTTCTCCCCAACAAAACTGATATCTGATATCTGAGTCAGATGTATTGCATAAAAAAGTCCGATGAACGTTAGTTCACCGGACTTTCTATTGGTTGCACTTTGCCGCAAGGCCGAAGAACAACAGGTGCCATATAAAGTATATCTTGAAGTAGGATAGGGTGGTTTCAAAAACATATACTATCTTTTCATAAGATAGGCTGCGTCTCAACAAAGTCATAATAAAAGAAAGCTTTTATTTGCTTTTGTCTTCGACTTGCACTATCTTTGCACCCGTTCCAAATTTCATAGTTGGGGCATTGTTATAAATGAACTAATTGTAGAAGGTTGTCTGTGAAGATAGCCTTCTTTTATTATCCGTTAGTTTTATAGGGTGTGCGATTGATGATGGAGCGCCCGAGGGTTATCTCATCGGTATATTCCAGTTCGTCACCAACACTAACACCACGGGCCAGGACGCTGAGTTGAACAGGGTAGTCCTTGAGGCGGCGGGAGATGTAGAAGCTGGTGGTGTCGCCCTCCATGGTGGTGCTCAAGGCAAAGATGACTTCTTTGATGTCGCCGCTTGCCACTCGTTCTATCAGGCTGTCAATCTCGAGGTTCTTGGGACCCATGCCGTCCATCGGACTGATAAGTCCGCCCAGCACATGATAGAGTCCATTGTATTGCTGGGTGCTCTCGATGGCCATGACGTCGCGGATGTTCTGTACCACACAGACGGTGCTGCTGTCGCGCTTGGGGTTGGAGCAGATGTTGCAGACATCGGTGTCGCTGATGTTGTGGCACACCTTGCAGTATTTCACCTCGCGCTTGAGCTGGATGATGGCATTGCCAAAGGATTCGACGGTGGCGGTGTCTTGGCTGAGCAGATGCAGCACCAGGCGCATGGCGGTCTTGCTGCCTACACCGGGCAGTTTGGCAAACTCGCTGACGGCTTTCTCTAATAACAAGGATGGGTATTGGTTGTTCATAGCTTTTCTTTTTTAATCTTACATAACTGTGCATAGTCGCACCAACGACAGGCATCGGGGCGGTATTGGGTTTGCTGAAATGGTTTATTTTGGTCGAATATCTCGGTTAACAGGGCCTGCAAACGCTTACGGAAATCGGCATCCAGCTGACTGAAATCACTGACGGCAACCTTGTCGAGGAGGATGTCGGTGGTGAAATCGTTGGAGGCTGCACGATGGATGAGCAACAGACCTGGAGTGACCTTCAACGGCTGCTTGTGACACATGACAGAGGCATAGAGGAAAGTCTGGAAGATGCGGTGGTCACGACGTTTGCCTGTGAACACGGCATCCATGTCAGTAGCCTTGGGTGCTTGTCCGCCAGTCTTATAGTCGATGATGCGCAGCACACCGTCCTTGCTGTCCATGCGGTCGATGGTGCCACCTACCTTTACTTGTAGCGTTCTGTCAGACATAGGCACCTGAAAAGTCTCGGTTACCACTTTCTCTACCGCTACCAATGTAAACGGCACATGCTTCAGGTCAAATCGGATGAGGTTCTCCAAATAGCGGATGATGACATTGCGGTTGATCTGCTGGGTGCCGTTATAGGCGGCTCTCTCATGTGGGGCAATCTGGAAGAACAGGTGCTTGAAGGCATTATCTACATAGGCATACAGACGGGGCTTGTCTTTCAGCACTTTCTCTAAATCAGTGGCGTTGATGACATTGCCATGGGCGGTGAGGTCTTTGTAGAGCTTCTCGGCTGCTTCGTGGAAGATGCTGCCAAACACGGCATTGTCGATCTCGGATGAGACTTCTTCGGGCTTGCGGATGCGGGCTACATATTTATAATAGAAGCTCAGCGGACAGTTGAGGTAGGTGTTGAGGGCTGAGGGCGAGATGTACCAATCGTCTTGCTGCGGATTGGCATAGTTATCGACCAACAGCTGGTATATCTCGGTTGTCTTGCTGACGGTGATCTCTCGTTCGTGTGCAGGTGATTGACCGGCTTCGAGTTGCTCTCGCGTGATGGCTTGGGGCGACTCGGTGAGCAGTTGCAGCATGAAGCGTGACATCTCTCCACGGTTCAGTCCTTCGGTTGAGGTGTTATACATCATCGTCACCGTCTCGGCTCGCTGTATGAGGCGGTAGAAATAGTAGGCATAGACCGAGTTCTTGTGCTCGATGGTGGTGAGGCCAAAGGCTTTGCGCAGGTTATAGGGGATGAACGAGGCATTGCTTTCTGTCTTGGGCAGCTGTCCTTCGTTGACGGATAGCAGGAGCAGATGCTTGAAATCGAGGTTTCTGGTTTCCAGGATGCCCATGATCTGCATACCGATGGCTGGCTCGCCGTGAAATGGGATGGTGGCGCTGCTGAAGATGCGGTTCAGCAACTTGCGCAGGGTATTGGTGTTGACCGTGAGGTCGCCTTGCTGGATGAGGGTGAGCAAGCGGTTGATGAGGGTGTAGCTCTTGAACAAGGATTCGCGGTAGAGCTGCGAGAAGATGTCGTGCTCGTCTGACTCGTCATTGCGGAATAGGGTGGTGGCATCCAACAGCATGTTGACCAGGTAGGTACAGAGTGCTTGGTTGCCGCTGACTGGGGTAAATGCCTTGCTGAGGAAGTCGTCAGCCTTGAGCTCATCGGGTTGGGGGAAGAAGCGGTTCTTGCTGGTGAGTTCCTGCTCGATGGTACTGGCTGCTGGCGACAATTGACGGGTGTAGGGATGACGCAGGAAAGCCAGTACTTGTTCGTAGATATAATGTCCGTTCTTGGCATGATAACCAATGGTTTGCAGGTCAGCCAGTACGTTGATGAAACTAAACACGGGCGTTTGTGACAGCGGGAAGCCCATGGTGACATTGACATGCTGTACCTCTTGGGGCAGGGCATGCAGTACTGGTTGCAGCAAACGCTCGTTGCACAACACTACGGCATTTTCTTTTTCTGCTCCCTCGTGCGTGAGCTGGGCATACCATTGGGGGATGTAGCGGGCCTGGGCATTCTCGGTGGGGGCAGCGATATACTTGATCTGCTTGGGTTGCTGCATCTGCTGGAAATGTTCCTCGCTGAGGGCGTTGGGAAACAACTGCATGTTGCGCATGATGAACTCGCCTGCCTCGTGAGTGAATGGAATGGCCGCTTGGCGGGGCGTGGTGGTGTAGCTGATGTCGTAATCCCAGTAGAACAGGGCTTTATCTGCTTCCTGCAGTTGCTTGAAGAGGGTGGTCTCTACGCGGTTCAATACGTTGAAGCCCACGAAAACCAGGCGCTCGTAAGGCAGTTGGCTGACATCCAGCCGTTCGATGATATCTCGGTAGAGCATGCCTTCGTACGCGATGCCCAGCTGACTGAGGTTCTTGCGGAAATGCTGGTAGATGGCGCCCAGTTTGTTCCATACACCGATGAAACGCTGCTTGAGCTCGGATGTCTTTTCGATCGAGAAATGACTGAAGAACTGACGGATGGCTTCCTGCTGTTCTTCAGTGAGGTAGCTGAGGTCTTCCAGGTCTTTCAGGTCTTGCAGGTTGCCAAACAGCTGTGTGGCATCGGCCATATTCTTATCTACATCGTCGAAATCGCTGATGAGCAGTTCGCCCCAATAGTAGAAGTCGTCGAGCGATTCTTCGCTCTGTGTCTCTTCGCGATATACCTTATATAATTCGCATACCAGACGGATGGGGTCGCCCGTTTTCAAAGTGGAGAGGGAGGAGAACAGTTCTTGTATGCTGATGTAGGCAGGTGACCATACAGGGGTGGATGCCTGACGGGCCAGGTGCTCGCTGAAGAACAAACTGGCTCGCTTGTTGGGGAACACCACTGCTGTGTGCGAAAGGTCGGTACCTATGCGCTGATAGAGGTCGTGTGCTACTATTTCCAAGAATGTTTTCATACGCTTTCTATTTGATTTTCATCTACGTACCATAGGTAGCCCGTGATGTTTCGGTAGCTCATGCGCTTGAGCAGGTCGATATAGGTTTGTACCTGTCGGCGGTGACTTTGCTTGGGCTTACCGAACTTGAAATCCACTACCACCATCTGGTCGCCTCGCAGCATCACACGGTCGGGTCGGCGTTGCTGTAGGCCGTTGTCCGTCATCCAAATAATCTCACACTCGTTGAACAGCTGCCAAGTACCATCATACCAGGGCTGTATGGCTGGGTGGGCAAAAGCACGATGTACCTCATCGCGTATTTCCTGCTCGCTGACTACACCTCCCACAATGCCTTCGGCTATCAAGTTGCTGATGGCTGGTTCGATATCGTCTTTGGTACGTATGGATGCAAAGAGGGTGTGCAGGATGCTGCCTCGGTTCATGAATCGCTGCGACGATTCGGCTTCGTCAATGCCCGCGATGAAGTCGGCCGAGCGGTTAGACTCACGAAACTCTATATCAGGATGATGACTTGTCATCTGGATAGTCATCGAGTGGGGTTTTTGCGCCAGCAGGTTCTGTGATGTCTGCTTCTGGTGTTCCTGATAGCCCATGAGCTGTCCGTATTCAAAAACGCTTTCTTCCTCTTGCCAACTAGCTGCCAGAGGGGCGGCAATATCGTGTAATGATATGCGTAGCAGTTCGCTGATACGACCTTTCTTGGTATCTTGATTACTGAAGATAATCATATTCTTCTCCGCTCTTGTCAAGGCCACGTAAAGGATATTGAGATTATCTACCCAAAGCTGCAAACGCTCACGCAGGAAATCGTCTTTGAAGACCGATTTCAGCATTCTTTCGGAATACCTGACTGGCACCATGTCGAGTGCATCGTAGGGGGCTTTCTGGGGTGAGCACCATATCAGCTGCTCCATCTGAGGATCCAGGGTCATGGTCCAGTCGCAGAAAGGTACCAGTACGGTATGGAACTCCAAACCTTTGGCGGCATGGACGGTCATGATGCGTATGCCATCCAACTCGCCACTGGGGATGGTCTGGTAGCAGAGCTTGTCGTCCCAATACTGCAGAAAGGCGGTAAGTTCTGACGAGTGGTCGTTGAGGTATTCGCTCACGGCGTCGTAGAACTTGAACAGATAGGCATCCTGCTGCTCAATCTGTTGCAATGAAAAGATGTCGAATAGTTCCTCTATCAGTTCGTACAAAGGCATCTGTTGCAGTTCTATCCTGCGTTCGAAGAAGGCGGTGGGCAACAGCTCAGTGATGGGTGCGGTAAGCAGGGCATGTTGGTCGGTGATGTCGCGTTTAAGTACTTGTTGCTGATAATCGGTCAGCAAAGCTGCCTCTGCGATATGATCATCTGGGTCGGAGAGGCATCGCAAGGTATTAATAATAATATGTATGGCTGTTGATGCGTCTAACCTGAATGCTTCGTTCGACACTACTGGGATGTGCAGCTCTCTGTCGAACCAAGTGGCGATGTTGCCCAACTGTCGCTTGCTGCGTAGGAGTATGACCATCTGACTGAGTGGAATGCCCGCTTGTTGCAGTCGCGTCACCTCTTCGCCCAAGGCATGTATGGTCTTTTCTTCGTAGCTGTCGGACTCCTCGTCTTTTCCTATGAACGATACTTTTACATATCCTTCGTCTGTCTCTTTCTTTGTTAACTGTTTTACATCGCTATAGGCATGGAGCAGCGGCAGACAGTCTTCATCCAGCTCTTCACGGTATTGCTTGTTCAGATGCTCTACCATCTTCTCAAACAGATGGTTGTTGAACTGTATGATATGCCACTTACTGCGATAGTTGTATGATAGCGGTACGATGCGTATCTTGTGGGGCGTCTCTTGATTTTGCATATCGTTGAGAATGTTCCAGTCGCCATTGCGCCAGCGATAGATGGACTGCTTTACATCGCCCACAATCAGACTGTCGGAGCCTTGGGCCAGTCCTTCGTCCACCAGCGGTTTGAAATTGTTCCACTGCAAACGACTGGTGTCTTGGAACTCGTCGATCATGATGTGAGTGATGTTGGTGCCTATCTTTTCGAAAATAAAGGCCGAGTCGCTGTCGCTGATCAGGTTAGCCAGCAACTGGTTGGTGTCGGCCAACAGGAAACGGTTCTTTTCGTGATTCTCAAGGGTGACAGCCTCGCGTATGGCATTGATGAGCTGCAGCTGGTATAGGTATCGCGTACCCATGTCGCAGCTGCGACTGATGGCCACTGTCTGAGCACGATAGGTTTCGGCTTCATTGAGCAGAGGCATGAGCTTTTGCTCTACCACTGAGGCAAGTTGCTCTTTTTGCTTGGCTTTGGCATTGATCCAACTATCTGGGTTTTGCATCTTTTCTTCTATGCGCTTGCCCGGCAGTTTGTCGCTGTCGAATGCCTCTTTTGTCAATTTCTCGAAATAGCCAATGACGGTGGAGCCATATTTGAGGTCAGTGTCGAAGATGCGATGCTCGTTCATGATGTCGGTAAAACGCTGTCTGTATGGGGCTAATCCGTCAATGGCTTCCTGCTTTATCAGTTTGAGGTGTTGCTGGTAATGCTTGATAATATGACTGTCTTTCAATTGCTCGTGCAGTCGTTTGCTCTTCTCCACGAAGCCCTCGTCAAAGATATGCCGTCCGAATGATTTCAGTTCGTCATCTACTTGCCAGCGGGTAGCATCGTTGATTTTGGCATCGATATAGCTGAGTATCCAGGATAATTCTGAAGAATGCTCATCAAGTTGGGCAATCATGTGATCGACTACTTCATCGAGTACGGCCTTATTATCCAGCTCAATGTTCAGGTTGGAACCGATGCCTAATTCTCGTGCCAGGTTGCGAGTGACTGTCTGGAAGAAGGAATCGATGGTGGTGACTTGAAAGCGGTTGTAGTCGTGCAAGATGCGATGCAGGGCATCACCTGCCCGATAGGCAATAGCTTGGGTGCTGAACGAATGTCCTGTTTCTTGCAGTCGTTTCATCAAAGCCTCCAGATAGGGTGCTGAACCAGCATCGCCTTGCCAAATACCCCACAGCTGCTGCAGGATGCGCTCCTTCATTTCTGTGGTGGCCTTGTTGGTGAACGTCACGGCCAGGATATGCCGATAGGCGATAGGGTTAATGATAAGATGCATGATATACTCCACTGCCAAGGTGAAAGTCTTGCCAGAACCTGCTGATGCCTTATAAATGAGTAATTCCATGTGGTAAAGATAACAAAAAAAAGGCAAACAATAATGTTTTTTGACATAAAACTTAAAAATAGTTGATAAAAATTTTTTTGTTTTAAAATATTTACTTAAATTTGTGCCACATTACCTGATTGACATGGATAGTATGTGAATATAATCTGGTCATACAAATGCATGTATTTTTGCATTGACAGGATAATTGAATAGTAGTTTTGTCGTGTTTTATTTTGTGTTTGTGTTGTAGACTAGGCTTTGTTGAGAAACAAGGCCTAGTTTTTTGTAGAACGGTATGACCTAGGCGAAAAGGTCGTAAGGATGGGATAAGTGTTAAATAATGTCAAATTATGGAAGATTTATAGTACTATGTATTGCAAGGTACTAAAATAATTTCATATCTTTGCAAAACCAAAGGTTACCTATATGACAACATTTGGTGTGTATTCACTACATAAAACATATAAAGATATGAGTAACGAAAATGCAAAATCACAGATGAGGAAGGGGATGCTGGAGTATTGCGTGTTGTTGCTGTTGCACAGAGACGCTGCCTATGCTTCTGACATTCTCTCACAGCTGAAAGAGGCTGAACTGTTGGTGGTGGAGGGAACACTTTATCCCTTGCTGACCCGACTGAAGAACGACGGGCTGCTGAACTATGAATGGCGAGAATCGACACAAGGTCCGCCCAGAAAGTATTATTGTCTGACGGAACTTGGTGTGGAGGCGCTGAAAGCTATGGACGAGGCGTGGGTTGGACTGACGCATACGGTAGAGGTGCTGAAATCGAGCATCACCGACCCAAAATTCCTGATTGTTTAACTGATTAAGAAAAACCTACTAATATGAAAAAGAATATTAACATCAACATGTTTGGCGTAATCTACGCCATTGACGAGGATGCTTACGATCTGCTGAAAAAGTATCTGGAGAATATGCGCAGCTATTATAGCCGTCGCAGTGGTGGGGAGGAAATTGCCAACGATGTGGAGAGTCGTGTGGCTGAACTCTTTGCTGACCTGAAGGCTCAAGGGGTGGAGGCTATCACCATAGAGCATGTGGAGGATATCATCAAGCGTATTGGTGACCCACAGCAAATGGATGAGGAGGCTGATGTGAAAAGTGAGCGTGTAATGGATGGTGGCTATGCAGAGGCTGTTGATGAGAAGTCCGTTAGGAAATTGTATCGTGACCCTGACGACAAGATCTTAGGTGGTGTGATATCAGGTTTTTGCCATTACATGGGTATTGAAGATCCTGTAATAGCACGCTTGCTGTTCTTGTTGCTGGTGTTCTTCTCACATGCTATTCTGGTGGTGGTCTATGCTGTTTGCTGGGCACTGATTCCTGAGGCCAAGACGGCTGAGGAACGCTTGCAGATGAAGGGCAAACGAGTAACTCCGAATGCCATTAACGAGGAACTGATGCAGGGGGTAGATCGTGCGAAGAAGTTTGTGAACGATCCTGAGAATCAGCGCAAAGCTAGTGGATGTCTGGCTACTTTCGTAAAGGTATGCTTCTTCTCGTTCCTGGGATTCTTGACGCTTGTATTTGGCTCGATACTGCTTTGTATTCTGGTAGTACTGGGCATTTCTTTGGGTGCTACTGTGTTTGGCTTGGGTACTGCTTTCGTGGGCTTAGGTCTGGATCCAGAGATAGTGAACCTGCTGGGTGGCGTACCTACTTGGGTGCAGTGGACCTTCGCTGGGGCAACGATACTGGTGCTTGCCATTCCATTGTTCTTGCTGTTGCACAAGCTGTTGAGCAAACCGGAGAAGTCGATGTCAACAGGACTGGTGGTAACGATGATTATTGTTTGGATACTGGCTTTGGGTGTGGCTATCTCAACGCTCATACCAATTGCTGCCAACTTTGCTGATAATGAATACCACTTTTATAGAAGCTACAGCACTGAAGCGGTGATTGAACAGCCAGCTGCTGAAGTTGCTTTAGAACAACCTGTTGCTGAAGCTGTCTTCTCTTAAGCTATATCAGCTGGATAGAAATAGACTGGGTTTAGTTCTCAGTTTATAAATAGAGGGGTGTTGTTACTACAGCACCCCTCTATAGTAGAAGAAGTCTGGGCTTTGTGTCAGGTTTGGCAGTTCTGTGTTGGGCTTGAATAAACCATAAACAGATGAGCCTGAGCCACTCATAGAAGCATATTCTGCACCATTGTCGTATAATAGGCGTTTGATGGCCTCGATTTGAGGATGTTGCGGGAAGATGCTCGCCTCGAAATCGTTGACTAAATATTGACGCCACTCAGAGATATGCGCTTGCAGTATATCGACAATAGATACTGTTGGGCGTTGAGGATGGATATGCGCAAATGCTTCCTTGGTGGAAACAAACACATTGGGCTTGATGATGATAATCTGATAGTCCTTGAGCGACAGGTGGATAGGAGAGAATTTGTCGCCAATGCCTGTGGCAAAAGTGGGCTGATTCTGAATAAAGAAAGCACAATCGGCACCTAACTGAACGGCCAATTGTTCGAGCTGTGTTGTTGAAAGATGCAATTCAAATAACTGGTCAAGTAGCTTGAGCATGAAGGCCGCATCAGCAGAGCCGCCTCCCAGGCCTGCTCCAGAAGGGATATGCTTGAGCAGGTGAATAGCTATAGGGTGTAGGTCGGGATATGATTTCTTGAGCAATTGATAGGCCTTGACCACCAAGTTCTTGTCGGCATCGCAATCAAGCGCGTTACCATATTGTTGAAAGGTGTATCCTCTTTCCTCTGGGGCGTTGGCAACAGTAACTTCCAGTGCATCATGAAGGCCTGTTACTGGGTAGAACACCGTCTCTAAATCGTGATAGCCGTCAGCTCGGCGGTTCACGATGTTCAACCCCAAATTAATTTTGCAGTTCGGAAAGCAGATCATAAAAATATGTGTGTTATTAACTGCAAAGTTAATAACTTCTTGAAAACTTATCGCCATAATTGATGCGGAATTTCAAAATATCGTATTACCTTTGTCGTCACTAAAGGAATTGAATTATGGCAGAACAAACCAGAAGAGGCAGGGGCCAACGAACAACAACCAACGCCCAGCCTGTGAATGATTATGGAAGAATTCCGCCTCAAGCCACTGATTTAGAGGAAGCTGTGCTTGGGGCATTGATGATAGAGAAAGATGCTTATTCGCTGGTGAGCGAACTCTTGCGCCCCCAGTCGTTTTATGAGCATCGTCATCAGTTGCTTTATCAGGCTATCACCAACTTAGCCATCAGTCAGCAACCCATTGACTTGCTGACGGTGAAGAATGAGTTGGAGAAAGAGGGTACGCTGGATGAAGTAGGGGGACCTTTCTATATTACTCAGCTAACCAGTAAGGTAGCATCAGCTGCCCATGTGGAGTTTCATGCCCGTATCATTGCTCAGAAAGCATTGGCCAGGGAATTAATATCCTACTCTAACGCTATTCAGAGCAAGGCTTTTGATGAGACGCAGGATGTGGAAGACCTGATGCAAGAGGCTGAAGGTAAATTGTTTGAGATTTCTCAACAGAACCTTAAGAAAGACTATACACAAATCAACCCCATTGTCGAGGAGGCTTATAAGCAGATTCAGAGTGCTGCATCCCGAACAACGGGATTAAGTGGTTTGGAATCTGGTTTCCATGATTTGGATAAGATTACATCGGGTTGGCAAAACTCCGATCTGGTGATTATCGCTGCTCGTCCGGCTATGGGTAAGACGGCCTTTGTGTTGTCGATGGCTAAGAATATGGCGGTGAATTACCAATGTCCTGTGGCATTCTTCTCTCTCGAGATGAGTAACTTGCAGCTGGTGAACCGACTGATAGCCAATACTTGTGAGATTGAAAGTGACAAGATCAGGAGCGGACGCTTGCAGCCTCATGAGTGGGAACGTCTTGACCGTAAACTGAATGACCTGTTGGGTGCTCCGTTATACATTGATGACACACCTTCGCTGTCGGTGTTTGAGTTGCGTACCAAAGCACGCCGACTGGTGCGTGAACACCAAGTGAAAATTATCTTTATCGATTACCTCCAGCTGATGAATGCCAGCGGTATGAGCTATGGTAACCGTCAGGAGGAGGTGAGTACCATCTCACGCTCGCTGAAAGGTTTGGCGAAGGAGCTGAACATTCCTATCATTGCATTGTCACAGTTGAACCGTAGTGTGGAGTCACGAGGTAATGCCGACACGAAAAATGATGCCAACAGTCGTCGTCCACAGCTGAGCGACTTGCGTGAGTCGGGTGCCATTGAACAGGATGCCGATATGGTATGCTTTATCCATCGTCCTGAGTACTATAAGATTTATACGGATGAAAACGGGAATGATATTCGCGGACAAGCAGAGATTATCATTGCCAAGCATCGTAACGGTGCCGTGGGTGATGTGCATCTGAGGTTCATTGGCGAATATACTCGTTTCCAGAACCTTGACGATGAATTGTTGGCTAATGCTTTTGTGCCTAAGCCACAGACATTCCGCTCGAAGATGAATACTCCGATAGGGAACGACTCTCCAGCTCCACCTCCCATGCCGGATGGAGATGTTCCTTTCTAAAATAATAAAGCCCTGAGAGATTATCTTCCAGGGCTTTATTATTGGGTGTCATCCTTTTAGTGTTTCACTACACGCAGTACTCGGATGCCTGTCCACTTAGGATTGTCTTCCAACATCTTCTTGATGGTGACTTTGGAAACCTCCACTCTCTTTTCAACGGATGAAGCATGCATGATTGTCAGCTTACCACTGATATTGAAGGCCAAGCCCATGTGAGCGATGTCGAGACCAGGCTCGTTGGTGGTGAACATAATGATATCACCATCGTGTATCCATTTTAAACCATCATTGGGTAAGTTGGATGCTGGTACATAATGAACGGTGGTACCATTGAGGCTCTGCTCGATGGCACGCATCTTCTCCATGTTCTGTGGATTGTTGGTCAGATGCTTGTATAGGTTAGGATGGTTGGTCATATAACCCGTCTGAACCTGCATGGTGTTCTTGCTGTTTTTTTCTGCTACATCCTCCAGGATACCAGCCTTGATGGCGTTCTGTGCCCATTCGGTCATGTAGTGCAGTCGAGAGGTGTAACCATCAATCTTACCATCGCGATAACGCAGTTTCTGTACATAATCAGCGAACACTTCCTCATCTTTATAATTGTTTTCCTTCACAGGAGCCAACGCCAGGGCTATGGCGTATTCTACGAAGGTAGTGCAATCCATTTCATCGGTGTTCAATACTAATTCTTCCGTGTCATTCTGATCGAGCACTCCTGCTACGTAAGGTACATCCAAATAATCCACTGCATTGGTAAGTACGTCGTTAGCTGCATTCTGTGCGAATGCCTGTGTTGAAAATAAGGTGGCACATAAGGTGCCAATGAGCATAAGCGAAATTTTTTTCTTAGTGAAGTTCATATTATCAGTTTTTATTTATTTTTCATTGTGTATTTAATAAAGAATACAATCAGCAGGATGTAAGCTACCAAGGATGCTGCTTCTGACAACGGGTTGTTCAGCCAAGCCTCGTTGGTGAGGTTAATGTCAGCAAAACGCATACCGGCACTTACAACTCCCATCAAGGCTCCACCTGCAATGAAACCAGAAGCCAGCAGCGTTCCTTTCTCTCCTCGTGCCTTGTTGACTTCCGCATCTTTGCTGCGTGTGGTAACATACCAATTGATGGCGCCACCCACTACCAAAGGAATGTTCAACTGCAACGGGATGAACATACCCAATGCAAAGGCGAGGGCAGGGATCTTACACCAATTAAGGATAATAGCTAACAAAGCGCCGATGCCGTAGAGCAACCACGGAGCACCTACACCACTCATCAGCGGTTCGATGACGGCTGCCATTGCATTGGCCTGAGGAGCAGCTAACTGTCCGGTAGTGAAGCCATAAGCCTTGTTTAGGATTATCATCACGCCACCTACGGTAGCAGCAGAAACGATGGTTCCTAAGAATTTCCATGCTTCCTGCTTGGCAGGTGTGGTACCTATCCAATAACCTATCTTCAGGTCGGTAACGAAACCTCCCGCCATAGACAGTGCGGTACATACCACACCACCCATCACAAGGGCAGCTACCATTCCTTCAGGACCACGCAGACCTACGCCCACCATAACTACAGAGGCCAGTATCAGTGTCATCAATGTCATGCCTGATACGGGGTTGGTACCCACGATAGCAATGGCATTGGCTGCAACAGTAGTGAAAAGGAAAGCAATGACAGTTACCAGCAACAAAGCCACAATGGTAAAGAGCACATTGCCTTTCATTACATCGAAATAGAAGAACAGCAGTACCAGGATGATGGTGATGATAGAGCCAATGGCCACCACCTTCATGGGCAGATCGCGTTGTGTACGCTGTGCGCCAGTATCTGATGATGCTTTACCACCCATCTCCTTCATGGCCAAACTTACAGCACTCTTGATGATGCCCCAAGATTTGAGGATACCAATGATGCCAGCCATAGCGATACCACCAATACCTATGCTCTTGGCATAATTGGTGAAAATTTCTTCAGGCGACATGTCGCCAATAGCTGTGGTGATGGCAGGGTTCCACTGATTCAGTACGCTGTCTCCCCATATCAGTGACATACCTGGAACGATAATCCACCATACAGCCAATGATCCGGCACAGATGATGGAGGCATATTTCAACCCCACAATGTAGCCCAAGCCCATGACTGCAGCTCCTGTGTTTACCTTAAACACCAGCTTCGCCTTATCGGCCAGCATCTCACCAAAACCAACTACACGGGTTGTGAAATTCTCATTCCACCAACCAAAAGTGGAAACGATAAAATCGTACAATCCACCTACGATACCTGCAATCAGCAAAGGCTTAGCCTGATTGCCTCCTTGTTGGCCTGATACCAATACCTGTGTGGTAGCTGTAGCCTCAGGGAATGGATATTTTCCATGCATCTCGCTCACAAAATACTTTCTGAACGGGATGAGGAACAGTATGCCCAAACAACCGCCTAAAAGGCTGCTGATAAATACTTGGGTAAAGGTAACTGTAATGTCATCAGGATAGGACTCCTGCAAGATGTATAGTGCCGGTAGGGTAAAGATGGCACCAGCCACAATGACGCCAGAACTGGCGCCGATGGATTGTATGATGACATTCTCGCCCAAAGCATGTTTGCGCTTGGCGGCACTGGAGATGCCTACAGCAATGATGGCAATAGGAATAGCTGCCTCAAATACTTGACCTACACGTAATCCCAAGTAGGCAGCAGCGGCAGAAAACAATACTGCCATCAGTAAACCCCACATGACTGAACATGCGTTTACCTCAGGGTAAGTCTTGTCGGGGCTCATCAATGGATTGTACACCTCACCTGGTTTCAGTTCACGATAGGCATTATCGGGTAGGGAGGTACGTATCTCTTCTTCTTTCATCTTGATCGTCTGTTATTTGACATCCGCCAGTACTTCACCTTCAATGAAAAGTCTTACTGTTTCGGTCTTTGCGTTAGTGCGTAAGGTCACCGACTTCTTGAAATGACCTGGATATTTGTCGCGTGCATCGTAGGTAACCTTAATGGTGCCCGTCTTTCCTGGCAACACAGCTTCCTGACTGTATTCTGGAACGGTGCAACCGCAAGATGCTACTGCTTGATGTATTACCAAAGGAGCAGTACCTACGTTGGTGAAAGTAAATACAGTACTAACAGTACCCTTTTCCTGAGAAAAAGCGCCAAAATTATGTTCAGTCTTGTCAAACTTTATGTCAGCTTGATTTTGTGCAACTGCATATCCGATGCATAATGAAAGCATCGCGAAAACTAACATGATTTTTTTCATCTCTATATCGTTTTAGTTTATAATTTCAATGTTCAAGTAATCATTTTACTGCGCAAATATACAAATTTTCTTGTATATCTAACGATTTTTAGCGAATTTTGTATGCCTAATTCAATGATATGACGTATGAAGGAAACAATCAAGATACAAGATCTTTCCATCGGCTATGTGAGCAAGAATGATGTAAAGGTGGTGGCACAGCACATCACAGCTACCATCTACAGTGGTGAATTGACCTGTCTGTTGGGGGCCAATGGAGTGGGAAAGAGTACCCTTCTGCGTACGCTCTCAGCTTTTCAGCCAAAATTGGAGGGGAAAATATTCATTGAAGGTAAGGAAATTGACGAATTCACCGACAAACAGCTGTCGCATGTCATCAGTGTAGTACTTACCGAGAAGCCTGACATCCGCAATATGACTGTAGAAGAGCTGGTGGGCTTGGGAAGAAGTCCCTATACTGGTTTTTGGGGAACACTGACCAAAGATGACAAGGCTATTGTAAACAGAGCTATCCATCTGGTGGGTATTGATGCCCTGCAAGGAAGAATGATTCAGACGCTGAGCGATGGTGAACGCCAGAAGGTGATGATTGCCAAAGCATTGGCACAAGAAACGCCTGTGATCTATCTGGATGAACCTACCGCTTTTTTGGATTATCCCAGTAAAGTAGAGATGATGCAATTATTGTTCAAGTTGAGCAGGGAAACCGACAAGACCATTTTCCTTTCTACCCATGACTTGGAGTTGGCATTACAAATAGCCGACAAGCTGTGGCTGATGGATAAGCAAAAAGGGGTGAAGATTGGAGCACCCGAAGACCTTTCTTTAGATAGAAGTCTGGCCAGCTTCTTTGCTCGCAAAGGCATTGTGTTCGACCAAGAGACAGGCCTGTTTAGGGTAGAGAACGAAACTACCAGAAAGATAGGTTTGCAAGGAGAAGGAATAAGATATACAATGGTTTATAAAGCATTGAAACGCATAGGAATACAGGCTGATGCTAAATCAGTAGATGAAGATAAAATAACCATTTTGCCCGATAGCTATGTACTTAAGTTAGCAGGCAAAGAAATCGTATGTAAGACGATTGCTGATATCTTAGAAAGACTGAACTAATCCTCCTTTTTCACTTCTCCGTACTTATCTTTCAGCGTTTTGCAAACGTTCAGCAACTCTTGCAGTGAAGAGGGCTCATAGTGCTCACCATAACAGAGGATGATGGCATTCAGCTTTACTTTTGAGAACTTCCCTAATCTTTTTCCTTTATAAGTATTGTTACATTCCTGTTCGGCCAATAGCTCAGAAGGAGTCACATTCAGCGCTTTAGCAATCTTTTTGATAGTTTGGAGAGTAGGGTTGCGGAGACCTGCATATAAATTTGCTTGTTTCAAACCGGCTTTCTTAGCCAGTTGACTCTTGTTCATTCCGTTCTGCTTCAGAAATTTGTCTACGTTTAGCATATTAAATAATAATTTGTAAGTTTTTGACGCTGCAAAATTAATATATTATTTGAAATAAACAAAAGAATTGGGTTGCTTTTAATGATAAAAACAATGAATAGTGTTGAAAAACAACCTAGAAAAGGTTCATATCCCTTTTTGATGAGAAAAAACGGACATTAAATGCTTATATTGTGAGAATTAGCTTCATAAAGCCAGGGTTTTATTTCCGAAGAACCCATGCTGCTTCGAATTGTCCGTTGGCTGCATATTGGTGAATGGCACGATAGGCATCTGCTTCTTTTTCAAAGGAATCTACACAGACACGTGCCTTTCCGTCACCCACAATAGCTTTGGCATTTGAATAGCCTAATTGAATGAGGCGTTGTACTTCTTTTTGTGCCGATTCAGCACTTCCCACACTGGCCACGATCACATTATACTTTTTTTGACCGTTACTAGATACTGCTGTGTTGGCAGTAGTGGTAGGAGAGGTAGCTGTTTGGTCTGTTATTTGACTTGTTGGTTCGGCAGACTGGCTTTCAGTAGTCGCATCTGGTTGTTTGGTAGGTGTTGGATGGGTAACAATAGAACTTATATTCAACGATTCTTTCAGTACCTCTTTGGAAATAACGCTTGCCTCGCTGTTATAGGTACCCGATTTCTCAAAAGGAGAGATAAAGAAGAATGAACCTATCAGTAAGATGAGTACGGCTGCTACCGCTGCAATATTACGTAAATAGTTGTTGAATTTCACCACCTTGGCAGAGGTTTCGTCCTTAGCGGTAATTCGTTCTGGTTGGCTTTCAGGCTCTATGGTGATGGTGGCTACTGCCGGTACTTGTTCTATTGGCAGGTCCTTCAGTTCTTGCATCTTAAAACTGTCCAATCCATAGAATGCAGGGGTATCTAAACGATGGTCAAAAGGCGTAAACTCATATTTTCCATGAATGTCGTAACGTAGTTCACCTATGTTGTCCAGCTCCATAAATCCTGTTTCATGGATGTTTGCTATCAACGCTTCCGACTCCTGACGTATTACCTTAACAGCATCAGGGAAAGAAGAACCATATACTGACATATAGGATTGCGCCAATAACCCATCGTTGATGCGCAACTGCGGGTTAAAGCCGATTACACGCGTAGGAGGCAAGAAAATGCTTTCTTCATTTACTCGCTGAGCAGGGATATAATGGGCAATGAAACCTCCGAAATCTGGGATGATTACGCAATCATTCTCCAGTAATAATGACGCAATATGTCTGGCCAGTTCATTCATTATTTGATGCGAAGTTACGAAAACATTTCATACTATCAAAAAAAAAGATTAATTTTGTGGTCCAATAAATTGAGGTATTGCATTGATAAGGTTAGTTAAATACATATTGTTATTGTGTTTAGTCATGTTTGCTGCCTGTCAGAGGGGTACACGCCTAGAGCGTATGTCTGATGACAAGGTGGCCAAGGAACTGCTCCAAGGTGTTTGGGTGAACGATTCCACCGATATGCCTTTCTTGCTGGTGGAGGGAGATACACTGTATTATGCCGATCCCAATGCAGTACCTGTCTTCTTCAAGATCATCCGTGATTCTATTTATCTGTTGGGTGATGATACGCTCTCTTATAAGATTGCGCGTCAAGGGGAGAATACGTTCTGGATGAACACGGCTACTGACGTACTCATAAAACTACACCGTTCTGAATTTGAAGAAGATCAGTTGGCCTTTACTCCTCAAACAGAGCCTGTAACACCGAGTATTATTCAGGAATATGTTGAGAAAGACAGTGTGATTGTGTATGATGAAGTACGCTATCGAGGCTATGTCTTTATCAACCCGACTCATTACAAAGTAGTACGCACGATCTACGATGATAACGGCATTGGTGTAGAGAGCGTTTATTACGACAACATCATTCATATCTGTGTGTATAGAGGGGCTGACGAACTCTATGGCAGAGATATCGATAAAAAGCTGTTCAGTGATTATGTGGATGCTGATGAATTGGCAGCTTCTATCTTATCAGATATGGACTTTACGGCTGTGGATGCTGATGGATACCACTATCGCGCTATATTGACGGTGCCCGAGAGTGCTGCTTCTCGTTACATCGACCTTATCATTTCACCCCAGGGAGCCCTTCAGATTCAAGCAGAATAGTATTAAGATAGGCAACTGCTGACAGCAAGCTATTGTTCGATGTCGGCTTTATTCATGAAGATTATTTTCTTTTCGAACCCTTTTTCGGTGTGACAGGTTGGTGATTCTTTGTCTTTGGATGATAGGCAGGAGTCTCTCCCAGCTCTGCTGGAACAGGAATCTTATAGATGTCTTTACCAATGAAATCTTCGATTTTCTTGAATTCTGTCTGCTGATCGTCACTCACGAATGTAATGGCCAGACCGTCATTGTTGGCACGAGCCGTTCTTCCTACGCGATGCACATAGTCTTCGCAGTCATAAGGCACGTCGTAGTTCACCACTAGTCGGATATCATCCACGTCAATACCTCTTGAGAGGATATCGGTAGCCACCAGCACATCAATCTTTCCCGCCTTGAAACGATACATCACATCATCGCGCTGCGATTGCTCCAGGTCAGAGTGCATCGCATCAGCATTCAGTCCTTTTTGTTTCAATGCGTTAGCCAGTTCCTTTACTTTGATCTTCTTGGACGCGAAAATAATCACCCGCTCGGGTTTGGTGTCGTTAAACAGACTCAGTATGATGCCCAGTTTCTGTGGCTCATGACAGATATAAGCCGCTTGTATGATTTTCTCTGCAGGTTTAGACACTGCTATCTTCACCTCTACAGGGTCATCGAGGATTTTCTTGGCCAGCAACTGAATCTTTTCCGGCATGGTGGCGGAAAACATGATGGTTTGTCGGTATTTAGGCAGGAAGCTTACAATCTGCATGATGTCATCATAGAAGCCCATATCCAGCATGCGGTCAGCTTCGTCCAGTATAAAGAAGCTCACCTTGGATAGATCCACGTACCCCAAGCTCAGGTGCGCCAACAGCCTGCCTGGTGTGGCAATCACTACATCGGTACCCATTGTCAGTCCGCGTTTCTGCTGTTCGAAAGCCACACCATCACCACCGCCATAGATGGGCACACTGCTCACATTATCCATGTAATAAGAGAAACCCTGCATCTGTTGGTCAATTTGCTGGGCCAATTCGCGGGTAGGGGCCATGATGATGCAATGAATGGCATCTTTTGGCAGGGATCCAGTAGCTAATTTGTCGAGCACAGGCAACAGATAAGCCGCAGTCTTTCCTGTACCTGTCTGCGCCACACCAATCAAATCTCGCCCTTCCAACAATACGGGTATGGCCTGTTCCTGTATCGGCGTACAGTCCTCAAAATGCATATCCCATAGTGCGTCAAGCACATCATCATGTAAGTCTAGATCCTCAAATTTCATCTTTTCGTTAATTTTCGCCTGCAAAATTAGGAAAATTTCAGCCTCTTCTGCTAATTAAGATAAAAATAATGATGCCAATAATATGTTTTTAGCATAATTTATGAAGATGATGCTGAAATAACAAAACTAAAGCGACTGCTGTTTCATGCTAGAAACGCAGCCGCTTTTTCCTTTTCAATGCTACTTATTATATTGAAAGAATCGCTAATTTGTCAGAACTTAAAGTCCATACCAATACCAATCACATGATTTGTACGTGAGAATGTCTCAGAACCATAAGTAGTAGGTTTGGTGTAGTCTGAATAGATAGAGCAGAAATAGCCGGCATTGAGGCGAACCTTCTTGCTGATGTTCCAGGCACCGCCTAAACCAACACTATAGCTATCACAAGCAAATGATGTGTCCTGCTGGTAGTTATCACTCAGTCCGTAGTCTGTACGCTGACCACCACAGCTGATGGTAAATTTATCATTGATGTCATACTCAATACCCGCCAAGAACTCGTGTGTGCCATGCTTCAGTTCTTCCTGACGGTTGTTGGCCATCTTGGCGTTCTTGTCATCGAAGAAGTGATATTCCAGAGTAGCACGCAATTTCTTGGTGAATTCATAACCCACTGCAAAAGTCAACAGGGCAGGCATGTCATAACGTGTCTTTACACCATCTTGGTAAGGAGCTGTGTAGGCACTCAATCCACCACCCATTTTCTCTTGGATGCCTTGTCCAATGGCTGCAGCCTGTTCTGCGCTAATCTTACCGGCCAACACCAGGTTGGTCAAAGGCTTTGTAACCATGGTCTCTACATCAATCTGTGCAGCCAGAGCATTGGTGCTGTTTGTTGTCTGGAGCTTAGTGCGGAACTCATATTTTGCCGCCAAGGTCAGCGGACCTTTATGGAAGTTCAGGCTGATGATAGGCGTAAAGCCCCAACCACGCTGGTCAACATCCAGTGCGAGATTGGCCAACGTACCCTTAGTATCGCTGTTTGCAGTCACATGACCACGATAGTAACCATCGTAGTAGTTGGCGCGAAAACCAACGGCACCTGAGAAATTGTCAGTAAATCTGTAGGTGAAGTTCAGCTGTCCACCATATATGTATTGCTTACCCTTCATGGATGAGTCAAAGCCATACTGATCAGGAGTAATAGGGGGAATGGCACCTCCCACAGCTTGTGACAATCCACCAGTCAGCGTACTGATGACATTGCTTACCAGCATATTGAACATTGGCACGCCATTCTTATATTCTACGGCACCACCACTGCCCACAATACCAATCATGGTAGAAATGGCCCAACGGTCTTTCTTGTAAGAAGCAAAGATGGCCGGCACGATAGGAGCCGACGCCTTACCTTCATATAATACGCCATTAGCTTTTATATCGCGATACTGCCATGGCTTCTGGAAGTTAACAGAGAATTGCCAACCCTCATGTCCCCATGCCAAACCGGCTGGGTTAGAGAAAATAGCGTCGATGTCGAAGCTTGCGCCACGCGCCATCATACGGTCAAAAGCAATGTGATAATTCGTATTGGTCATCAAACCACCGGCTTGTGCCATGATACAGGTACTGAGTAACAGTCCTAAGAGAAAGCTTTTCTTCATATAAGTTCTTGTTTTGTTAGTTTCAATTGTAACTTTTGCAAAGGTAGTAATAAAAGTTTCATGTGCAACCATGCCAGGCCGTATATTCTACCGAAAAGCGCCTTCTTTAATGTTTATTAACAAATGATGGAGTGTGATAGGGGAATAATTCCGTAACTTTGGGATGAATAAAAACAGGATGCAATGAAAGACATGAAGTGGAAGATCCTTTCTTCCGAATATCTCATTAAAAGACCTTGGCTCACTGCTAGGCGCGATGTGGTGGAACTGCCTGATGGAAGGATAAATAAGGAGTACTATGTACTGGAATATCCCACGTGGATCAATGTGACGGCCATCACCAAAGACGGTCAGATGGTATTGGTGCGTCAGTATCGTCATGCTTTGGGGCAGACCAACTTCGAGATTGTGGCGGGGGTAGTAGAGCAGGGGGAAGCTCCGCTTGAGGCTGCCAAGCGCGAACTGTTAGAGGAAGCGGGCTATGGTGGCGGCGAATGGCGTGAGATCGCGCTGATATCTGCCAACCCCAGTACCACTACCAACCTCACGCATTGCTTCTTGGCTACGGGTGTGGAGAAAGTCAGTGGTCAGCACTTGGATGCCACTGAGGACATTGAGGTATATCTTTTCTCGCAAGAAGAAGTGAAGGATATGATTCGTCGGGGCGAACTTGTTCAGTCGCTCATGCTGGTGCCCTTACTCAAATACTTCTCTGGTATCTAATTGCCGACGGCTGACTGCAAGCAGATATGCCGTCTACACACATTCATTTCGGCCTTTCATGTTTAACGACCCTTTAGTCCTTTGAAGTACTGCTTCAAAGTCTCGGCATCAGCGGCTTTGTCAGTAAAGACTTCGAGGAACAGCGGCTGGCGAGTGATATCAGGCTGGGTGAAAACAGGTAATGCAGCCTGAAGTTCAGCCTCGTTGTGAGCCGACATGTATGAGAAGCCCCTGTCTTCCGCCCAAGCTTGCGCAGTGGCCTGATGGGTTCCTGTAACAAAGCGCAAAGCACGCTCGTCAGGCGTAAAACCGGGCAATGTCTGCAGCTGCGCATTACCACCATTATTGAAGACCAAGATACGCACATTAGAGCCATAAGCACTGTTCCACAAGGCATTCATGCCACCAAAGAAACTCACGTCACCCAGCACCATGTAGTTGATCTTCTCGCTGGCCGTAGCATAACCCAGTGCTGTGCCCAAAGCCCCTTCGCTGCCTTCCAGTCCCATATTCGACTGTATCTCTACATCCGTAGGCAACGGGAAGAACTGCGCATAACGCACTACCGAACTATTGCCCAGGTGCAGCGAACAGCCCAGAGGCAGGGCAGCCATCAGCTGTCCCACCACCTGCATCTCAGAATACGGGAAACGAGGCTCTGGCAGTTTCTCCTCCAGTTGGCTCCATTGACGGGGATAGAGTGGAGGTACATCCTCGATGAGCGGCGCTATCTTCTCGAAGAACTCGAAAGGATCCATCTCGATGACAGTCGTCAAGGCACCAAAGGCATCATACACCTCACCATCTTTCGATACGTGCCAGTGCTCCAGTGGCTTATGCTTGCGTAGGAAGTATTTCAGTCGGCGGGAAACAACAGCCCCACCGAAGGTAATCAGCAACTCGGGAGATAAGTTCTCCTGCGTCTTCAGGTCCATAGGGAAGAGCAGTTCTTCCATCCTGCGAACGGGAGTCCCGGGTGTGGTATGGTTGCTCAGATTCTCGGTAAACCACACAAACTGCTTCGACAGCGTCATCTCATGCTTCTTGTCGAACTCATAGATGTTATTCATCTGTCCGGCCACCACCATGCGCTTCTTCAAGTGGTTCAGTCGCTCCACCAGCGGCTGGTAGTCCTGCTCATACATGTTCAGTCCCTGGTAGCGCTCCATCACCCGTTCCTCTTCCAGTTCGGTAGTATTGCAGCCAAAAACAGGGTCGCTCAGCTGAATATTGATGTGCACCGGTCCTCTGCCATGATGTTTGCTCTCCAACAGCGCCTCATTGATCAGTTGGTTGCACGTCAGGGCATCTGCTTCGCTCTGTACCTCGGGCAAATTCACCGCTTTTTTCACGATTTTATCGAAAATCAGCGGTTCTTTCAAACGTGAAGGCAGCGTGTCGGCCGATATCACCACCAGCGGCACTTGTTGTTGATACGCCTCCGCCACAGCCGGCAGCAGATTGGTCAGTCCGTTGCCCGCAGCACACACCACTGCCACTGGCGCCACCTTATGCAACGCCATTCCGAGGGCAAAGAACCCAGCCGAGCGGTTATCGTTCATGGGATAGCAGGTAAAGCTCTTCACTTGCAGGAATGTCTGTATCAACGGGGCATTCTGACTTCCCGGACATACCACCACCTTTGTTACGCCATGTGCTTTCAGTAACACAGCCAACTGACGGACAGATTTTTTATCGCTATACATATTTGTTTTTCTTTTTTTTTCTCTACATTTGCACAACAAGAAACCCTTCAAAGGGAAACTCGTTCTTTTGGAAATATGCGGTAAAATTATCGCTTTTGTTTGAGAAATACAAATTTATACGATATGATGTTTAGGAATCAAGTAAAAGGGTGGCTGACAGCCGCTCTGTTGACACTGATGCCAGTATTGTCTTTTGCGGGCACTCAGATTACTAACCTGCGTGTACAGGATAGTGTAGAACCCCTGGCCATTGAAGACCGCCATCCGTTATTCAGTTGGGTGATGGAATCGGATGCAGTGGGACAGTACCAGCAAGCCTATTGCCTGACGGTGAACCGTGAGAGCGATGGCAAGGTGATGTGGACTACCGGTCGTGTGCAGAGTCAGACTTCGGTCAATATTCCTTATAGGGGTGTGGCCTTGCAGCCAGAGACGGCATACTGCTGGCAGGTTGAGGTGTGGGATGCCCAAGGTAGTAAATACCAACAACAGAGTCGCTTCGAGACAGGACTGATGAGTACCAAACAAGCCGCATGGAGTGGGGCGCAATGGATTGGCTCTAAGGAAGTAACGCTCGATGCTGCCTCTCATTTCTATTTCCAACTGGCCACCAAGCTACGGATTGTTCAGGGCGATAAGGCCAGCATCATCTTTGGAGCCAATGATTTTCGCCTGAAGGATGCTTTCCAGAATGCCGACAACCTGCAGGGCGAGAACTACATCCGCATTGAGTTCGATCTTAGTGGCGTGGGTACCGACAAGGGTGCAGCACTCAATATCTATCGCGTGGGCTATGCCAAAGGCGACAAGGCCAATGTGCCTTTCATCGCCATCAACAAAGAGACCTTTCCCAAAACCAACCTCAATGAGCTTATTACCAGCAAGAACGCTGTGTATGACCTCACCATCGATGTGGAGACCAGCAATGTGTATTTCTCCATCAATGGCAAAGACCTGATTACCGAGCCTGCAGATCCTAACCGTAGGCGCTTTGGCGGTGGTTTTGCGGTGGGTAGCACCAATATGCGTGTGAGCAATGCTACCCGCCTCAGAGTAGGACCGTGGGGCAATACACACGACTTCAACACGGCTCCTCACTTGGCAGAGATAGGTTTTGCTGCCATGCCAGGCTGTGTGGTGGAATATACTGACTATCAGATTAAGAACCGCGGACAGGCGGTGGATGATGTGGCGTTCGAAAGCAGTCACTACAGCGTGTTCAATGGCTTGCCAGGCGTACAGGTGAGTGGTCGCACCATCACCGTGCGTAACGAGGGCAAGCAGTTGCTCATGGGCTATGCCGACCCCTCTCATGGGGCATTGACGATGTTACGCACCCAGTTTGCTACCAGCGATGGCAAGCAGATCAAGAAAGCTAAGCTTTATGCTACTGCCATGGGCGCTTACGAGCTGTTTATCAACGGACAGCGCATGGGCGACAACTGGTTTACGCCGGGCGACAGTCAGTATCGCGAGACCATGGGCTATCATGCCTTCGATGTGACATCCCTCCTGCAAGACGGCAACAATGCCATTGGTGCCCAACTCAGTCCGGGATGGTACACAGGCTACATGACCTTCACCACCAGCAACTACAATTTCTTCGGTGATTATGAGGCATTGTTGATGAAACTGGTCATCACCTATGACGATGGCAGCAAGCAGACCATCGTGACCAACCCACAGACATGGAAGACTTATAAGGATGGTCCTATACGCTTTGGAAGCTTCTTTCAAGGCGAGCGATATGATGCTAATTATGAGGTAGCTGTGAATGGTTGGAAAAGTATTGGTTTCAATGATAACACATGGCAGTCGGCCGATATTATTGCCCAACGCGACTGGGTAAACTTCGACTTCATGGCACGTTATGACGAGCCTGTGAAGGTGCGTGAGGTACTCACTGCCCAGCGCGTCATGCCTACCCACAGTGCCGACCTGCACACCTTTATCTATGACATGGGTGTGAATATGGTAGGCGTGCCACAGATCACCATCCCTGCAGGTTATCTGCAAAAGGACGATGTGGTTATCATCCGTTATGCCGAGCAACTCTATCCGGGCTTCAAGGGCGACGAGAAATACTATGTCGATACCTATGGCACCAAGGGCAAGAACATTGCCGGTAGGCCGTTGTACGAGACTTTTCGTGCTGCCTTGGCTTCCGACTTCTATGTGGCGAAGGGCAGCGACGAGGTAGTTATCCAGCCCACCACCACCTATCGTGGCTACCAGTATATCCAGATTACCTTGCCCAACCACAAGGGCGCCCTGCCACTACAGAACATCCAGGGTTTGGTAATGTCGAGTGATGCCTTGCCTACAGGCACTTACGTGGCTACTACGGCCGACAACAACAAGACAGCCAATCTGGTGAACCAGCTCATCAAGAACATCCAACGCAGTCAGTTGGGCAATTTCTTCACCATACCTACCGACTGTCCGCAGCGCAACGAGCGCATGGGCTGGACAGGCGATGCACAGGCCTATACCCGTACGGCTACCTACAACAGCGATGTGCAGAACTTCTTCCGTCAGTGGATGGTGGCGTTGCGTGCCGACCAAGGTGTGGGCAACGATACCAATGCCCCTGGCGGCATAGGCAGTACTGTACCTACCTACAACAAGGCCGACGACACCTCGTTTGCCGATGGCACCACCTGGGCAGCAGCCGTGTGCATGGTGCCTTGGCAGCTCTATATCCAGTATGGCAATACGCAGGTCATCGAGGAGAATATGGAAGCCATGATGGCTTGGCTCAATGGCATGGATTTCTACGATTTCAGCGAGCAATATCCACATCTGTCGTCAAAGGCCAGCGGCTTGGCCGACTGGCTGGCGATGGATAATAACACTCCGTCCGATCTGGTGAACAATGCCATCTATATCTATATGATGGAGGTAACAGCCTATATGGCTGATATCATTGGTCAGCAGGACTATGCCCAGACCCTGCGTGAGCGTCGTGAGGCAGCCTTGAAGGAGTGGAACGAGGCGTATGTTGATCCTGCTACAGGCAAGACACGCAGTGCCGATGGCAAGAAGATTATCCATTCGCAGGCATCATACGCTACACCGCTGAATTTCAACTGCTTCAACGAACAGAATAAGGCAAAGGCCATCGAATATCTGGCCGAGTTGGCGAAGAACCCATCATCCAGTGGCGATGGTTCGAAGCAGTTCCCTGCCTATACCATCACCACAGGTTTCTCGGGTACGCCCAATATCCTGCCGGCACTGAGTCGCAATGGCAAGACCGACGAGGCGTTCCGTATGTTCACCTGTACCGACTTCACCTCGTGGCTCTATCCTGTCACCAAGGGTGCTACCTCCGTCTGGGAGCGTTGGAATGGCTTGGAAGTGGCGTTTGGCAAGAACAACCAGAACAATATGAACTCCTTCAATCACTTTGCCTTAGGCGCTGTAGGGCAGTGGATGTATGAGTACCAGTTGGGTATCACCTCCGACCATGTGCATGGCCACGGAGGCTACCAGCACTTCATCCTCCAGCCATCGGCAGGAGCCAACTACACTTCTTTGCAGGGCAGCTATCGAAGCAACTACGGCGATGTCAAGAGTGCCTGGAAAGCTGATGGCAAGGGCAAGATGACTGCCTTTACCGCCACCGTTCCTGCCAATACCACCGCCACTCTCTACTTGCCAGTAGCCGCTTCTACTTACGGCAATGCCACAGGCGTTCGCTATGTAGGCAAGACGCAGCACAATGGCGTTGAATGTGCCCAGTACGAGCTCACATCGGGCACCTTTAGCTTCGAGTTGCAAGACAATCAAGTAGTGGTGAAATAAAATGCAATTCTAAACTTAACAATGACAGATGAATCATGAAACAGGAAAGAGATGTAAATAATCGACGTCGCTTAATTGGAGCCGTATTAGGACCCATACTTGCCTTTATATTGTGGCAGATGCATATCGAGGAACTCAGTGCCCCTGCACATCATCTACTGGCCATCATGGCGCTGGTGGCAGTGTGGTGGATTACCGAACCGGTACCCATTGCCATCACATCGCTGTTAGGGTCCACTCTCTGCGTGCTGTTCGGAGTGGCATCCATGCATGATGCTTTTGCCAATTACGCCAATCCTATGATCTTCCTCTTTATGGGTGGCTTCCTGCTTGTAAAGGCCATGATGGTCAACGGACTCGACAGGCGCATTGCCTACGGCATCATGTCCATGCGTTGGGTAGGGGATTCTCCGCGACGCATCTTCCTGGCCATCGGACTCGCATGTATCATCTGCTCTGGATGGGTCAGCAATACTGCTACCTGCGCCATGATGTTCCCCATCTCGTTAGGACTGCTGGAGACTTTGCGCGAGATGATGGCACAGAACGGCAAAATAGTAGATTTGAAGAACTATAAGTTCGCTACCGGACTGATGCTGATGACGGCCTACGCCTGTTCCATCGGTGGCGTGATGACTCCTATAGGCACTACGCCCAACCTTATGATGATGGGATTCCTGGATGAACTGGCACCGCAGGCACCCACGATATCTTTCTTCGACTGGATGATATGGGGTTCGGTGGTGATGGTGCTCTATTTCATAGTAGCCTACGTGGTGCTGATATGGATGTTTCCTGCCGATGTGAAGCACATTCAGGGGGCACAGAGCATGATAAAGCAGAAGGTACAGGAACTGGGTAAGTTGACACGCGGAGAGAAAAACACCATACTGGCCTTCTCTGTTGCCGTACTGCTGTGGATACTACCCAGCATACTGAGCGTCATCTATGGTGCCAAGTCGCCACAGGTGCAGTTCTGCAACGACCACTGCCCCGAGGGACTTGCCGCAATAGTGGCAGCCCTGCTGCTCTTCTTCCTGCCTAAAGACACTAAGAAGGGTACCATGACGTTGACCCTGAAGGAAGGTATCGAAGGCGTTGATTGGAGCACGCTGCTGCTCTTCGGTGGAGGTCTTTCAATGGGCGCTCTTATCTATACCACAGGACTTTCCGACTGGCTGGGAGGCGGCATCAAGGATATGCTGGGCAACACGCCGTCAGAATGGATGTTCATCACCTGCTTCTGCGTTATCACCCTGCTCATGTCCGAGATTACCTCGCACACTGCAGCCATTAACCTTATGGGTTCCATATCCATCAGTACGGCGGTATCGCTGGGCATCAGTCCTGTACCTGTTGCCGTAGCTGTGGCCTTGGCATCGTCACTGGGCTTCATGCTGCCAGTATCCACACCGCCTAACGCCATTGTTTATGCCTCGGGTATGGTTCCCATCACCAAGATGATAAAATCGGGACTCATCATCGATTTTATCGGTGTACTGGGCATTACCGTACCCGTCGTCTTATGGCTTGTCAAGGCAGTTATGGGAGTATAGGTGGTTTCCTTAGCTATCCCTGGTGTCAAGGTCTGAGGCCTTGCCTTTGTAAACCGGACTGCGTTTCTCCAGGAACGAGTTGATGCCTTCCTTGTAGTCGGCACCCTTGTAAACGCGGGTTCTGTAGGCATTGATGCGCTCGAAACTCTCAGAAGAAAGCACTGTAGCCGCCTTGCTCAGGATGCGGAACTGTCGTTTGATGGCACTGATTGACACGATACTGTTACGACGCAGTGGGTTGCAGAACTGTTCTTCCAGTACGTTCTCCAGATCCTCTGCATCAGCCACACGGTTGATGAGACCCACGTTCAGGGCATCCTCTGCCGTGATAGGGGTAGCCAGGAAGAACATCTCACGTGCCTTGTTCATACCCAACTGGTTGATGAAGTGCATGATGCCCGATGCGTTATAAGGGATACCTATCTTGGCAGGTGTGATGGCAAAGGTAGCTGAGCGCGAGCTGACTATCATGTCGCACGACAGACAGAGGTCGCAAGCACCGCCCCATACGGTACCACTTACACAGGCAATGACAGGGATAGGGGTCTCCTGCACCTTCCTCAGCAGTTTCTCCATCGGAACGTCGTAGGCCAGTGGGTCGTCACCGTTCTGCGGCAATTGCCTGATATCGTGTCCGGCACTCCAGACACCTTTCTTACACTGTGCTTTGATGACTATACCCACGCACTCGTTTTTATAACCAGTATCCAGGGCATTCTTCAACTCCTGGCACATTTCATCACTCAGACAGTTGAAATGGTCGGCATTCTGCATCTCTACATAACAGATGCGATCTTTAATAATAGTATTTACCAGCATACGTTTTTTATTATTGTAAAGTTACTCTTCAATAAGCCAAGGGCGTCAGCGGATAGACAATGTTCACGATGATGATATTGGCTGCCAGGATGATGATGTTCATCAGCAGACCAATGCGCATGAAGTCGCTGAAGCGATAGCCACCAGGACCATATACCAGCATGTGGGTAGGTGATCCTATAGGCGTGGCAAAACTACTGCTCACGCTTATCATTAAGGCGACGAGGAAAGGAAATGGCTCATAACCCAAATTCTCGGCAGCATTATACATGATAGGGAAGAACATGGCACCCGCAGCGGTGTTCGAAATGAATTCAGTGGCGAAGGTACCCACAAAGCAGATGGCGGTCATCACCACAAGAGGGTTAGTGCCACACACGTCGAGGATGCCAAAAGCCATACGCTCGGCAATGCCCGTCTTCTGGATGGCTGTACCAAGCACCACGGAACCTGCAAACACCATGAGTATTTCCCAGTTGATGGCCTTCATGGCCTGGTTCGGACTGCAGCATTGTGTTATCAGCATCGCCATGGCAGCCAGGAAGGCACATTGCAACAGCGGCATGATGTTGAGGGCCGATAGCACTACCATCGCTATCATGATAGAGATAGAGATAAATGTCTTGGTGCCGATATTCGCCACTTCGGTCGAGTCGAAGAAATTCAACTGCGATTTCATGGCATCGGTATCAAGGTCTATGTGTCGCGGACATTCCAGCAGCAGTGTGTCACCCGCCTGTAGCTTCACCTCTCTGGGCGACTCGTTGATGCGCTCACCTCTACGTCCCACAGCCACCAGCACCACGTTGTATTTCTTTTCAAATTTGGAAGTAGTGATGGTTTTACCAATCAGCGGACTGCCGAATTTCACATAAGCAGTGCGTAACTGACGTGACCTGTCTATCTCGCTCATTTTAAAAATAGGGTGGTCAGCATTCACAAATTGGTGGCTCTTTTCTAAATCAAGGAGTTCATCAATCTGACCTGCATACACCAAGCGGTCGCCACCCATCAGCACCTCGTCATCTGGCACAGGAGAAATCACCGCATCATAGTGAATCAACTCTATCAAATTGCCACCGTGCACTTTTTTCAGGTTGGTTTCAGCAATCGTCATGCCTATATAAGGATTGTCTGAAGGCACCAACATTTCTACCGTATATTCGTTGGTGGCTTCAAAGGCCGACTCAGGCGTTTTGCGATTAGGCAACAGGCGACGCAGGGCTATGATGCTTAGTACACCGATGAACAGGCAAAACAACCCCGGAATGGTGGTAGTCATAATATTCATCGTGCTACCTGTATGGTCGGCATAGAGGCCAGAGATAATCAGGTTGGGCGGTGTGCCAATCAGGGTGCAGACACCTCCCATGCCCGAGGCATAGCTCAACGGAATCAGCAGTTTCGAGGGCTGAACACCCAACTTCTTCGACCACATCTTGACGATATTTACAAACAATGCCACCACAGTGGTGTTGCTCAGAAACGAACTCAGTGCAGCCACCGGCAGCATCAGTCTCACCACCGCCTTCGAATAGCTGTTAGGCTGTCCCAAAAGGCGTTTCACAATCCACTGCAACACGCCCGTATGTGTCAATCCTGCCACCACCACAAACAGTACCCCGATTACTACCACCGATGTACTGCTAAAGCCCGAAAAGGCCTCTTTGGCATCCAACACACCTGTTACATAGAGAATGGCCATCGCACCCAAGAACACTAAGTCGGTACGCAGCTTGGTACACAGCAGTATGGTAAACATCGACAGCACCGTGATGATGGTAATCCACGCATCAAGAGAAAAGCCTAACAGTTCCATATCTATTGTTTTATTCAAAAAACTATGCTAAGGTAGTACAATTCTCTTATTTTCACAAATAAAGATATTATATTTTTTCTACAATCAGATAATTGTGTATATTTGCAATAAATATATTAAAAAACCATTCAACCTATAGTTATGGATAAACAATTGAATATCTATGAAGAATGCGAACGCTGCCTGTTGTGCTTAGACGCTCCGTGTACGAGGGCCTGCAAGACTGGCGATCCTGCACGTGCCATTCGTGCCATCCGTTTCGACAACCATAAGCCTGCGCTTCGCTGGGTGAAAAACTGTAGCGATGCTGATTTGGAAAATGCTCAGAAAGCTTGTATTCACGATAAATGGCCCATTCAAATCAAGGATGTCCTGCGTTCCATCCATCCGGATGATGTGACAGCCCAGTATCCCAGTCTGGACATCGACTTCTGTGGCATCCATTGCGAGAATCCGTTCTTCCTGGCATCATCGGCTGTGTGTACCAACTACGAGATGGTAGCCAAGGCTTTCGATGCAGGCTGGGGTGGTGTGTTTTATAAAACCATCTGCAAAGAAGAAATCAAGGAGGTGTCACCACGCTTCGATGCAATGCACAGCAACGCCACACATGGCGATTTCTACGGTTTCCGCAACATGGAACAGCTCAGCGAGAACCCCCTTGAAAAAGACTTTGACATTCTGCGCCGACTGAAACAGGACTACCCAACTAAGGTGGTGATAGCCTCCATCATGGGAAAAACCCAAGAGCAATGGATGGAACTGGCAAAGAGGGCAGAGGAGGCTGGATGCGATGCTGTAGAGCTGAATTTCTCTTGTCCGCAAATGAAACACCAGGGCATGGGTAGCGATGTAGGGCAGAGTCCTGAGCTGGTGATGATCTATACTGACTGTGTGAAGAGCGCCGTGAAGATACCTGTTATTCCTAAGATGACGCCTAACATCACCCACATCACCGAGCCTGCTGCCGCCTGTATGCTGGCAGGTGCCGATGCCATTTCGGCCATCAATACCATCAAGTCGATAACGATGGGTGTAGATGCAGAGGTGTCAGGACATCGCACTATATCAGGCTATTCCGGCCGTGCTGTCAGACCTATTGCCATGCGTCATATCTTAGAACTGGCCCAGATGCCACAGAAGACAGAACTGAGTGGTATTGGTGGCATCGAGACCTGGCGCGATGCCCTTGAATTCATCCAGCTGGGTTGCAGCAATGTGCAGGTATGTACCGCTGTCATGCAATATGGCTATCGCATCATCGACGACCTCATACTGGGCTTGCAGCGCTATATGGCTAAGCGAGGCGTCACCGAGTTGCGTACATTGGTGGGCGAGGAGCTGCCTAAGTTCATCAAGCCCCACCTGCTGGATCGTGATACCGTTATCTATCCTACATTTAACAGGGATATATGCATAGGTTGTGGACGCTGCCAGATATCGTGCAGCGATGGTGGCCACCAAGCCATTGTCTTTGATAGCGAGACGCGTCAGCCTCATCTGATAGGTACCAAGTGTGTGGGTTGTCACCTCTGCCGCCTTGTCTGTCCGTCAGGTGCCATCGGCATATCCAAGCGTGTAGCCAAAAAATAACGCCCCATGCACGATGTCGTTCTCAGGGCGCTAAGTATTCGTTAAATGTGAAATCCACTTTCTCTACGCCATCACCATAGATGGTCTTGAAGTCGTTCTTCATAGAGATGACAATGTAGCCAGCCTCACGCCATTTTGCTTCACGACGTGCACCCTCTGCGAGGTCGGCGTGGTCACGGGCATCATCATCGGCCACAAGCATAAAGGTGGCGGTGCGGTACTGTTGGTTGCCCATGCAGTAGTTGTGCATGGCACAGTCGCCACTACTGTTTCCGAACGACAGCACGGGCACCTTGCCTATCTCCTGTGAAATCTGCAGCACCTTGTTGGTCTTCAGGTTCTTGATGATGAGTTCATCCGTGCGGATAAGATACTCTTCCTTGCCCATTGTATAGTTGACACCTTCCTCTGCGCCCTGCTTGGACGACTTGAGTCTCACGTCCATACCAATGACACGGTTGGGCTCTATGCCGAGCGATTCCACCAGTGAACGACAGATGAAGCGGTCGGAACCTGACACCACATAATAGGTGAAGCCATTGTCCTTCAGGTAGTCGAATACCTCCAACATAGGCTTGTAGAAGCTCTGGCCGTAGGTCATCCCCTTGAAACCGTTAGCTGGCTTGGCAGCATACGCTTTGACGTAGGCATCAAACTCGGCCAGTGTCATGCCGCTGTATGCCTTGGCTGCTGCATAGGCATGCTTCATGTCGAAATGGTCAGGCAGTTTCTTGCCATCCCTTACAAAGTCGCGTATTTCCTGTGCCGTCTCTTTCACGTCGTCAGGTGCTTTGTCTTTGTATGTATCATCATCCAAAACGCGGTATTCCAGCAGGTTGTACTCGAAATACGTGGGGTACAGCTCGCCGATGAACGTACCGTCCATATCAAATGTGGCGATGCGGTCTTCCTCCTTGATAAAATTCTTGGAGCTAGGGTTCGTTACGTCCGCCACATACGCTTTCAGGGCAGTCAATGCTTCGCACTCATTCCACAGTGTGAAATACTCCTTTACAGGAGGTTGTGGAATTACAGCAGGATCGTCGTCTTTGTCGCATGACGACAACAGCGTTGTACTGCATACCGAGACAAAGAGGACAGCCAATAACCAAAGTAAATTCTTTTTCATCATATTAATTTGTTTTCTGCGCTAAGGTACTACAATTCGTGCATTTTGCAAAATAAAGGTGTTTTATTTTATTAAAATAAATTGTATCTTTACAGCGGAATAATTGACAATAAGGAGAAATGAAGCGCATATCTATAATCATGTTATTTGTCTGCGCAGCATCACTAAGCGGTGCTATGCAGATTTCTGCCGCTCAAAAGATTAGCGACAATGAGATACTTAGTAAGGTTAAGAATTACGACCAATATACCCGTGAGGTGCGCCGCCATCTTCATTTCTACCCCGAGGTGGGTGGTCAGGAGGTGGAGACCGTCAAGTATCTGAAGGAGCGTTTGGCCGAGATTGGCACATTCGAGATCTGCGATGTGCCTGGCAGCACAGGATTCTATGCCATCCTTGACACCCATAAGCCCGGTAAGACGATTGGACTTAGGACGGACATTGACGGTCTGCCCGTGATTGAAAGTAACGTGAACGGAGAGGGACACCTCAAACCATTCCTCTCTAAGAACCAGGGGTTCTCCCAGGCCTGCGGCCATGATGGTCATATGGCCATCTTGCTCACCACAATTCGAGCGCTCTATGACTGGCGCGACCGGCTGACAGGCAAATATGTATTTCTCTTCGAGGAAGGCGAGGAAACCAATACGGGCATTCGTCCGATGATAGCAGCCATCAAGGATATCCCTTTCGATGCCATATACGGTAACCATCTGGCCGCTAATGTGCCCAGTGGCCAGGTGTATATCAAGTCAGGTTCTGTTATGGCAGGTATGGCGATGCTCTCTTGGCAGGTATTCGGACGTGGCGGTCACGCATCCCGTCCCGACCAAGCTGTGAACCCCATCTTTGCCAGTACGGCCATCCTGAACTCCGTTGCTGTGGCTTGGAACCAGCAGCGCGACATTACGAAACTGGTCACTCTTGGCATCACGCAGTTCCATGGAGGGGAGACTTGGAACGTTATTCCCGACTCTGTCTATATCGGTGGTACGCTTCGTTTCTTCGACTGGGAGGCTGGTGTTCACTCAGTGGAATTGGTCAAGGAAGTGGCTACCGCTGTGGCAAAGGCACATGATTGTACAGTTCGCTTCGGTGATAAGATGACGGCACAGGTGCCGCCTGTGGTCAATGACTCAGGACTGGCCACTTTTGCCCAGAAAGCCATCGGCACGCTCTATCCTGGACGCATCACCACCGATGAAGGCTACAACTGGTATGCCTCCGAGACCTTCGCCCTTTACAATCAGTTGTGCCCCACACTCTTTACGCTTGTTGGTGTGCGAAACAAGGAACTTGGCACCACGGCAGGGCATCACACTTCAGCCTTCGACATTGATGAGGATGCCCTGCAATACGGCATCGGTGCGATGCTCCGCTTTGCCACAGGCTACTGAATCTACCCCCAACCATAGTCATTCTACAATCTTATCGTTGGTTAGGAATTGAAACAAGCCCGTATAGTAGATGCCTTTCTCATCGCGATATGGCATGATGTCGTCTTTGACGATGACAATCTTTTGGAAAGAGTCGTCTATCCGCTTGAGAGATTTGAGCTCCTGTTCGCGTTTTGTCTCGGTGGAGAGCTCGTAGGCTGATTGGATGTAGTATTTCTCGTTGCCATTGGCTGCTATGAAATCCACCTCATATTGCTTGTATTCCGTTTTTCCGTCCTTTCGTTCCCGCACCTCCACCACACCGATGTCAACAGCATAACCTCGATGCAGAAGTTCGTTGAAAATGACGTTTTCCATCAAGTGAGTCTGCTCCTGCTGCCTATAATTTAGGCGCGCATTCCTCAAACCGACATCAACGGAATAGTATTTCTTGATGTTCTCGTAGTATTTGTTACCCTTAATATTGAAACGTCTGGCTTCGTTGAACAGAAACGCCTCTTCAAGGTAGCCGATGTATTTGGCAACGGTGTCGTCGGTAATCTTGATTCTACGGACACTTGCCAGCGTATTGGTGATGCGTGTGGTGTTGGTGAGCGATCCGACCGATGAACACAATGCATCGGCAATGGCTTCCAATGCATCACGATTTTCTACATGATGCCTCTCCACAACATCGTCAAGGTAGGTCTTTTTCCAGAGACGTTGCAGATAGGTGATTTTCTGTTCAGAAGTTGGCATCTTACGAAGTGCCGGAAGTCCTCCGTAGGTGTAATACTCCTTCCATAATTCGCTGACCGATTCCGGGCGGCCTTGACAGAACTCCCTAAAAGTGAATGGCATGATATTTACTTCATCACTACGCCCACGGAAAATAGTGTTGATTTCGTTCGATAGGAATTTGGAATTGCTACCAGTAATGTACACATCGACATTGGGTCGCTTGTTCAGTCCGTTGACGATGCGTTCGAACCCATCCACTTCCTGAATTTCATCGAGAAACACATAATAGGGCTCTGTTTCCGAGACGATGCGGGAGTAGAGAAACTCCTTCAGCTTCTCGCGGTCGAGCAGTTCTTGTGGAGTATCCTCATCCTCAATATCGAAAGAGATGCTGATGATGTGGTCTTCGGGGATGCCCTGATCCAAAAGATAGTCCTTAAAGATAGGATTTAGCAAGAAAGACTTACCTGCTCGGCGTGGACCAGTGATAGCTTTGATTAGATTATTATCTCGTCTGACAATCAACCGATTGAGATAGACATTCCTCTTAACATATTCTTCCATGACTTATTGTTCTTCGAAATCTACTGCAAATTTACAGTAAATTTCGACAACTATCAATAGTTTACTCGGATATTTCTGAAAAACAACCATGTTTTCAGGAAAAGTGGTGAGATTAGTCCTCTCCGGCTTCCTGATTCGTGAAGCGACGTATGCTGATCTCAGAGTACTGATCTTGAGCTGGGGACTGACCTCCATCAAGAGCGAATATACTGATGCTGTGATGACGAATATCAGATACTACAAGACAGGCGAGGAAGACAAAGACCCCGTGGCTACGGACAATATGTCGTACCACCAGAACGATTTTGCCTTCATGGGACTGTCTGACGGTCAAGCCCACAATCAAACCTACACAATCATCTATGAGACCAAAGACCCCAATACGGGTGAACACAAGGACTCGTGGAAGTTTGAGAACGTAGAGGTACATCAGGGAACAGACAAAGACGCGGCAACAACAGCCTTGTCATCGGTCAATGCCACGAAGATAACAGAATAGTGTGTTCTATATTATTAATGGTTTGCCCTCATCAATGATCTCTAGGAAAATTGGTGAGGGCAAACACAATGGCTGTGTTCATCTAGGGTGATATCTTAAGATTCGTACAGGTAAAAAACAACAACAGCACCCACAGGGTAGTGGATGCTTATGTAAATCGAGTAGGGATGATTGTAAAACAGTCAGCCCAGCCGTAGTGTTGCAGCAGGGCTGAGGGTAATTATTGCACATAGACGTGTGTCCTTATTGTGTTTTTATTTGTCTAAGAAATGATCGTTATTAAAAGGTACTTCCTTCAATATCTCGTATGATACTTTTCCATCTTTTTTGATGAAAACAACATCCAGCGCTTTGTCATTGAAGAAACCTATTTCCCAGCATTTAGCATCCTTGTCATACCATGTATAAGCTGGGGTAGGAATGTCAGAGGCAAATTCGTAACCCACAAAAACCATCATCGCTAGAACTGCCGTTGCATTGAATTCAGGCGATTGGTATGGCCCAAAAAATAATTCGCTCAGATTGGCTGATGCATCTTCGTTCTCTACAACATTATGGTAGGCATCATAATCTTCTGCTTTGATGCTCGAGGGCAACCAGTTGTGATCTGCCCATTCGCTCATGTCAATATAGCCCTTGTCATTCACTTCCTTGCAGTCTCTGAAAGATAACAGTGTTTTGCAACTCATAAATGCTTCAATACCATTCTCAGACAATTCTTCAGTCACTAACTTAGTAAAGTCTGGTATGATATTCCTTTCCATGAGATTTGTTTTCTCAATGCAGAAATCCTTGTATTGTTTCAGCTTTTCAAGGTTTTGCTCCTTGTCTTTTTTATCAACTGCAACATAGAATATATCCAAAAAATCATGATATTCTGGTTCGTTGATATCTTCCTCCATTTGATTGATATACTGCGCAGCACATTCTGCAATATAAGCGGTGTATGCGGTGAGGGTAATGTTCAAATTATTTGTAAAGAAGTACATTGGAATTTCATCCTCAATCACTTTTCTCTCTTCGTTCGACAACGACGGAGAACACGCTGATAACAAAACTGTTGTGCATATTACCGCAACAACGTAAACCCAACTTTTTTTAGAAACAGTCTTCATTTTTCATATAATTAATTGTGCATATCAGAATTAAATATCTCCAGCTTTGGCACGCTACATTCCATAATGAATGAGAAGCTGTTATTAGCAACCCAACATGGCACTGGTGCAATGCCCAATGTTGTGCATAGCAGGCGAGCAATTCGGCCCAAATATACATAATATTTTTGAAAAACAAGATTTATGTATCGATAAGTATTGAAGTATCGTTGATAAAAAGACCTCATCCGCCATACGTCCTGTAAGGACAAAAGAATATAAGCACTCAGCCCCGCCGCAGAATTGCAGCAGGGCTGAAAGGTTAGAGGATACTATTCTTCACTGCAAAGAGCATCCAGCTTATCTGCTACTGCTTTTGAAAGCAGTTCCCCAGAATGACCTTTACTCCAGTTGATTTCTGGAATCTCTTTTTCCAGCTTTTCAAGAGATACACGAGGCGCAGCGCCAGGTTTTATATAATTCGTGCAGATCATATCCACATACATCCTGCGTTTTGTCGTACCTGCCCAGTCGTCTGCTGGGTAAGGGTCAGATATGAATTGTCCTGCGAAGACGATGCCTGGCTTGTCGTCACCCACACGCATCATAA
>Ga0208297_1000497_pt1 | contig 75749 bp, 64 predicted proteins | sample LMS_cellobiose_e_FD_187367 | JGI IMG/M metagenome (GOLD analysis project Ga0208297, IMG submission 187367) | Rumen-fistulated moose microbial communities from Alaska, USA - LMS_cellobiose_enrichment (SPAdes) (version 2) | ecosystem: Host-associated > Mammals > Digestive system > Stomach > Rumen...
ACCAATGCGTCTATATCTACAAACACAACGTCCCGTCGTGCATCCTTTTTCCATTCATCCATGACAACACCCCCGTTCCTATTTTACCAGAAACAGAGGCGTTTGAATAGTTTTTTGACACTCTGAAGAGCCGCCCTCACGGGCGGCTCTTTTCTTATCAAAACGTGACGACCTCTTCCCTCGGCTTCGCGCAGGGCCTGACGTCCTCCACATAGAGCACGGGGCCGTCGCCCTGATAGGCTTCGAAGGGCTCCTTCCGGCACGTCGCCGTGAACTCGATCCAGTCGCGGTTCCGGTACTGCGCCAGCGGGCCGCGCGCGACCACGCCGAGGAACTGCGTGTCGTTCGCGCAGCAGACCATGGCGAAGCGGCCGGGGACGTAGGTGCCGGGGTACTTCTTCGAGTGGCACATGATCGTCTTCATATGCACGCGCTTCCCGTCATAGTGCTCGGGATGGTCCATCGCGTCGACATACCACACGCCGAAATCCTCGTCGGGGATCTCGATCGGGTCCTGCGTCACGTCGAAGGGGCACTCGTCGCCGGTGAGGTAGTTCTCGCTCTCGCCGTTCTCGTACTCGATGTACATGTCGGCGCGGCGGTTCACCATGCGCAGGTTGCGTTTGCGCAGCGCGGCGGCGGACTCCGGCGTGGCGCGGTTGAACACCAGCATGTCGGCGTTCTTGATCTTCTCCATCATCAGCTGGCCCATGTTGCGCGCCATGACGTCAAAGCTGGGCGCGTAGACAAAGTTCATGATCTGGTAGAGGATCCAGTTCGCCGGCAGCTCGTTGAACCGATCGAACGGCCACATGCCGTTGTACTCGATCAGGATCTGGCGGGGATGGTGCTTCTTCTCCAGCGCCTTGAGCGCCGCCCTGGTGAAACTCTCGGGCTCGTCGAGCATCTCGACCTTCACGTTCGTCAGATAATCGGCGTCGTACTCCTCGTCGCCCTCCTCACAGCAGATCAGCAGGGTCTTGTCCTGCTTTGCAAAGCCGTCCTGCAGGATGCCGTTGATGAAATTGGTCTTGCCGCTGTCCAGAAAACCGGTGACGGCGTAAACGGGAATGTCCATACCTTATACCCCAAACAATTCTTTCAGCTTGTCCTCCGCCAGCTCGCCGCCGATGACGCAGAGGCGGCCCGTCACGTCCGCCGCGCCCTCGCGGACCTCGTGCTCCTCGGGGACGTAGTCAAAGTGCAGCCACTTTCCGTCGCCGCCGCTCACGATGCCCTTGGCGCGCACGATCTTGCCGTATGCGCCGCTGTCCAGCGCGGCGAGGATGCGCTCCAGCTCCGCGGCGGGGAAAGACTTCGGCGTCTCGACGCCCCAGGAGGTGAAGATCTCGTCGGCGTCGTGCCCGTGGTGATGGTGGTGATGGTGGTGGTGATGCTCGTGACCCTCTTCGTCGTGGTCGTGGTGGTGATGGTGCTCATGGCCTTCCTCATCCTCATCGTGGTCGTGATGATGATGGTGGTGCTCATGGCCTTCCTCATCCTCATCGTGGTCGTGATGATGATGGTGCTCGTGACCCTCTTCGTCGTGGTCGTGATGGTGATGGCACGCGCAGTCGGGATCATCGCACTCGTCGTCGAACTCCTCATGCTCCATGAGCTCCTGCAGTTCGTGGATAAATTCGGCGCTGGTGCGCTCCATGGCTGCAAGGATCTGACCGCCGTCCAGCTTCTCCCACGGCGTCGTGATGATGGTCGCAGAGGCGTTGTGCCCGCGCAGCAGCGCGACGGCGGCGCCGATCTTCTCCTCGCTGAGCTTGCCCGTGCGGGAGAGGATGATGCAGCCGGCGTGCTCGATCTGGTTGTTGAAGAACTCGCCGAAGTTCTTCATATAGACCCTGCACTTGCTCGCGTCGGCCACGGTGATGAAGCTGTTGAGCGCGATGCCCGCGTCCTCGGCGGCGACGTCCTCCACTGCGCGGATCACGTCGGACAGCTTGCCGACGCCGCTCGGCTCGATGACGATGCGGTCGGGGCTGAACTTCGCCTGCACATCCTTGAGCGCCTCGCCGAAGTCGCCCACCAGCGAGCAGCAGATGCAGCCCGAGGACATCTCGCTGATCTGTACGCCGGAACCCTGCAGAAAACCGCCGTCGATGCTGATCTCGCCGAACTCGTTCTCGATCAGGACGATCTTCTCGCCCTGGTACGCCTCCTCCAGCAGCTTTTTGATGAGCGTGGTCTTGCCGGCGCCCAAAAAGCCGGAAATAATGTCGATCTTTGCCATGTTCTTCGCTTCCTTTGTCGATAGATTTGAAACAGCAGACGTATTGTACCCTGTCACATTTGATTTTGCAAGCGATTCGCAAATTGTTTACAAAATTTTCTGCTGCGCCGCGGCGGCGGGCGGGATCGGGAGACCGTCAAAGCGCAGGCCGCGCCGAAAAATGTGAAAATAAGCCTTGACAAAACAGGCGGCATCTGTTAGTATCAATCGTGCTGTGAAAATGCTGGTATAGCTCAGTTGGTAGAGCAGCTGATTTGTAATCAGCAGGTCGGGGGTTCGAGTCCGTCTACCAGCTCCAAGCCCTCCGGCGCACAGCGCAGCTGAATATGGGGGAATTCCCGAGTGGCCAAAGGGGGCAGACTGTAAATCTGTTGTCAGTGACTTCGGTGGTTCGAATCCACCTTCCCCCACCAAACCCTAAAGGCGTCAGAAATGATGCTTTTAGGGTTTCTTTTTGTCCGTTTACAGCACAGACCGGCCAAAATCATTTCGGATGCCGCGCTGCCCCGAAAGCTCCCGCCCACGTCTGTCCGATCGACAAAAAACGTTAAGGCTTGAAAAACGCCCTTACAAAGATTATAATATTTCAGCGTCAGGATCCGGAGAGAGCGATCAACAGGGAGGAACAAATGAAACACTTTATTGCAATCGTATGCCTTATCGCCGTCCTTTTTCTGCCTGCATGCGGGGTCAATCCGCCCGGAGAGAATCCGGCCGCGGTTCCCGGCGCGCCCAAAGAAGCCGAAGCGCCGGTCGTGGTCGATCCTTCCGCACCGCAGACGCCGGCAGAAGCAGGTTCCGCTGATCCTGCGCCCGGCACATCGAATCCGGACCAGCAATCCGCTGCCGGCAGCTTCACCGGCGTGATGGGGACAGAGTTCATTGTTCCGGAGGGCTTTGTCCAGCTGGATGAAAGCCCGAGCATCGGATACCAATACACGTTCTGGCATCCGGAGCACGAGATCCGGATCGTGGTCTATGAGATCGCTCCGGGCTATATTCCGGAGGGCGCGTATGAAACAGACTATAATATTGCCTCGAGCAATCCGGATGTGACTTATTTCGATCAGGGCGAAAACTGGTTCGTCCAGAGCGGATACAACAATGACGGAGAAGAGATTTTTTACTCCAAGGAGAGCTCAACCGAGCGGGGCCTGAAGACTTTCTGGATCACTTATCCGACCGCCAGGAGAGAGTTCGGCGATCAGATTACGGCGGATTTCGAGAAAACCTGCCGTTTCTAGAAGCTCTCTGATCCCGCGCGCTGCCGGGCGGCCGTTTGTCCCGGCAAAAAACCGAAAAAATGCCGGGACCTGTGCCGGGATCATTCCATGCACAGAATGGAACGCCGTTTGGCGCAGCACAGGCGCGCCGCCGCAAGCTGCGGATCGCAGAACACGGAGCACCGGACGAAAAGAAAGGAAAGCGACTATGATCGATGTTTCGCATGTGACAAAAAAATACGGAAAGGTCGTCGCCTGCGACGACGTATCGTTTCACCTCGACCCCGGCAGCGTGACGGTGCTGCTCGGGCCCAACGGGGCGGGCAAGAGCACGATCATGAAGGCGATGATCGGCTTTTTGCGCTATGACGGGGAGATCACCGTGGACGGCTTCCCCAACAAGACCGTCGAGGCGCGCCGCGCGCTGGGCTACATCCCCGAGATACCGGCGCTCTACCCGAACCTGACGGTTTCGGAGCACATGGAGTTTCTGGCGCGGGCGTACCGGCTGAGCGACTATCGCGCGCGCATCGACGAGCTGCTCGAGCGCTTCGAGCTGTCGGACAAGCGGAAGAAGTTCGGCGACGAGCTGTCCAAGGGCATGCAGCAGAAGCTCAACCTCTGTCTGGGACTCCTGCCCGAGCCGAAGGCGCTGCTGCTCGACGAGCCGATGATCGGCCTCGATCCCCACGCGATCAAGGAGCTGAAAAACGTCATCGAGGAAATGCGCGCCCAGGGCAAGACCCTGCTGGTGAGCACGCACATCATCGACAGCGTGGACATGCTCTGGGACCGCACGATCATCATGCAGAACGGCACCGTGCGCGCCGGCGTCACGCGCGCGGAGCTGGACGAGCGCGGCCAGACGCTTGAGGAGCTGTTCTTCGACGTGACCGAGGGCGTGGACGCCGCGGAGCTGACCGGGACCGCGGCGGACGACGCGGCGGACGAGACGCCGGCGCCCCGGCGCGGCCTGTTCGGGAGGCTGGGGAAATGAGGCTGTTCGGATACTACGCGCTCCACTCGTTCGTCAACCAGCTCAAAAAGCTCTTCAAAACCTGGGTGCTGGTCTTCGTCGTGATCTGCTTCCTCATCGGCGGGCTGATCGGCGGCGGCGCCGCCATGCTGTCAAACCTCGCGGAGGAGTCGGAGGTCGCCGAAGAGATCGACCCCGCGGACGCGCCGGAGCTTCCCTTCGACCTGGAGGAGGACGCGCCTGACCGGCTCGGCACGGCGGCGACGGTGGAGCTGATCGCGGGCGGCATCGTGCTGATGCTGCTGGTGTTTGAGGCGCTCAGCGCCGACAGGAACGGCAGCGCGATCTTCCTGCCGGCGGACGTGAGCCTGCTCTTTTCCTCGCCGATGAAGCCGCAGTCGGTGCTGATGTTCCGTCTGGCGACGCAGCTGGGTGTGGCGCTGGCGGCAAGCATCTATATGCTCTTTCAGGTGCCGAACCTGACGCTCAACATGGGGCTGAGCCTCTGGGCGGCGCTGGCGCTGGTGGCGGGGTTCTGCTTTACGACCATGTTCGGCAAGCTGGTCCAGCTCCTGCTCTACATGCTCGGCTCCACCTATCCGCGCGTGAAGCGCGCCATCCGCCCGGCGACCTGCGGACTGATCGCGCTGATCGGCCTCGGCTTCTTCGCCTTCTGGCGCGCGGGCGGCATGGGGCTGACGGAGGCCTGCGCCGCGTTCTTCAACGCGCCCGGCACGAGATACGTCCCCGTCTGGGGCTGGATCAAGGGCTTCTGCGCCTACGCCTGCGAGGGCTCGGCGGCCGGCTGCGCGTGGACGGCGGCGGTGATGGTCGCCGCGCTCGCGTTGATGGTCTTCCTCATCGGGCGGATCCGGGCGGACTTCTACGAGGACGCCATGGCCAAGAGCGAGGAGACCGCCGCGCTGCTGGCCGAGGCGCAGGAGAAGGGCTTCGCGCTCCGCAAAAAGAAGAAAGCGGACCGCAGCGAGAGCCTGCGCCGCGATGGGCTCCGCCGCGGCTGGGGCGCGAACGTGTTCTTCTTCAAGACCATGTACAACCGCTTCCGCTTCGCGCGCTTCGGCATTTTTACGAAGACCGCCGGGACCTACTTCGCCGCGGCGGCGGGCGCGGCGCTGCTCACGCGCTTCGTGTTCGAGAGCAAAAGCATCGCGCCGGCAGCGCTGCTGCTCGCATTCTTCGCGTTCTACCGCTCGCTGGGCAACCCGCTTGCCGCCGACATAAAGACGGACTATTTCCGCGCCGTCCCCGAGAGCGCGTGGAAGAAGCTGTTTTTCTCGCTGCTGGGCGGCAGCGTGTCCTGCCTGCTCGACCTGCTGCCGGGGATGCTGGCGGCAATGCTGATCCTCGGCGAGCATCCGCTGAGCGTTCTGGGCTGGATGCTCTTCATCGCGTCGGTGGACTTCTACTCCGCCAACGTCGGCATGTTCATCGAGCTGTCCGTGCCCGTGCAGGCGGGCAAGATGGTCAAGCAGTTCGCGCAGATCCTGTTCCTCTACTTCGGTCTTCTGCCGGACGTTGGGATCATCGCCTTCGGTTTTGTGACGGATCGGGTCTTCACCTCCACCGCCGTTGCGGCGGCCGTCAACGTCGGCGTGGGACTGATCTTCTTCGCCGTCGCCCCGCTGTTTCTGGAGCCGGGCGGCAGGCGGCTCCCCGCCGCGGCTCTCTCCGAGGAGGAGCTGCGGCAGGCAAAGCGGGACTTCTCCCGCGTGGGCCTGTCCCTGTTCGCCATGCTTGCGCTCAGCACCGGGCTGACGGCCGGGCTGACCTATGCCCTGTCGGACTCCGCTTTGCTGGAAAGCCCCTATGCGAAGTGGGCGCTCACCTTCGCGCCGCTGTACCTGATCGCCATCCCGCTGGGGCTGCTGCTCTTGCGCAGGCTCCCGGCGCGGCGCCCGCAGGATCGGGCGCCGGGCGCGAAGAAGCTTGTCACTGCCGCGGTCGTCGGGGTGTTCCTGATGTACGCGGGCAATCTCGTCTCCGTGCTGATCGTCTCCCTGCTGGAGCCCCTGCTCGGCTCGCCCGCGGTCAACCCGCTCGAGAGCTTCGTGACGGGGGAGTCGCTGCTGCCGCGCATCCTGATCGCCGTGATCCTCGCGCCGCTGATCGAGGAGTATGTCTTCCGCCGCCAGCTGATCGACCGGCTGGGGGTCTACGGCGGGAAGCTCGCCGTTGTCATCAGCGCGCTGACCTTCGCCCTGTTCCACGGCAACCTGTTCCAGTTTTTCTATGCCTTTACGCTGGGGCTCCTGTTCGGCTATCTCTACCTGCGCACCGGCCGCCTGCGCTACAGCGCGGCGCTGCATATGCTCATCAACTTCTTCGGCACCGTCGTCGCCCCCGGGCTGCTTGAGCGCGCCGGTCTGGACGAGCTGGACCCGCAGGCGCTTGTCGACGGCTCCGCGTCGATCACGTCGGGACAGCTCGGCTTCGTGCTCTACGTCGTGTTCATCCTCGCGCTCGCGGTGGCGGGACTGGTGCTGCTGTGCGCCAACGCGCGCAGGCTCAGCTTTCCGCCCGCCGAGCGGGAGGTCCCGCGGGGCAGGCGGTTCAAAACCTCCTGCTTCAATGTGGGGATGCTGCTGCTGACGCTCGCTTCCCTCACGCTGACGGCGCTCTCGCTGATATAGGGAGCAACTGTGGAAAATTCAAGAAGCGGCTCCCGACGGCGCACCGTCGGGAGCCTCTTTTTTCAGTTCATCGCGCCCGCGTGGAGCTCGAACAGCTCCTGTATCCGCGCATGGAGCGCGCGGTGCGCCGCGAGCTTCGGATCGGCGGCGAGCAGCCGCTCCGCCGCGCTGCGCGCGGCGTGCATCAGCTCCAGATCGCAGGTCAGGTCCGCCACGCGCAGCGACGGCAGGCCATGCTGGCGCGAGCCGAAGAAATCGCCGGGACCCCGGAGCCTGAGATCCTCCTCCGCGATCTCAAAGCCGTTGTTCGTCGCCGTCATCACCGCGAGGCGGCGCTTGTTCTCGTCGCCCTGATTGTCGGAGATCAGGATGCAGTAGGACTTGTGCTGCCCGCGGCCGACGCGCCCGCGGAGCTGATGCAGCTGCGAGAGGCCGAAGCACTCCGCGTTCTCGATCAGCATGACCGCCGCGTTTGGCACGTCCACGCCGACCTCGACGACGGTGGTCGCGACCAGAACGTCGATCTCGCCGGAGGCGAAGGCGCGCATGACCGCGTCCTTCTCCTTCGGCTTCATCTTGCCGTGGACGGGCGCCACCCGAAGCTCAGGGAAGACCTCCGAACGCAGCTTGTCCGCATAGGCGGTGACGGCCTTGCGCTCGTCGGGCAGCTCGTCGTTCTCCGCGACCATCGGGCAGATGACGTAGGCCTGCCGCCCCTCGGCGACAAGTTTGCGGATGAAGTCGTAGACGCGGCGGTGATAGCTCGAATCCACCGCGAAGGTGTCGACGCTTTGGCGGCCCGGCGGCAGCTCGTCGATGAGCGACACGTCGAGGTCGCCGTAGATCATCAGCGCCAGCGTGCGCGGGATCGGCGTCGCGGACATGACGAGCAGGTGCGGGTCCTTGCCCTTCGCGCCGAGCGCGGCGCGCTGGTCCACGCCGAAGCGGTGCTGCTCGTCCGTGACGACGAGGCCGAGGTCCCGATACTGCACGTCCGGCGACAGCAGCGCGTGGGTGCCGATGATGAGCGGGAGCTCGCCGGAGGCGAGCTGCGCAAGAACGGCGCGGCGGTCCTTCGCGCCTGTCGCGGCGGTCAGCAGCGCGCAGCGCAGGCCGAGGCTCTCCAGCAGCGGGGCAAGCGTCTTGTAATGCTGCTCCGCCAGGATCTCGGTGGGCGCCATCAGCGCCGCCTGGAGGCGGTTTTGCGCCGCGTACCAGACTGCGGCGGCGGCGACCATCGTCTTGCCGGAGCCGACGTCGCCCTGCACCAGCCGGTTCATCGGCCGGTCGCCGCACATGTCGCGCGCCACGTCGTCGATCGCGCGCCGCTGCGCGCCGGTCAGCGAAAAGGGCAGCGCGCCGTAAAACGGCGCGAGGGAGAGAGGTTCGCATTTGTGCCCGCTGACGGCGGCGCGGCGCTCGCGCAGCAGGCGCAGGCCGAGCGTCAGCAGGTACAGCTCCTCGAACGCCAGCCGCCGCCGCGCGACGGAGAGCGCCTCCTCGTCCGCGGGGAAGTGGATGTTCTCATAGGCGTAGCGGACGTGGCAGAGCTGAAACTCCCGGCGCGTCTCCTCCGGCAGAAAATCCGTCAGATCGTCGGCGCAGGCGTCGAGTCCCTGCCGGATGGCGCCGTACAGCAGCTTCTGGCTCACGCCGGCGGTCAGCGGATAGATGGGCACGACGCGCCCCGTGAGCTGGTGCGCGCCGACCGGTTCAAACAGCGGGTTCGTCATCTGACGGCGCAGGAGGTTCCCCTCCGCCTTGCCGTAGAAAACGTATTCCTCGCCGGTATGGAAGCTGTTTTTGAGGTACGCCTGATTGAAATACGTCAGCTCCAGCGCCGCCGACTCGTCCACGACGCGGAGCTTGACGAGCTCCAGCCCCTTGCGGATGCGGGAGAGCTTCGGCTCGCCCGCGACGACGGCGCGGACGCAGGCGCTCTCGCCGGGAACGAGGTCCGCGATGCGCCGGTACGTCCGCCGGTCCTCGTAGGCGCGGGGGAAGTAGGAGATCAGGTCCCGCAGCGTCTCGACGCCCAGCCTGCGCAGCCCCTTCGCGCGCGCCTCGCCGATGCCCCGGACGTAGCGGACGTCGGTGGTCATATCAGCCATAGGCTCACTTTTTCACATAGTCGATGTACTGGAACCGGAGCCCGTTCTCCTCCATGATCCCGCTCTCCGACTCCCGGCGCCAGTCGGGGTGGTTGTCGAGGTTGGGAAAATAGCTGTCCGCCTTCGGCTCCGCAAAGACCTTGGTCACCAGCACGCGGTCGCAGTAGGGCAGCATCAGCGTATAGACGCTTGCGCCGCCGATGACGATCGCGTCGGGTCCCGCCAGCGCCAGCGCCTCCTCCCGCGTGTGCGCGAGCTCCGCGCCCTCGATGGGCGCCTCGCTGCGGGTGAGGACGATGTTGCGGCGCGACGGCAGGGGTTTGCCGTTCGGGAAGCTGCGGAGCGTGCGGGAGCCGAGGATGACCGTCCTGCCGACGGTCAGCGCGCGGAAGCGCTTCAGGTCGGCGGACAGGCGGAACAGAAGATCGCCGTCCAGGCCGATGCCCCAGTTTTCGCTGATACAGACGACTGCTTGCATATGTCTTGCCTCTTATTTTTCAGATTGCGATGGGGATCTTGTCTTCAAAGGGGGAATACTCGTAGTTCTCCAGCGTGAAGCTCTTCGTCGTAAAGGCGTAGAAATCCGTCACCGAGGGATCGACGGTGAATTTCGGTGCGGGGTGCTCCGGCTCTTTGAGCATCTTCTCGATGATGGGGATGTGCCGGTCGTAGATGTGGCAGTCCGCGATGACGTGGACCAGCTCGCCCGCCTTGAGCCCGCTGACCTGCGCGAACATGTGCACGAGCACCGCGTACTGCACCACGTTCCAGTTGTTCGCCGCCAGCATGTCCTGACTGCGCTGGTTGAGGATGGCGTTGAGCGTGTCGCCGCTGACGTTGAAGGTCATCGAATACGCGCAGGGGTAGAGCGCCATCTCGCTGAGGTCGGCAAAGTTGTAGAGGTTCGTGAGGATGCGGCGGGACGCCGGGTTGTGCCTGAGGTCGTAGAGCACGCGGTCCACCTGGTCCATGTCGCCCTCTTTGTAGTGATGCTTGACGCCGAGCTGGTAGCCGTACGCCTTGCCGATCGTGCCGTTCTCGTCCGCCCACGCGTCCCAGACGTGGGAGGAGAGGTCGCGGATGTTGTTGGACTTCTTCTGCCAGATCCACAGCAGCTCGTCCACCGCGCTCTTCCAGTAGGTGCGGCGCAGCGTCAGGATCGGGAACTCCTTCGACAGGTCGTAGCGGTTCACCACGCCGAACTTCTTGATGGTGTGGGCGGGCGTCCCGTCCTCCCAGTGCGGGCGGACGGTCAGGTTGTCGTCCCGAACGCCGTTGTTCAGGATATCCAGACAGGTCTGGCGAAACACTTGGTCGGCATATGCCATGGGATGGTCCTCCTGTCGTTCATTTGATTTCACAGCCCGCGAAGCGGAGCGCGCCGAGCGCCAGCTCCAGCGTCGGGTCGGTAACGGGATAGTCGAGCTGACCTTGCCCGAACACGGCAGGCAGCTCTGTGCAGCCGAGGATCAGCGTCTCCGCGCCCCGCGCGAGCAGGTTTTCGCAGGCGCGGCGGAACGCGGGCAGGCCGTGCGTGAGATCGCCCGCCTTGACGCCCTTGTAGATAAGCTCCATGACCGCCGCCTGATCGTCGGGCGGCGGCGTGAGCAGCGCGACGCCGCTGCCGTCGAACGCGCGCCGGTAGACGCCCGTCTCCACCGTGCCGTCGGTGGCGAGCAGCCCCGCCGTCCGCACGCCCCGCGCGAGCAGCGCGTCCCGCGTGAGCGCGAGCATGTGCAGCACGGGAACGTCCACCGCCGCGGCGACCGCATCGTAAAAGCAGTGGGCGGTGTTGCAGGGCATAATGAGCAGCTCCGCGCCGGCGCAGACGAGACGCCGCGCGCTTTTGACCAGCTCCGGCACGGGGTCCGCGCCGCCGCGGAGCAGCGCCGCCGTGCGGTCGGGGATGGCGGTGTTGGAATCGATGACGACGCGCGGATGCTCCTGATCCGACGCGGCGGCGGCGTGAACGGTGAGCTTCCGGAACAGGTCCACGGTGGCGAGGGGGCCCATGCCGCCGATCACGCCGATGACCTTTTTGCTCATTGTCCGCCTCCGTCCTCCGCAATGACGAGCTTAAGCGCCTCGACCGCGACCCTGACTGCGGCGGCGGTGTCCTCGCTCATGTCCTGATCCAGCCCCGCCTTCTCGCGCTCCTGGTTCCAGACGACATGGAAGCAGGCGCCGCAGCGCACATGGAGCGCCGCTGCCACGACGAACAGCGCGGCGGACTCCATCTCGCTCGCCTTGACGCCGAGGCGTTTCCAGCTTTCCCACCTGTTCAGCAGCTCGTAGTACACGGGGCTCTCCTCCGGACTGTGCTGCCCGTAAAAGCTGTCCTTGCACTGCACCACGCCGCTGTGGACCGTATAGCCCAGCTCCTTCGCCGCGCGCAGCAGCGCCGACGTGACGCCGAAGTCCGCGACGGCGGGGAACTCGATGGGCGCGTACTCCCGCGAGGTGTGCTCATAGCGGATCGCGCCGGTGGCGACCACGATGTCGCCGGATTTCACGTCAAGGTCGATGCCGCCGCAGGTGCCGACGCGGATGAAGGTGTCCGCGCCCAGCCGGTGCAGCTCCTCCATGGCGATCGCGGCGGAAGGGCCGCCGATGCCGGTGGAGCAGACGCTGACAGGCACGCCCATGAGCGTGCCGGTATAGGTGGTGTACTCGCGGTTGCTCGCAACGCGCTTCGCGTTGTCAAAATGCGCGGCGATGGATGCGCAGCGCCCCGGATCGCCCGGGAGGAGCACATAGCGCCCCACCTCGCCGGACGCGCAGCGGATGTGGTATTGACGTTCAAGCTCCTGCATGGCGGCGCCTCCCGAAAAAATCGTTTTTATGTTTCCGGTTCTGCTGCATCCTGTTATTTGATCGTTTTCCTGTTTTTCCATTATACTGTTCTCCCGCCCGGATTGCAAGCGCGAAAGGCGCGGCGCGGCAAATTTGCGCGGCCGCGGCCGCGCCGCAGGAAAAGCGCGCAGCCTGCGCGCGGCCGCAAAAAAACGCCCCCGCTTTTATCAAAAAAGCGGGGGCTTCGGAATATTCCGTTGTTCTTCAGATGAGCTGCACGCCGCCCACGCCGCGGATCTGCACGATGTGGCAGCAGCCCCGGCCGAACTCCGCCTCGATGTCGGCGACAAAGCCGTCGAGCCGGTCCAGCGGCACATACGCCTGCGCCGTCCCGGCGAAGCCGCCGCCGTGGACGCGCGCCGCGCCCTCGGGGCCTGCCAGCTCCCGCGCGCGGCGAATGACGCGCAGCAGCCGGTCGCCGTCGGGACCTTCGACGGACACGTTCTGCAGCTTGCGCTCCGACGATTCGCCGGACTCGCGCACCAGCGCGAGATACGCCGCAAAGTCGCCGCGCGCGAGCGCCTCGTACTGCGCCTGCGCGCGCTTCGTCTCCGCGAAGAAGTGCTCCGCGCGGAGCGCCGGACGCGCGCCGAGCGCGCGCTCCACCGCGTCCCGCCCGCGCCAAAACGCCGCCTCGTCCACGCCGCGCAGCGTCTCCGCGCCGAAAAAGCGCGCGACCGCGCCCATCTCGCGCGTGACGGCGGCGTACTCGCCGTCGAGATCGGAGTGGTTCGCGCCGCTGTCGATGATGACAAGCGCATAGCCCGCGCCGGCGAAATCCACCGCGCAGCGCCGCACGACCGGATCGGCCGGATCGGCAAAGTCGATGGCGATGACCCCGCCGGTGGCGCAGGCCATCTGGTCGAGCAGGCCGCAGGGCTTGCCGTAGTAGACGTTCTCGGCGTACTGCCCGATCTTCGCAAGCTCCGTCGGGCCGAGCGCGCCGCCGCAGAAGAGGCAGTTCATGATCTGCCCCGTCAGCACCTCGAACGCCGCGCTGCTCGAAAGGCCGGAGCCGCGCAGCACCCGCGTCTCGGTGTAGGCGTCGAACCCGCCCACGGTATAGCCCAGCTCGCCCAGCCGCGCGGCGATGCCGCGCACCAGCGCCTGCGAGCGGCTGCGCTCCTCCTCCCGCACGCGGACGTCGCTGACGTCGATCTCCACGGGGTCGTGCCCCCTGGAGTACACGCGGATGACCGGAGCGTCGTTCCGCGCGACGCAGGCGACGGTGTCCATGTCCACGCTGCCGGCGAGGCCCCAGCCGTTCTGGTGGTCGGTGTGGTTGCCGCCGAGCTCCGTGCGCCCCGGCGCGCTGAACACCGCCAGCTCGCGCTCCCGCTTCGGGTCCATCCGCTCGCAGAACCCGTTCACCACGGATCCGATGCGCGGGACGACGGGCACGGACGCTCGCTCGCCGTACACGGCGCGGAGCCGTCCGTCAAACGCGCCGCTCTCCAGCGCCCGCAGCAATTCCTTCGCGCGCATAGCGTTTCCTCCGTTTGTTCAGCCGGTCTGTTCGAGCTTTGCCAGCTCTTCCTCCTCCAGAATGCGGTACGCGACCTTGCCCACCAGCGTCTTGGGCAGCTCCTCGCGGAACTCCACATCGTAGGGCATGGCGTACTTGGCGACGCGCCTGGCGCAGTAGTCCAAAATCGCCTGCTTCGTCTCGTCGTTCGCCGGCACGCCGGGGTTGAGCTTGACGAAGGCCTTGACCTTCTGCATCCGGTAGGCGTCCGGCACGCCGATGACGCAGCTCATCTGCACCATCTCGCTGGCGTCTAGGATGTTCTCGAGCTGCGCGGGATAGACGTTGTAGCCCGAGGAGACGATCATGCGCTTCGCGCGCCCGCGGAAGAAGACGAAGCCCTCCTCGTCCATCACGCCGAGGTCGCCGGTGTAGACCCAGGTGAGCCCGTCGGCATGGGCGCGCAGCGTCTGCGCCGTCTCGTCCGGGTGGTTCATGTACTCCTTCATGACCGTCGGCCCCGCGAGCAGGATCTCGCCCTCCTCGCCGTAGGGCAGCTCCCTGTCCGTGCCCGGCTCGACGATCTTGATGTAGGTGTCGGGGAACGGCAGGCCGATGCTGCCCTCCTTGTGCATGTGCGGCGGGGTCAGGCAGCAGGCGGTGACGGTCTCGGTCGTGCCGTAGCCCTCGCGCACCTGAATGACCGCGTGGTGGTCGTAGAGGAATTTGTCGAACTTCTTCTTCAGCTCGATGGAGAGGGAGTCGCCGCCGGAGAACACGCCCTTGAGACTCGAAAGGTCCGCGCCGTTCATGCTCGGCAGGCGCAGCAGCGCCTCGTACAGCGTCGGCACGCCGGCAATGAAGTTGCACTTGTACTTGACGATCTGCTTGGCGTAGCTCTTGGCGGTGAAGCGCGGGATCAGGATGCAGCGCCCGCCGTTGGCAAGCATCGAGTGGATGCACACGCCGAGGCCGAAGCCGTGGAACAGCGGCATGGCGGCGAGCATCTTGTCGCCCGGGCGGAACATCGGGTTCGTCGCCACGATCTGCTGGGAGAGAGCGTTGAAGTTCTTGTTGGTCAGCACGATGCCCTTGGTCGTGCCCGTCGTCCCGCCGGAATAGAGGATGACGGCGGGATCGTCGCTCGCGCGCCTGACCCGATAGGTCTTGTAGAAGCAGGAGCGGGACAGGCGCAGGAAGTCCTTCCACTGCAGCACAGGCGCGTCCTCGGGGATCTTCTGGATCTTGCGCCCCTCGGTGAGCATGTAGCCCGCGCGGATGGGGCGCGAGAGCGCGTCCTTGACCGACGCGATGACGATGTTGACGACCTTGGTGTTCTGGCGGATGCGCTCGAACTTGTCGTAGAACTGGTCCAGCGTGATGGCGAGGATGCTCTCGGACTCGTTCAGGTAGAACTCGATCTCCTTCTCCGCCGAGAGCGGATGGATCATGTTGGCGATCGCGCCGACGAGGTTGACGGCGTAGAACAGGTAGATCGCCTGCGGGCAGTTCGGCATGGCGATGGTGACCCGGTCGTTTTCGCGCACGCCGATGGTCTTGAGCGCCTTGGCGCAGCGCTCGATCTCCGCCACCATCTGGCGGTAGGTCGTGGGCCTGCCCATGAAGTCGAACGCGACCGCGTTGGGGTACAGCTTCGCGATCTCCTCGATCTTCTCGAACATCGAGCCCTCAAAATAGTCCAGCTCGAACGGCACCTCGCCCAGATGGTCCTTCCACGGGGCCTTTGCGGTAATTTCGCTCATAGTCGATGATTCTCCTTTTTCTGTTCGGGCGGCTCCCGGCGCGGTCCGCGCGCGGAGCCTCCCTCAATCACGCGATGTGCACCTCCGCGCTCAGCGGCTTTTCGAGCTCCTCGGGATGCTCCAGCAGGTACTTGAGCAGACGGACGCTCCCGGCGTAGTAGTACCCGTCCGCGATGCGCTCGTCGACCGTGAGGCCGAGGTCGAGCGACTCGTACATGCGCACGAAGCCGTGCTCGTTATAGAGCGGCACCCACTTCTTCTCGCCGATGATGCAGAACAGCGAGGCAGTCCCCCAGTTGGACAGGTGGTGATAGCCGCACTTGAGTCGGATCGAGCCGAGGTTGGAGATGAACACGCTGGCGTAGTTCGGGTCGTCGGAAATGAATGCCTTCGGCACCCAGCCGTGCCGGTCGAGCCACATGACGAAGCGCAGCGCCGCCTTGGACAGCCAGCGCGGCAGGCTGTTGAACATGTCCATGCTGTCGTCGGTGGAGTTCTGCTCGCCGCTGCGGGTGCTCTGCACGATGCTGCGGATGGTCTCGTGGATGGTGTCCACGGTATCCTCCGGCTTCGCCTCCAGAAACGCCATCTTCTCCTCGCCGGAGTCGGAGAATTCCTTCTTCACGACGAACGCGGTCGTCACCTTGTCGCGCTGGTAGTAGTTGCGGTTGGCGTAGAAACGGTTGAGCTTGGGCCGCAGCGTCGCGGTCTTGACGAGCGCCGTCACGATCAGGTGGAAAAACGTGTATTTGAATTCGATCCCTTCCACGTTCTTCTTCGCCAGATACTCGTTGATCGCAGTCAGATCGATGCGCTCGGAGATGTACGCCTCGTTGTCGGCGCGATTGGGATAGATGACGCCCATGATGAAGTGCAGAGAATCCGCCCTGCGGAGCAGCGTCGCATCGCGCCGGTCGCCCCAGCGCTTTTTCACGGATGTGGTTTCTGACATCGGGTCACTTCCTGTCTTTCTTGTTTTATCGTTTTATCTGTATGGGATAACCCTTCGGGATATCACCCGCATACCGCAGTCTCACACGTTGAAGCGGAAGAAGGTCACGTCTCCGTCCCGCATGACGTATTCCTTGCCCTCCATGCGCACGAGGCCCTTGTCCCGCGCGGCGGCCATCGTGCCGCAGGCCTTGAGCGCGTCGAAGGCGACGATCTCCGCGCGGATGAAGCCGCGCTCGATGTCGGTGTGCACCTTGCCGGCGGCGCGGGGCGCCTTCGTGCCGCGCACGATGGTCCACGCGCGGACCTCGTCCTCGCCCGCGGTCAGGAAGGAGATATAGCCGAGCAGCTCGTAGGACGTGCGGATCAGGCGGTCGAGGCCGCGCTCGGTCAGCCCCAGCTCCTCCATGAACAGCGCCGCGTCCTCCGGCTCCATGCCCGCGATGTCCTCCTCGAACTTCGCGGCCACGGGCAGCACCGCCGCGCCCTGACCGGCGGCGAGGTCCGCCAGCGCCCGGAACTGGGCGTTGTTCGCGCAGTCCGCCATGCCGTCCTCGTCGAGGTTGGCGACGTAGATGACCGGCTTGATGGTCAGCAGGCCGCCGTCCTGCAGGATATCCCTGTCCTCGTCGGTGAATTCAAAGCCGGCGGCGGGCTTGCCGTCCTCCAGATGGGCGAGCAGCGCGCCGCACATCTCGACCTCGCGCCTGTACTTCTTGTCGCCGCTTCTGGCGTTCTTCTGCGCGCGCTCCAGCCGGCGCTCCACCAGCTCGATGTCCGCGAGGATCAGCTCCAGATTCAGCGTCTCCGCGTCGCGCACGGCGTCGGCGGGCTCGGTGAACAGCTCGTCGCTCTCAAAGCAGCGCACGACGTGCACCAGCGCGTCCACCTGACGGATGGTCTGCAGATAGGCGTTGCCGCGTCCGCCGCCCTTCTTGACGCCCACCACGTCCACAAAGTCGATGGTGGCGGGTGTGTATTTCTTCGGATGATAATACTCCGCCAGCCAGTCCAGACGTTCGTCCGGCACCTTTGCCTGCGCGATGTTCGGCTTGGCGGCAGCGTTGGAATAGCCTCCCGTCTCCGCGTTGGAGCCGGTCAGCGCGTTGAACAGCGTGCTCTTGCCGACGTTCGGCAAACCCACGATACCGAGTTTCATAAAGAACCGCCTTCTTTCGACAAATTGCTGATACGTCCGTAAGTTTTTATATTTTACCATATGTGATTTTGATGCACAAGCCTTATTTTTCAACCCCCGTTCTTGCAAGTCGGGACGTATTGTGCTAAACTGTAGTATTGAGAAAATGTCGGTTTCACCGGCGTGCGCGGCCGACGGGCCTACGGTCCGCCCGCCCCGCCGGAGGCCGCGGGAATACGGGCAAAACGCCCGCCAGTTCGGAGGAAAACGAAGTTGGAACGCAGGAACGTGCTGGTCAGCGCCGAAGAGCTGGCGCGCCAGAAGGACTATATGCAGAAGGTCCGCGCCGTCGTCGGACAGTCGGTGCGCGCGCCGCTCGCGCTGGTGGACACCTTCGGCTGCCAGCAGAACGTGGCCGACGGCGAGGTGCTCGCGGGCATGCTGCGCGAGATGGGCTTCGAGCCCACGGCCGACGCGCGCGAGGCGGACGTGGTGCTGCTCAACACCTGCGCCATCCGTGAGCACGCCGAGCAGCGCGTCTTCGGCGAGCTGGGCGAGCTGACGCACACGAAGGCGGCGAAGCCGGAGCAGATCGTCGTGCTCTGCGGCTGCATGGCGCAGCAGAAGCGCATCGCCGACAGGGTGCGGGACTCCTACCGCCACGTGGACCTCGTCCTCGGCCCGCAGGCGGAATGGCGGCTGCCGGAGCTGCTGTACGGCGTGCTGACCACGCGCAGGCGCGCGTTCTCCATCGACGACGAGCACGGCCGCATCGCGGAGGGGCTGCCCGTCCGGCGCGAGGGCACGGTGCGCGCATGGGTGAGCATCATGTACGGCTGCAACAACTTCTGCTCCTACTGCATCGTCCCCTACGTCCGCGGACGCGAGCGCTCCCGCGACCCCGAGCGGATCATCGCCGAGTGCCGCGAGCTGATCGGCGCGGGCTACCGGGAGATCTATCTGCTGGGCCAGAACGTCAACAGCTACGGCAACGACCTCGACGTCGGCTGGGACTTTTCCGACCTGCTGACCGCCATCGACGCGATCCCGGGCGACTACTGGCTCCGCTTCATGTCCAGCCAGCCCAAGGACGCGACACCGAAGCTCTTCGACACGATGGCGCGCTGCGCGCACGTCGCCAAATGCCTGCATCTGCCGGTGCAGAGCGGCAGCGACCGCGTGCTCGCGGCGATGCGCCGTCCCTACACCCGCGCGGGCTACCTGGAGCTGATCGGCTATGCCCGCCGGGCCATGCCGGAGCTGGTGCTGACCAGCGACGTCATCATCGGCTTCCCCGGCGAGACCGAGGCGGAGGCGATGGACACGGTCTCCCTCGTCCGCGAGGCGGAGTTCGACGCGCTGTTCACCTTCATCTTCTCGCCGCGCCCCGGCACGCCGGCGGCGGAGCTGCCCGACCCCGTGCCCCGCGCCGAGAAGCAGAAGTGGTTCGACCGCCTGCTGGACGTGCAGAACGCCCGCAGCGCGGAGAAGCACGCCGCTTACGTCGGCAGGACCGTCCGCGTCCTGATCGACGGCGAGAGCGGCGACGCGGACTGGCCGCTCACCGCCCGCACGGAGGGGAACCGCCTGGTCCGCCTCCGGGGCGGCAAAGCCCTCATCGGCTCCTTTGCCGAGGCGAGGATCACCGGAAGCAACACCTGGGCGCTCTACGGGGAGGTTTCGGAATGAAGCTCACGGTTTTACTGGAAAACACCGTCTGCCAGCCCGGTCTGAAGTGTGAGCACGGTCTCTCCCTGCACATCGCGGCGAACGGACGCCGCATCCTCTTCGACATGGGGCCGAACGCCATGTTTCTCGAAAACGCCGAAGCGCTGGGCGTCAGCATCCCCGACGTGGACCTCGCCGTCCTCTCCCACGCGCACGACGACCACTGCGGCGGGCTGGACCTGTTCTGCCGCCGCAACGACCGCGCGCCGGTCTATCTCCAGAAGGAGGCGTGGGGCGAGTATTACGTCGTGACGCCGAAGAAGTGTGAGTACATCGGCCTCGACCGCGCGCTGCGGAAATATGAGGGCCGCTTCCGCATGGCCGGGGGCGTCACGCGCATCGGCGAAGACCTGATCCTCTTCTCCGGCGGCATGGGCCGCGATTACTGGTCTCACGCCAACGACACGCTGCGCGAAAAGGTCGGCGGGGACTACCCGCCCGACGCGTTCCGCCACGAGCAGAACCTCCTCGTCACCGAAAACGGCAGAACGGCGCTCTTCGGCGGCTGCGCCCACAACGGCGTGGTCAACATCCTCCGCCGCGCGGAGGAGCTGCTGGGCCGCGCGCCCGACGCGGTGGTCGCGGGCTTCCACCTTTACAACCCTTCGCTGGGCCGGACGGAGCCGCGCGCGCTGATCGAGTCGATCGCGCGGGAGCTGGCGGCGCGGCCCGATACGCGCTATTATACCGGCCACTGCACGGGCGGCGAGGCCTTCGACATCCTGAAAGAGACGCTGGGCGGCCGGCTGATCGCGCTGCACACCGGCAGCGAGTTTGAAATCTGAGAAAGAGAGAATGCGCCATGGCGGAGCTTACCCCCATGATGAAGCAATATCTGGAGATCAAGAAGCAGCACAAGGACGAGATCCTGTTCTTCCGGCTCGGCGATTTCTACGAGATGTTCGACGAGGACGCCGTCACCGCGTCGCGCGAGCTGGACCTGACCCTCACCACCCGCGACCGCGGCAAGGCGAAGGAGGAGCAGACGCCCATGTGCGGCGTGCCCTACCATTCGAGCGACGGCTACATCGCCCGCCTGATCGCGCGGGGCTACAAAGTCGCCATCTGCGAGCAGACGGAGGACCCCGCGCTCGCCAAGGGTCTCGTCAAGCGCGACATCATCCGCGTCGTCACTCCCGGCACCGTGATCGACAGCCAGAGCCTCGACGCGAACCGCGGCAACTTCCTCGCAGGCGTGTTCCTTGACGACGTCAACGCCGGCGTCGCATTCTGCGACATGTCCACCGGCCAGACCCATGCCGCCGCCTTCACCGGCGGCGACCGCGCGGAGCACCTGATGAACGAGCTCTCGCGCTTCACGCCCGCCGAGGCGGTGCTCAGCGAGGGCGCGTGCCGCGATGCCGCGCTCGTCTCCCTGCTGCGGCAGAAGCTGGGCTGCGCGGTCGAAAACGGCGAGAAACGCTTCGACCTCCGCGCCGCCGAAAAGGCCGTCCTCGCGCAGTACGGCGAGGAGGCCTGCGCCGCCCTGCCGCGCGGCAACAGCGCCGCGACGCTGGCGCTCGGCGCCCTGCTGAGCTATCTGTACGAGACGCAGAAGACCGACCTCGCCTACATCAACAAGCTGGACTGCTACGAGCTGGGCCGCTTCATGGAGCTCGACCTCACCGCGCGGCGCAACCTGGAGCTGACGGAGACGCTGCGCGGCAAGGAAAAGCGCGGCAGCCTCCTCTGGGTGCTGGACAAGACGAAGACCGCCATGGGCGCGCGCCGCCTGCGCTCGTACCTCGAGCGCCCGCTGCGCGACGTGGCGGAGATCAGCCGCCGCCTCTCGGCGGTCGGCGCGCTCACGCGCCTGACGCTGGCGCGCGAGGAGCTGACGCTCGCGCTGACGGGCATCGCGGACATGGAGCGCCTGATCGGGCGCATCGTCTACGGCACGGCAGGCGGACGCGATTTCGCGTCGCTGCGCGCGTCGATCGAGAAGCTCGCGGCGGTCAAGACCTGCCTCGCCCCGTTCAGCAACGCAAGGCTCGCCGAGCTCAACGGGGAGCTGGACGATCTCTCCGACGTGGCGGAGCGCATCCGCGTCACGCTCGTGGACGAGCCGCCGTTCTCCGTGCGCGAGGGCGGCCTCATCCGGCCCGGCTTCAACGCCGAGGTCGACCGCCTGCGCGAGATCCACGACGGCGGCAGGAACCTGCTGCCCGCCATCGTCGAGCGCGAGAAGGAGCGCACGGGGATCCGCACGCTCCGCATCGGCTACAACAAGGTCTTCGGCTATTACATCGAGGTGTCGAACTCCTTCAAGGATCAGGTGCCGGAGGACTACATCCGCAAGCAGACGCTTGTGAACGGCGAGCGCTTCGTCACGCAGGAGCTCAAGGACCTCGAGCACGACATCCTGACCTCCGGCGACCGGCTGGGCGCGCTCGAATACGAGCTGTTCTCCGCGCTTCGCGGCGAGGTGACCACCGAGGCGGAGCGCATCCAGCGGACTGCCGCCGCCCTCGCGGAGCTGGACGCGCTCTGTTCGCTCGCGACCGTCGCGGCGCGCAACAACTACTGCTGCCCGACAGTGGACGATTCCGGCGTCATCGAGATCCGGGACGGGCGGCATCCCGTCGTCGAGCGCGTGCTGAAGGACAGCCTGTTTGTCCCGAACGACACCGACATGGGCGGAGGAGACAGGCGCGTGTCCATCATCACCGGCCCCAACATGGCGGGCAAATCCACCTACATGCGGCAGGTCGCGCTGATCACGCTGATGGCGCAGATCGGCTCCTTCGTCCCCGCGCGCAGCGCGCGCATCGGCGTCGTGGACCGCATCTTCACCCGCATCGGCGCGAGCGACGATCTCGCGGGCGGCCAGTCCACCTTCATGGTGGAGATGCGCGAGGTCTCGGAGATCCTGCATCAGGCGACGCCGCGCTCCCTGCTGATCCTCGACGAGATCGGGCGCGGCACTTCCACCTTCGACGGCATGAGCATCGCCCGCGCGGTGCTGGAATACTGCGCGAACCCGCGGCGGCTCGGCGCGAAGACGCTGTTCGCCACGCACTATCACGAGCTGACCGAGCTGGAGCATACCCTGCCCGGCGTCAAAAACTACAATATTTCCATCAAGAAGCGCGGGGAGGATCTGATCTTCCTGCGCAAGATCGTCCCCGGCGGCGCGGACCGCAGCTACGGCATCGAGGTCGCGACGCTGGCGGGCCTGCCGAAGGAGGTCGTCAGCCGCGCCAAAACGATCCTCGCGGAGCTGGAGACGGAGGACCGCCGTCCCGCGGCCCCACCGCGCCGCGAGGAGGACCAGCTCAGCATGTCGGCCCTCGGCGAGGCGGAGGTGCTCGACGCGCTCCGCCGCGCGCAGGTCGAGACCCTGACGCCCATCGAGGCGATGCAGCTTCTGTACGAGCTCAAGCAGAAGCTGAAGTGAGCGTCCCGCGCTCCCGCGCGGGGGAGACCTCAGCATCAGGATCACCGCGCCGAGCCGGAGCGAGCGTCCCGCGCTCCCGCGCGGGGGGGACGATTGCCGCCTCCGGCGGCGGGGAACGGCTCCTGAAACCAGTTCTTTCCTTTCTCTTGCGAAAGGAAAGAACCGTTTTCAGACTTCCAAAGAAAGGAAAGCCTCTTGCCAGGTGCTCCGGGGATTCGCGGCGGTTCAACGCCTTGGCAGCGCTGTTTCCGTCCTGACGATTTGCCGGTGCGTCTATTGTCCGCTACCGCTCTTTGAGATGTCTATGCAAGGCTGCTTCTCTGAACAGAAACAACCTGCAAACAGAACCGCCTTGCGGCGTTTTCTGAACAGAGCGACGCAGGCAGTTGGTCTCGCAGAACCATCGCGCCGCCGGAGGCGGCAATCGCGGCGAAATCGGTCAAGTTACGAAAACAGCGTTTCCACAACGCGAAAACAGGCCGGGCCTGATAAAAACTCGCCCAAAAGCGTCTTTCTTCTTTGGCGCGCAACACCGTTTCTTCTTTCGCAAGAGAAAGAAGAAATGGGGTTGCACTCGTCCCCCCGCGCCGAGGAGGGGACGAACCGAAACCAGTTCTTTCCTTTCTCTTGCGAAAGGAAAGAACCGTTTTCAGACTTCCAAAGAAAGGAAAGCCGCCAGCAGACTTTTCCTGTGATTCGCGGCGGTTCAGCGCCTTGGCGCCGCTGTTTCTCTTCTGACGACTTGCTGGTGCGTCTATTGCCCGCTCGTTGCTCTTTGGGATGTCTATGCAAGGTTGCTTCTCTGAACAGAAACATCCTGCAAACAGAACCAACCTGCGGCGTTGTTCAGACGGAGCGACGCACGATCCCGGACATGCGGGAATGTGAGGGTCGCGGAGCGACCGATCGTGGCGAAATCAGTCAAGTTACGAAAACAGCGTTTCCACAACGCGAAAACAGGCCGGGCCTGATAAAAACTCGCCCAAAAGCGTCTTTCTTCTTTGGCGCGCAACACCGTTTCTTCTTTCCGCAAGAGGAAAGAAGAAATGGGGTTGCAGTCGTCCCCCCGCGCCGAGGAGGGGACGAACCGAAACCAGTTCTTTCCTTTCTCTTGCGAAAGGAAAGAACCGTTTTCAGACTTCCAAAGAAAGGAAAGCCGCCAGCAGACTTTTCCTGTGATTCGCAGCGATTCAGCGCCTTGGCAGCGCTGTTTCTGTCCTGACGATTTGCCGGTGCGTCTACGGTCCGCTGTCGCTCTTTGGGATGTCTATGCAAGGCTGCTTCTCTGAACAGAAACAACCTGCAAACAGAACCACCTTGCGGCGTTTTCTGAACAGAGCGACGCAGGCAGTTGGTCTCGCAGAACCATCGCGCCGCCGGAGGCGGCAATCGCGGCGAAATCGGTCAAATCACGAAAACAGCGTTTCCACAACGCGAAAACAGGCCGGGCCTGATAAAAACTCGCCCAAAAGCGTCTTTCTTCTTTGGCGCGCAACACCGTTTCTTCTTTCGCAAGAGAAAGAAGAAATGGGGTTGCAGTCGTCCCCCGCGAAGGGGAACGGAAAGAACTGTTTTCAAAAATCCCCCGCCGCGCAGGCGGAACCCCCTGTATAAAAAGGAGGCGTCCCATGCCCCACATCCAACAACTCTCCCCCTTCGTCGCCGATCTGATCGCCGCGGGCGAGGTCGTCGAGCGGCCCGCCAGCGTGGCCAAGGAGCTGCTTGAAAACGCCATCGATGCCGGCGCGACCGCCGTCACCGTCGAGCTCCGCAGCGGCGGCATGACCTATCTCCGCGTCAGCGACGACGGCTGCGGCATCGCGCCGGACGAGCTGCCCACGGCCTTCCTGCGCCACGCGACCAGCAAGCTGCGCTCCGCCGAGGACCTCGCCGCCATCGGCACGCTGGGCTTCCGCGGCGAGGCGCTGGCGGCGATCGCGTCCGTCTCGCGGCTCGACATCTTCACCCGCGTCCGCGGCGCGCAGAGCGGCGCGGCGCTGCATCTGGAGGGCGGCGTCCCCGGCGCGGTGACGGAGGCGGGCTGTCCCGAAGGCACCAGCGTCATCGTGCGCGACCTGTTCTACAACACGCCCGCCCGTCTCAAGTTCATGAAGCGCGACAGCGCGGAGGCCGCCGCCGTCAGCGGCGTGGTCACGCACCTCGCGCTCTCGCATCCCGACATCTCCTTCCGCCTGCTCAGGGACAATGAGGAGACGCTCCACACCCCCGGCGACGGCTCGCTCAAATCCGCCGTCTACGCGGCGCTCGGGCGCGAATTCACGCTCTCGCTCGTCGAGGTCAGCCAGCGCGACGGCGCGGCGGCGGTGGACGGCTTCGTGACCCGCCCGCTCAACGGGCGCGGCACGCGCGGGATGCAGACCTTCTTCGTCAACGGCCGCCTCGTCCGCTCGCAGCTCCTCACCGCCGCGCTGGAGGAGGCCTATGCCAACCGCATCATGAAGGGCAAGTTCCCGAGCTGCGTGCTGCGCGTCACGCTGCCGTTCGACCTGGTGGACGTCAACGTCCACCCCGCCAAGACCGTCGTCAAGTTCGTCAGCGAGAAGCAGGTGTTCGACCTCGTCTACCACGGCGTCATGGCCGCGCTCGACCGCGAGGCGAAGCCCGACGGGCCGGCGGCTCCCGCGCGGCAGACGCAGCCGCCCCGCGCCGACTTCTTTCAGACCATGACGGCGGAGCAGTTCCGCGCCTCGCAGGGCGGCGCGAAGGCCGCGCCCGCGTTCCGCACAAGCGTCCCCGCCACCGCCGCCGGCGAGCTGGGCGGGAAGCTCCGCCTGTCGGACTGCACGCGGCAGAGCGCGCCGAAGCCGCCCGCAGCGCCGCCGGCCGCCGTTCCCGTACCCGCGCCGAAGCCGCGGGAGGAAACGCCCCCCGCCATGCCGGGACCGCGGGAGGAGACGCCCCCCGCCGGGGCGGAGCAGACGAGCCTCCTGCCCGGGACCGCCGCGCCGTGGCGCATCGCGGGCGAGGTGCTGGACACCTACATCGTCTGCGAGGACGGCGAGGACAGCGTCTGGCTGATCGACAAGCACGCCGCGCACGAGCGCGTGAATTTCGACCGCTTCAAGGCGCAGCGCGAGCCCATCATGTCCCAGACGCTGCTGACCCCGCTGGTCGCCCAGCTCGGCGCCGCCGAGTACGCCGCGATCGCGGACCGGCTCGATTTCCTGCAGGACTTCGGCTTCGCCTGCGAGGACTTCGGCGGAAACGCCGTGCTGCTGCGCGCCGTCCCCGCCGACGTGGACGAGACCGAGGCGGTCGCGACGCTGGAGGAGCTCGCGGGCAGGCTCGCCGCCGAAAAGCCCGCCGATCCCGCCGACACGCGGGACGCGCTGCTGGCGACGCTCGCCTGCAAGGCGGCGATCAAGGGCGGCTGGAAGTCCGATGAGAGCGAGCTGCGCGCGCTGGTCGACCGGGTGCAGTCCGGCGAGATCGAATACTGCCCGCACGGCCGCCCCGTCAAGGTCAGGCTGACGCGGCAGCAGCTCGAAAAGATGTTCAAGCGCATCGTATGAGCGCACAAAGGAGAAATCATGGCAAGGAAAGAAAAACGCTTCGTCGTCCACACCGAGTCGATGGGACTCGGTCAGGCAAAGGTCCTCATGGACCGCATCACCGGCGTACACTATCTCTTCTACAGCGACGGCTCCGCCGGCGGCCTGACGCCGCTGCTGGACAAGGACGGCAGGCCCATCGTCCAGAAGCTGAACGATGACGCCTGAGCTGATCTGCGTCGTCGGCCCGACCGCCTGCGGCAAGACGCGGATGGGCGTGCTGCTCGCGCAGAGATACAACGGCGAGGTCGTGTCCTGCGACTCCATGCAGCTCTACCGCGGCATGGTCGTCGGCACCGCCGCCCCCACGCCCGACGAGACGCAAGGCGTGCCGCACCACATGGTCGGCGTGTACGATCCGCGCGAGGCCTGCTCCGTCGCGCGCTACGCCGAGGACGCCGCCGCCTGCGCGGACGACATCCTCGCGCGGGGCAGGCGGCCCGTCGTCGTGGGCGGCACGGGGCTCTATCTAGACGCGCTGCTCGCCGGCCGCGGCTTCGCCGCCGGACAGCCCGGCGGCGCGGTGCGCCGGCGGCTGGAGGAGCGCCTCGCCGCGGAGGGCCCGGCGCCGCTGCTGGACGAGCTGCGGCAGATCGATCCCGGCCGCGCCGCGCGGCTGGCGCCGAACGACACAAAGCGCATCGTCCGCGCGCTGGAGGTCTGGTACGAAACAGGGAAGACGATCACGGCGCACGAGCGCGAGACGCGCGAGCTCCCGCCGCGCTACCGGGCGATCCGGCTCGGCTTCGCCTTTGAGGACCGCGAGGACATGAAGGCGCTGATCGACCGCCGCGTGGACGAGATGGTCCGGCGCGGGCTTTTCGACGAGGTGCGCGCCCTGCTCAGCGCAGGCGTGCCGCGCGATTCGACCGCGCTGCAGGCCATCGGCTATAAGGAGTGCCTCGCCTGTCTCGACGGCAGCGCCTCGCAGGAGGAGGCGATCGCCGAGATCAAGCTCCGCTCGCGGCAGTACGCCAAGCGGCAGCTCACCTGGCTGCGGCGCGATCCGGACATCCACTGGTTTTATTGGAAAAAAACGCGGGATTTCCAAGCGGCTCTCGCTTTTTCGACGGAAATCCTCGCGCAGCATGGGGTATTCTGACTGTATCAGCGGGCCAGGCGGCCCGACATACAGAAAGGACGGATCCCCATGAATACGAAAAAGAACACCAACCTGCAGGACGCGTTCCTCACCAAGGCCCGGCGGCAGAACGTGCCGCTGACGGTCTTTCTCGTCAACGGCTTTCAGATGCGCGGCACGGTGCGCGGCTTTGATCCCTTCGTCGTCGTGCTGGACAGCGAGGGCCGGCAGCAAATGATCTACAAGCACGCGATCTCGACCATCGCGCCGGCGCAGACCATCGATCTGCGCGAGGCGGAGCCGGACAGGGAGGACGAGGTCCCGTAGCAAGAAAGGCATGTCCATGAAAAACAGCTCCCTCACCACAAAGCTTGTCGCCGTGCTTCTGGCGCTCGCGGTGCTGGCGTACTTCGGGTTCCAGGCCTGGAACTACTTCACCAGCCCCGAGCTCACCACGGCGGTCTATACCTACCGCGCCGAGCGCGTTCTGGCGCTCGGCGGACGCGTCGTGCGGGACGAGGAGGTCATCGACTGCTCCGACCCGCTCGTGGAGCTGACGCGCGCGGAGGGCGAGCGCGTCGCCAAGGGCCAGCGCGTCGCCACCGTGTATCAGAGTGCGGACGCGCTGGAGTCGGAGCGGGAGGCCGACGCGCTGCGCGCCCAGCTCGAGCAGCTCAAATACGCCCAGAACGCCGCCCGCGACGCCGAGGCCGCCCTGCGGCTGGACAGCGAGATCGAAAGCGGCATCGTCGCGCTGCGCGCGGCGCTGGCGAACGGCAGCTACACGGCGGCGGGCAGCGCCGCGGCGACGCTCGAGGCCACCGTGCTGCGCCGCGAGTACGCCTACCGCGGCAGCACCGACCTCGGCGACCGCATCGAGCGCCTCGAAGGGGAGATCGCCGCCGCGTCGCGGAAGGCGGGCAGCGGCTCCTATGCCGTGACCGCGCCCTTCGCCGGCTCCTACTCCGCCGTCGCCGACGGGTATGAGTCCGTGCTGACGCCGGCGGCGCTGGCGGACATGTCTCCCTCCGCGTTCGAGCAGGCCGCGCCCGTGCGCGTCTCCTCCACCGTCGGCAAGCTGATCCGCGGCGACCGGTGGTACTACGCCGCCGTGATCTCCGAGAGCGACGCCGCGTCCATCTCGGCGGGGCAGAGCCTGGAGCTCGCCCTCTCCGGCGTGGATCTGCCGCTCCCCGTCACGGTGGAGTCCCTCAGCCGTCCGGAGAACGGCAGGCGGCTGCTGGTCGTCTCCGGCAACCGCTACCTCAACTTCGTCTCCATGCTGCGCGCCCAGAGCGCGGAGCTGATCCTGGAGCGCTACACCGGCCTGCGCGTGCCGAAAAACGCGCTGCGCGTCGGCGAGGATCAGCGCCTCGGCGTCTACTGCCGCATCGGGCGGCAGGCGTGGTTCAAGCCGGTGGAGCTGCTGTATCAGGGCGAGGACTACTGCCTCGTCGCGCCCGGCACGATCGAGGCGACGCGGGACAGCGACCTCATTTTCTACACGCTGCGCGCCGGGGACGAGGTCGTGGTCTCGGCGGACAATCTTTACAACGGAAAGGTGCTGGAGCAGTCATGAGCATTGCGGAAAACGTCGCGCAGGTGCGCGCGAACATCGAGCGCGCCGCGCGTGAGGCGGGGCGCGACCCGAAGGAGATCAAGCTCGTCGGCGCGAGCAAGATGAACGACGCGGCGGCCTGCCGCGCCGCGATCGCCGCGGGCGTCGACGCGCTGGGCGAGAACCGTGTGCAGGAGATGCTGCAGAAGCTGGACGAGCACGCCTACGACGGCGCGCCGCTGCACTTCATCGGCCATCTTCAGCGCAACAAGGTCCGGCAGGTCGTCGGCCGGGTCGATCTGATCGAATCCGTCGGCTCGCTCGAGCTGCTGGAGCGGATCGACGCGCAGGCGGAAAAGCTCGGCGTCGTGCAGGAGGTCCTGCTCGAGGTCAACATCGGCGGCGAGGCCGCCAAGAGCGGCTTCGCGCCCGAGGCGCTGCGCGAGGCGGCGGAGCGCGCCGCCTCGCTGTCCCACGTCCGCCTCCGCGGACTCATGTGCATACCACCGGTTGCGGAGGAACCGCACGGGAGCATACCATATTTTGAAAAAGTTCACGCACTGTATGTTGACATCAATCAAAATTTGTATCATAATAGGCTTGATATATTGTCGATGGGCATGAGCGGCGACTATGAAGACGCCGTCCGCGCCGGCGCGACGATCGTGCGCGTCGGCAGCGCGATCTTCGGCGCGCGCGATTATGCCGCATCGTAGAGAGGGGAAGCAGCATGGGTATTCTGGATGATTTGAAAAAATGGGCGCATCCCTACGAAGATGAAGATGAGGAGTTCGGCGACGAATTCCCCGACCTGCGCGACCGCGGCGACTCCGCCGCCTTTGCCGAACGCGACCGCGGCGGCGCGCGCGCACGCGAGGAGGACCGCCGCAACAAGGTCGTGAACATTCACGCCACCACGCAGCTCAAGGTCGTGCTCGTCAAGCCCGAGCGCTTTGAAAACGCCTCCGAGGTCGCCGACCATCTCAAGGAGAAGCGCACCGTCGTCATCAACCTCGAGTCGACGAACAAGGACGTGGCGCGCAGGCTCATCGACTTCCTCTCCGGCGTGGCCTACGCGGGCGAGGGCAAGATCAAAAAGGTCGCTGCCAACACCTACATCATCACACCGTACCATGTCGACATCATGGGCGACCTGATCGACGAGCTGGAGAGCAGCGGACTGTACTTATAACGGCGGCGGCCGCCGGTACGCGCGGCGCCTGCCCATCACCCGCGCGCAGCCGTGAAGCAGGGCTGCGCGCTCGCGCGCCGTTTTTCGGAACTGTTCAATGCAAAGGGGGACATACGATATGCTGACACCGCAGGAAATTGCCGAGTGCGCATTTCCGAAAGCCACATTCGGCGGCTACAACATGGCCCTGGTGGACGAGTTTCTCGACGAGCTGACGGATGACTACACGGCGCTCTACAAGGAAAACGCCGCGCTCAAGGCCAAGATGAAGGTGCTCGTGGACAAGGTTGAGGAATACCGCGCCACCGAGGACGCGATGCGCCGGGCGCTGCTCACCGCGCAGACCATGGCGAGCACCATGGTCTCCGAGGCGGAGGAGAAGAAGGAGACCCTGCTCGCCGACGCCGAGATGGAGGCGCGGGCGAGGATCGGCGCGCTGCACGACGAGATCGTGTCGGAGCAGAAGCGGCTCAACGCCGTCAAGGCGCAGGCGCAGCTGTTCACCGCGAAGATCCGCGCCGCGTGCGAGACCCAGCTCCGCCAGCTCGACGAGCTGCCCGACCTGACGCCCGAGCAGGTGGAGAAGACCACCGGCGAGGTGCGGGCGCAGCGGGAGAACGCCGCGAACGTCGCCGCGCTGGGCGAGAAGATCGTCGCCTCCTACGAGCGCGAGGCCGACGCGACCGCCGTGTTCACCCCCGTCAAGGCCGCGGACCCCGCCGTCGACACGGACGCGACGATCCCGTTCCCCACGCCCGCCGCCAAACCGTCCGACGCAGCGCCGGAGGATACCGGCGACCTCTTCGGCGGGGATGACGCGTTCCCGCTGAAGCTGGCGGACCTGAAATTCGGCCGCAACTACACCGGCGAAGAGGACAACTGAAAAAAGCGGCGCGGATGCGCCGCTTTTTTGCACAGCGAGGTGTTCAGATGAAAAAGAGACCCATCGTCGCCTTTCTCTACGACTTCGACAAAACGCTCTGCACCACCGACATGCAGGACTATACGTTCATCCCCTCCCTCGGCTACACGCCGAAGGAGTTCTGGAGCATCGCCAACGACTTCGGCTGGGGCAACCATATGGACGGGCTGCTCGCCTACATGTACACGATGATCGACGAGTGCCGCAAGAAGGGCGTGCGGCTCGACCGCGCGTATCTGGTGAGCTGCGGACACGCCATCGAGCTCTTTCCCGGCGTGCGCGACTGGTTCGCGCGCATCAACGCCTTCGGCGAGTCGCTGGGCGTCTCGGTGGAGCACTACGTGCTCTCCTCCGGCCTCAAGGAGATCATCGAGGGCAGCGGCATCGCGCACGAGTTCAAGGAGATCTACGCCTGCGAGTTCCTCTACGGCGCGGACGGCCTCGCCATGTGGCCGAAGCTGGACGTCAACTTCACGAACAAGACCCAGTTCGTCTACCGGATCAACAAGGGCGTGCTCGACGTGGCGAACGACCGCGACCTCAACGCCTCCATGCCGGACGACAGCAAGCGTATCCCGTTCACGAGCATGGTCTACGTCGGCGACGGGCTTTCGGACGTGCCCTGCATGAAGATGATGCGCGCCTACGGCGGGCAGGCGGTGGCGGTGTATCAGGACAGCAACCGCGCCGGCGTGGAGGGTCTGCTGGCGGACGGGCGCGTGGACTTCATCTTTCCCGCCGACTACCGCGCGGGCACGATCCTCGACACGACGATGAAGAACATCCTGCGCAAGATCGCGATCAGCGAGGCGCTGAACGAGGAAAACGCCGAGCAGCTCCGGTCGATCCGCCGGTAACGGCGCGAAGCGTCGGACATGCGGCATCCCGCCGCAGGACAGAAAGAGGCAGAGAAGCAGCCGACCGGACCCGGAAGGAGCGTGTTGTCATGGAATGCCCGTATTGCGGCAGCGAAATGGAGCTCGGCTATCTGCGCGGCTCAAGGGGTTATGAGCTGATCTGGACGACAGACCCCTTCAAAATGACGCAGCTGCTGAACGAAGGAGATTTTTTCGTATGCAGGACCGTGGATGTGAACAAGCCGATCGCATACCATTGCGGGACATGCAGGAAGCTCGTCGTCGATCTGTTGTAGCTTAACCCCGGTAAGGGCGCGAAGCGCGCACGCAAAGGCATATAAGTTAAGAGTTGGAGACAAAGGGATAGGAGGGGACCCCCGCCTGTCCCTTTGTCTCAGAAAGGAGGCCAGGCACATGAAGAAAAAAGCATTCGTCCTCGTCCTTCTGGCTGTTGTGCTCGCCGCCGGGCTCGGCGGATACGCTCAGCAGAGGAACGCCGCCTGCACGGCTGCGGCGATCGCGTATTTAGAGGAACAGAAACCGGCTCTGAATGGAGCGCAGACGATCCCGCCCGATGTTGACCCGGAGACCGGCAGAGTTATCCGCGTACATGCGTACGGCCCGGGCATAGGCAACATGGTTATCCCATACCTCATGAATGCGGCAGAGGTGCATCGAGTCAAAGCCGTTCCCGAGCTGGCGTACCCGCATGTGTTTATCGGAGACCGGATGTCGGGAAACAATGAGAAGCTGTACTATTCCGAAGGCCGCAGGATCTTTGAGTTTACCCTGAACAAGACGGACAGCCTTGTGTTCCTGCTTCATCTCACAGAATATCGCGCAGTATACCCCAAGGTCAGAGAGTACTATACCGAGGGCGTGATCCGGCAGCTTGAAAAGGAGATCGAATTCGGCGATCGGGATATCCTGACGTTCCGCAACGACTCTTTCTACAGCATCGACATCAGAACGCGGGAAACCGCGGAAATGCTTTTCCGGTGCATCCGAAACTGTGATGGGATACTTGATCTTACCACCGCGCTTCTCGCACCAGAGCCTCTTCCGATACAAATAAACGGGAAAGGAGTCGGTGCGTTTGAACATATCTATGCGCATTATCAAGAAACTGGACAGTTTATCGGCATTTATTTTACGCCGGAGGATTCCGAACAGCTCCGCAGCTACGTCATGTCGCTTCAATCCTTTGAGCGCGTTGATCTGGACTGATTCACACAAAAGCGCCGGCGCCCTGATGGGCGCCGGCGCTTTTCATATCTGTTTTCTCCGTCATCTGCACAGGAAGGCGAACCAGCCCTCAGAGCTGCTCGTCTCTTCGATCGTCCAGTCCGCGGCGCACAGCGCCCGCCGGACTTCGTCGGCGCGCTCGTCGATGACGCCGGAGCAGAGGAACGCGCCGCCGGGCTTCAGCAGCGGGCGCACGCGGGGCGCGAGGGCGATGATGACGTCCGCGACGATGTTCGCCGCGATGACGTCATAGTCCCCGCCGAACTCGCGGGCAAGCTCCCGGTCCGCCGTCACGTCTCCGGCGCGGACGGTGTAGCGCTCGCGTGCGACGCCGTTGCGCGCGGCGTTCTCGCCCGCGACCTTGACGCAGGTCGGGTCCACGTCGCAGGCAAAGGCCCGCTCCGCACCCAGCAGCAGCGCCGCAATGGAGAGGATGCCGCTGCCGCAGCCGAGGTCGAGCACCTTCTCGCCGCCCCGGATCAGCCGGTCGAGCGCCGTCAGACACAGGCGCGTCGTGGCGTGGCTGCCGGTGCCGAAGGTCAGCCCGGGGTTCAGGATCAGCCGGACGCGCCCGTCGGCCGCCGCCGTCTCCCATTCGGGCACGACCAGCAGCCGCTCGCCGATCTCCATCGGCTTGTAGAACCGCTTCCAGTTATTCTCCCAGTCCTCGTCCGCGACGTTCGCCATCGAGAGGAGCAGCGGCGCATAGTCCGGATGCTGCTTCCGGAACGCCGACAGCGCAAGGCGCACCTGTCCCAGCGTGCTCCAGCCGCCGCCGTCATCCGGCAGGTAGAAGGTCACGCGGCACTTGCCGCGCTTTTCGCGCAGCAGCTCGTCGTCCACATAGTCCCAGTACTGCCTGTTGTGCTCCAGGAAGTCCCTGAAGTCGCCCTCCTCGTCGATCGCCAGCGACGTCACGCCGTATTCGCCGAGGAGCGCGCAGACCGGCTCGATGCCCGCGGGCGTCGTGTCGACGGAAAGCTCCAGCCACTTCATCGGTCGCTTCCGAAGAAAAACAGGCCCAGCGTGCCCGCGCCGGTGTGGGAGCCGATGACCGGCCCGATGTACTCGTCGCGGACGTCGGTGACGCCGAAGCGCTCCTTCAGGAGCCCCTTGACGAAGGCCACGCTGTCCGGCGCGTCGGCATGGCAGATGAACATGGTCTGGTCGGGCAGCGGGCGGACGCCCAGCTCGTCCAGCTTGTTCACCAGCTCGGTCAGCGCCTGCTTCATGCCGCGCGCCTTGCCGACCGGCGTCAGCTTGCCCTCGGCGTCACAGTGCATGACCGGCTTGATCGAGAGCACCGTGCCGACGAGCGCGCTGGTGGCGTTGAGCCGTCCGCCGCGGCGCAGATGGTTGAGGTCCGCGACGGTGAACCAGTGGTTCTGATGCGGGATGGTCTCCCGCACCCAGTCCGCGACCTCGTCGATGCCCGCGCCCGCCGCCTTCTTTTTGGCCGCGTGCCAGAGGAGCATGCCCTGCCCGCGGGACGCGGACAGCGAGTCGATGACGATGATCTTCGCGTCGGGGAACTCGGCGCGCAGCTCGTCCGCGGCGATCACGCCGGACTGATAGGTGGTGGACAGCGCGCTGGAGAACGAGACGCAGAGGATGTCCTTCCCGGCCTCCAGGATCGGGCGCATCGTGTCGGTGAAGTCGCCGACGTTGACCGCCGCGGTGGTTGCCATCTCGCCGCGGCGCAGCCGCGCATAGAACTCCGTGAGGGACATATCGGCGTGATCGGGCGTATCCCGATAGCTCTTTTCGCCCATGGTAAAGGTGAGCGGAATAACCGTCAGCCCGCTCTCGGCGACCTCCCTCTCGTTCAGATCGCAGCAGCTGTCGGTCATGATGACGTAATCGCGCATCGGTAAGGATCTCCTTTCCCGTGAGATTTCGTTTGCTTATTTGTATCGTGCTTTTTACACTTCCGGAATATTCATAATGGATTATACCACGATTTGCCCGAGAAGAAAAGCCCTTTCTTGTCCGGCGGGGCGGGCGCCCCTTACTTCCCCACGCAGAAGCGCTCGAAGATGCGCGCGACCATGTCCTCCCGCGCCGTGCGGCCGGTCAGCTCGCCGAGCGCGTTCGAGGCCGCCTCGACCTCGGTGAGCACCACGTCGGGCGTCATGCCGCCGCGCAGGGCCTCCAGCCCCGCGCGCACCGCCGCGAGCGCGCGCGTCACGGCGTCCGCCTGCCGCGCGTTGGTCAGCAGCGTGCCGGTCGAGGGCGGGAGCGTCGGGAACAGCGCCGCGACGGCGGATTCCAGCGCGTCGAAGCCCTCGCCGGTGAGATTGGAGACGAAAACGCCTTCGCAGGCCCCGTCCCGCGCAAGGTCCCGCTTCGTCCGCACGAGCAGGCGCGGCTTCCCGCTCTCCTCCGCGAGGCGCAGCAGCGCCTCGTCCTGCTCCGTCGGAGCGCGGCTGCCGTCCACGAGCGTCAAAAGCAGCTCCGCCTGTTCGATCGCCCGGCGCGAGCGCTCGACGCCGAGGCGCTCCACGGCGTCGTCCGTCTCGCGCAGGCCCGCCGTGTCGATGAGCCGCAGCAGCACGCCGCCGACGATCGCCTTTTCCTCCACCGTGTCGCGGGTCGTGCCCGGGATCTCGGTGACGATGGCGCGGTCGTAGCCCACGAGCCGGTTCAGCAGCGAGGACTTGCCCGCGTTGGGCGCGCCGACGATCGCGGTCGCGACGCCGTTTTTCAGGATGCGCCCGCGCGCGTAGGTCGCAAGCAGCTCCGCGAGCGTCGTCTCCGTCTCCGCGAGCGTCGCCTCGACCTCGGCGGGGGAGGCGTCCTCGATGTCCTCGTCGGGATAGTCCACCACGGCGTAGAAGCGGCTCGCGATGCCGAGCAGGGCGTCGTAGGCGCGCTCGGCGAGGCGGCGCAGCGCGCCGTCCACCTGACCGGCGGCGTTGCGCGCCGCCTCGGCGGTCTCGGCGTCGATCAGGTCGACCACCGCCTCCGCCTCGGTCAGGTCCATCCTGCCGTTCAGGAAGGCCCGCTTTGTAAACTCGCCCGCCTTTGCCTGCCGCGCGCCCGCGGCGAACGCGGCGGCAAGCGCCTCGTTCAGCACGACGGGGGAGCCGTGACAGTGCACCTCCGCGCCCGGCTCGCCGGTGTAGGACTGTCCCGCGTCGAAGCGGACGGCGAGCGCGCGGTCGACGACGCGGCCCTCCGCGTCGCGCACCGCGCCGTAGACCATGCGCCGGGCGGGCTGCTCCGACATCGGCCTGCCGCCCGCGGGCGTGAAGATCGCGTCCAGCACCGCGGGCGCGGCGTCCCCGCTGAGGCGGAGGATGCCGATGGCGCAGGGCACGGCGGGCGTTGCGATGGCGGCAATGGTATCCATACTGCGCACCTCCTGTGAAAAAAGGGCGGGCTCCTGCCCGCCCTTTGCGATATCGCTTATTTCTGCTCCCTGGCCTGTCTGGCCTCGATCTCGATCAGCGCGTCCTTGCGCGAGAGGTTCCAGCGGCCCTTCTCGTCGATCTCCAGGAACTTGACCCAGATCATGTCGCCGACGGTGACCACGTCCTCGACCTTCTCCACGCGCTTGCGGTCAAGGCGGGAGATGTGGACCAGGCCGTCCTTGCCCGGGGCGATCTCGACGAAGGCGCCGAACTGCATCAGACGCACGACGCGGCCGTAGTACAGCTTGCCGATCTCCGGCACGAACACGATGTCGTCGATGCACTTCTTCGCGGCGTCGCAGCTCTCGGCGTTCGGGGAGGCGATGCGGATGGTGCCGTCGTCCTCGATGTCGATCTTCGCGCCGGTGTCGGCGACGATCTTCTGGATGACGCTGCCGCCCTTGCCGATGACCTCGCGGATGCGGTCGGGGTCGATGTGCATGGTGATCATCTTCGGCGCGTAGGGGCTGACCTCGGGCCGCGGCGCGGCGATGACCGGCAGCATGACCTGGTCGAGGATCTGGCAGCGCGCGTCATAGGTGATGTCGAGCGCGTTCTCGATGATCGCCATGGTCAGGCCGTCGTTCTTGAGGTCCATCTGGATGGCGGTGATACCCTTCTTCGTTCCGGCGACCTTGAAATCCATCTCGCCGTGGAAGTCCTCGACGCCCTGGATGTCGATGAAGGTGGTGAACCCGCCGTCGTCGTCCTGGATCAGGCCGCAGGAGATGCCCGCGACGGGCGCCTTGATGGGCACGCCCGCGTCCATCAGCGCCAGCGTGGAGCCGCAGACGGAACCCTGGGAGGTCGAGCCGTTGGAGCTGACGACCTCGCTGACGACGCGGATCGCGTAGGGGAACTCCTCCTCGGACGGAATGACCGGCAGCAGCGCGCGCTCGGCGAGCGCGCCGTGGCCGATCTCGCGGCGGCCGGGGCTGCGGGCGGGCTTCGCCTCGCCGACGGAGTAGCCGGGGAAGTTGTAGTGGTGCATATAGCGCTTCTCGGTCTCCTCCCAGATGGTGTCGAGCTTCTGGTTGGCCGAGAGCGTGTCGAGCGTGCAGACGGAGAGCACCTGCGTCTGACCGCGGGTGAACAGGCCCGAGCCGTGGACGCGCGGCAGGACGCCGACCTCGGCGCTGAGCGGGCGGATCTCGTTCTTCGCGCGGCCGTCCACGCGATGACCCTCGAGCAGCCAGGCCTTGACGATCTTCTTCTGCAGCTTGTAGGTGATCTCCTCGAGGTACTGGTCCATGTTCTCATGGTCCGCGAGATACTTCTCGTGCCAGCGGCCGATCATCTCGTTCCAGCGCGCCTCGCGGACGTTCTTGTCGTCGGTGTCCATGGCGGCCTTCGCCTCGTCCATGAAGTCGGCGCAGATCTTGTCGAACAGCTCCTGGTCGAAGTCGGCGTGGGGATAGTCGAACTTCGGCTTGCCGATCTCCGCGACCATGCGGTTGATGAGCTCGACCTGCTTCTGGTTCTCCTCGTGCGCCAGCTTGATGGCGGCGAGCATTTTGTCGTTCGGGACCTCGTTCGCGCCGGCCTCGATCATGACGACCTTCTCGCCGGTGGAGACGACGGTCACGTCAAGGTCGCTGACCTTGCGCTGCTCGCTCGTCGGGTTGATGACCAGCTCGCCGTCCACAAGCCCGATCTTCAGCGCGCCGACCGGCCCGTTCCACGGGATGTCGGAAATCGCCAGCGCCGCGGACGCGCCGATGAGCGCCGCGATCTCGGGGGAGCAGTCGTGATCGACGCTCATGACCGTCGCCATGATGGACACGTCGTTGCGGAAGTCGTAGGGGAACAGCGGGCGGATCGGGCGGTCGATGACGCGGGAGGTCAGGATGCCCTTCTCGCCGGGGCGGCCCTCGCGGCGGTTGAAGCTGCCGGGGATGCGGCCCACGGAGTAGAGCTTCTCCTCAAAATCGACCGACATGGGGAAAAAGTCCACGCCGTCGCGGGGACGGGGCGCAGCGGTGACGCACACCAGCACGCGGGTGTCGCCGTAGCCGACCATGACGGAGGCGTTGGCGAGCTCCGCGAGCTTGCCGACCTCGAGGAACAGCGGGCGGCCCGCGACCTCGAGCTCATACTTGCGGTAGTTGGGGAATTGTCTCTGGGTAATGATGGTTGACATGGCTTCGCTCCTTTGTAAAATTTTTTCTCTTACGGGAGCCTTGAAACGCCCTTTAGCACTTGATCCCAAGGCCGAGATTCGGCCGCAGGATCAACTGCTAAAAGGGAAAAGCGGCTCCCGCGGTGCGGCGGATACGAAAAGACGCGGAGGAAGCGGCGCTTCCCCCGCGACGTCTCTTTACTTGCGGATTCCGAGCTTGGCGATCAGCGCGCGGTAACGCTCGATGTCCTTCTTCATGAGGTAATCGAGCAGGCTGCGGCGCTTACCGATCATCTTGTACAGGCCGCGGCGGGAATGGTTGTCCTGCTTGTGCACCTTCAGGTGCTCGGTGAGCTGGTTGATCCGCTCGGTGAGAATGGCGACCTGCACCTCGGGGGAGCCGGTGTCGTTCTCATGAGTACGGTTGTTCTCGATCACGGAGGTCTTCTGTTCTTTGCGCAGCATGGTTCTGTTCCACCTTTCGATAAATTCTCCCGCAGCTGCGTCAGGGACAGGCGGGCCGTCCGCAAACGAAGCCGGGGAACACTGGCGCTTGAAGCGCCCGATGATACTATCACAGTTTTCCCTGCGGGTCAAGAAAAATTTGCACAAAACGGGGGAGAAAAACAAATGAGGGCGTCGGCCCTCATTTGTTTTTCCGCTGTTATTTTTTCAGGCCCGAGAAGTGTTCCCTCGTCAGCTTGAAGGCCACGGGGCTCAGCAGCAGCACCGCGATCAGGTTCGGGATCGCCATGAGGCCGTTGAGCGTGTCCGCGATGTCCCAAACGAGCGAGAGCTCGGCGACCGCGCCGACAATGATCAGCAAGCAGAAGGCGATCTGGTAGGGACGGCGGGACTTCGGCCCGAACAGGAACTCGACGCAGCGCGTGCCGTAAAGCGACCAGCCGAGGATCGTCGAGGTCGCGAAGAGCAGCGCGCCGAGCGTCAGGATGACGGAGCCGATCTTCTCGCCGAAGACGGAGGCGAAGCCGGTGGTCATGGTCACGATGGCGAGGTTGCTGTCGTTCCAGTTGCCGTTCGCCGCGCCGGAGGTCAGGACGACGAGCGCCGTCAGCGTGCAGATGACGATGGTGTCCATGAAGACCTCGAAGATACCGTAGAGACCCTGCCTGACCGGATCCTTCTCGGAGGTTGCCGCGTGGGCGATCGGCGCGGAGCCGAGACCGGCCTCGTTGGAGAACACGCCGCGGGCAACGCCCTTGGTGATGGTGGTGCGGATGGTCGCGCCGATGACGCCGCCGGCGACGGCCGCGGGCTTGAACGCGCCGGCGAAGATCGCGCCGAAGGTGCTGCCGAGCTCGCCCGCATGCACGATGACGACGATGATCGCGCAGATGATGTAGATGACTGCCATGGTCGGGACGAGCTTCTCGGTGACCTGGCCGATGCGCTTCACGCCGCCGATGATCACGAGCGCCACGAAGGCCGCGATCAGGATGCCGACGACAAGGTTGATGGTGGGCGCAGCACTTGCGGCGGCGGGATTGAACGCCTGCGCCGTGCGGTTGACATAACCGACGATCGAGTTGATCTGCGTCATATTGCCGATACCGAGCAGCGCCGCCAGCGCGCCGAAGACGCAGAACACGCTGCCAAGCCACTTCCAGTTCTTGCCGAGACCGTTCTTGATGTAGTACATCGGGCCGCCGACCCAGTCGCCCTTGTCATTGCGCTCACGGTACTTGACCGCCAGCGTGACCTCGGTGAACTTGGTCATCATGCCGAAAATAGCCGAGATCCACATCCAGAACACCGCGCCGGGGCCTCCGACGAGGATCGCCGTCGTGACGCCGGTGATGTTGCCGGTGCCGACCGTGGAGGCCAGCGCCGTGGAGACTGCCTGGAAGGGCGTGACTTCGCCCTTGCCCGCTTCGCTTTTCTGGAAGATCTTGCCGATGGTGTTCTTCCACATGTAGCCGAATCTGGTGAACTGCTTGAAGCCGGTCGCAATGCTGATGTACACGCCCGTGCCGACCAGCAGCGCCAGCATGATCGGGCCCCACACAAAGCCGTTGATCGCGCCGTTGATTTGTTTGATCGCTTCCATAGATTCTCACACTCCCAAATTCAAGTCTTGAAAATTTTCGAAACCGCTTTTCGAAAATTTGTTTAATCGTATCAAACTTTTCCTCTCATGTCAATATCGTGAAGTCTGGTACGTTTCCACAATTTATGCGGCGATCCGGCCGCTTCAGCTGCTCGATTTTTTCTCTTGACAAGCTGCGGCGTCTGTGCTATCTTAACTGTACTAGTACGGATAATACAGTTTGCAGGAGGTGTCTCATGGTAAGTTCCGTTTTTCTGCTTATCCTCATCGGCTGCGTCGTCCTCGTGCTCGGCGTACTGCTGGTCCTGTTTCTGAACAGATAGGGGGCATGACTGTTGATTGTTTTGAATTACCGTGACGCGCGTCCCATTTACGAGCAGGTCCGCGACGGGCTGCGCCGGCTGATCGTCAGCGGCGCGATCGCGGACGGGGAAAAGCTGCCCAGCGTCCGGCAGCTTGCGAGCCAGCTCGCCATCAACCCCAACACCATCCAGCGGGCGTACAGCGAGCTGGAGGCGGAGGGCTACGCCGCCTCGCTGCCGGGCAAGGGCAGCTTCGCCGTGCGCGGCGAGCGCGCGCAGGACGACGCGCGGCGGCGCGCGCTTTCCGAACGCCTTCGGGAAACCGCCGCCGAGCTGCGCTCCATGGGCGTGAGCCAGAGCGAGATCGAACAACTCTGCAAGGAGGATGCGGAACGATGATTACAGCAAACAGCCTCGTCAAGACCTTTGACGGCTTTCCCGCGCTCGACGGCGCAAGCATTGCCGTACCGCCCGGCGCGATCTACGGCCTCGTCGGTCCGAACGGCGCGGGCAAGACCACGCTGCTGCGCTGCCTGACCGGCGTGTACCGGCAGGACAGCGGCACGATCGCCATCGACGGGCAGGGCGTGTGGGAAAACCCCGCCGTCAAAACGCGCATCGCGTCCATCCCCGACGACTGGTACTACTTCGCGCAGGCCGGCGTGCGGGACATGATGCGCTACTACAAAGGATTTTACCCGCAGTTCAACATGGAGCGCTACGAAAAGCTCCGCTCCGTGTTCGAGCTGGACCAGAAGCAGGCGATCCGCCGCATGTCCAAGGGCATGCAGAAGCAGGCGGCGTTCTGGCTGGCGATGTGCTGCATGCCGGACTGCCTGATCCTCGACGAGCCGGTGGACGGTCTCGACCCCGTGATGCGGCGGCAGGTCTGGGGCCTCATCATGCAGGACGTGGCGGAGCGCGGCACGACGGTGCTCGTGTCCTCCCACAACCTGCGCGAGCTGGAGGACGTGTGCGACCACGTCGGCATCATGAACCGGGGCCGGATCCTGCTGGAGCGCAGCCTCAGCGAGCTGCAGGACAACACGGTGAAGCTGCAGGTCGTGTTCAACGGCGACGCGCCGGCGATACCGGAGGGGCTCACCGTGCTGCACAGGAGCGCCGTCGGGCGCGTTCACACCATCATCTTCCGCGGGAAGCAGAGCGACGTCGAGGCGCGGCTCGCCGCGTACGATCCCGTCTTCCTGGAGGCCGTGCCGCTGACGCTGGAGGAGATCTTCATCTATGAGCTGGGAGGTGCCGACTATGCGGTCAAAGATATCCTTCTTTAACAAAACCGTCTTCCTGAACGACTGCGGCCGGTACTGGCCGCTGACGGCGGGCTATACGCTGGTGTGGCTGCTGATCCTGCCGCTCTCCCGGCTCACGGAGCTGAACAACCGCGTGAACCCGAACATGTGGCTCGCGCAGTACCAGACGCTGAACCTCGCGGCGAACGTCGGCTACTGGGCCGCGTTCTTCTCGGCGATCCTGTTCGCCATGGCGGCGTTCTCGTACCTGACCAGCCCCCGCGCGACGAACGGCCTGCACGCGCTTTCCGCGCGGCGCGAGACGCTGTACGTCACGCACTTCCTCTCCGGCCTGTGCTGCCAGCTCGCGGCGCAGCTCCTCGCCGTGCTGCTGACGGCGGCGGTGCTCGCCTCCCACGGCGCGTTCGACGCGCGGATTATGGCGCTTGCGCTGCTGGCGCTCGTGCTGCCGACGCTGTTCTTCTATTCGTTCGGCGCGCTGTGCATGATGTTCACGGGGCAGATCCTCGCGGCGCCCGTGTTCTACTTCGCGCTGAACGTGCTGGTCGTGGGCGTGGAGTCGCTGATCCGCATGTTCGCGGGCAACTTCCTCTACGGCTGGGCGGAGAGCAATTCCCCGCTGCTCGTCGCCTTTTCGCCCATCGCCAAGCTCGTGATGCTCGACGTCCGCGCCGCCGATTCGACCGGCGCCTATTACTATTCCTACTCCGGCGCGCCCATGGGCGGCACGCTCCTGCTCCAGGGGCTCGACTGGCTGCTGATCTACGCCGCCGTCGGCCTCGTGCTCGCGGCGCTCGGCCTGCTGGTCTACCGCACGCGCCACAGCGAGGCGACCGGCACGATCGTCGCGATCGGCTGGGCGCGGCCGATCTTCCGGTACGGCGTGGCGTTCTGCGCGGCGCTGGCGTTCGGGCAGCTGCTCTACTACCTGTTCTTCGGTCAGTACCGCCAGAACGGCGACTACTCGCTCCCCGGCACGCTGCTGTGCATGGCGGCGGCGGGGCTGCTGGGCTACTTCACCGCGGAGATGCTGCTCCGGAAGAGCTTCCGCGTGTGGAAGACCGGCTGGCGCGGCGCGCTGGTCGTGACGGCGCTCCTCGTCGCGCTGGGCGGCGCGCTGTCCCTCGACCTCACGGGCTACGAGGGCTACATCCCGAGCGCGGATCAGATCGCGAGCGCGAACGTGCAGATGAACCTCTATTCCGGCAACAGCTCCTGCTACATGACGACCGAGGACCCGAACACGATCCGGCTCGTCACCGAAGCGCACCGCGCCCTCGTGAACGACAAGGCCGACCAGCAGTCCGCGGACCGCAACGCGCCGATCAACGACCTCGACGCCGGCCGCGCCTACGGGTACTTCTATGTCGCCTACACCCTGAAAAACGGGACCGTCGTGCAGCGGCGCTACAACCCGATGGTCCTGAACCGCAGCGCCCTGAGCGACCCCTCCTCTCCCGAGGCGGCGCTGACCGCGCTCTACAACGACCCGAACGCAACGCTCGCCCGCACGCTGGGCAAGTACGGCTACAGCAGCGGCAGCGACCCGCGCACGCTGACCGACCTGCGCTTCACCGGCGGCTATGCCGACATGTGGTACTGGCAGGGCAAGGGGCAGGCCGGCAGCACGATCGACCTCACGCCCATCGAGGCGCAGGCGGTCTACGAGGCCATCCTCCGCGACGTGGCGGCGGGCCGCGTCAACGACTCGCTGTTCAGCAGCGAGCCGGAGGCGCTGGGGCACATCGAGCTGTACGCGACCTGGCTCAACACGCGGGACTACAGCTCTCCCAAACCCTCCACCGCGCCGGACATCGACGAAAACGGGCGCACGTCCATCGTCTTCAGCCCGACGGTCACCGAGGCGATGACCGAAACGGTCGCCGTCCTGCGCGCGATCGGGGTCTCCCCGCGGTTCGGCTGAGGATGCGCCGCCCGACGGCTGCGGATGCGCCGCCGCCCTCTCTGCGCGCCTTCCCGCCGTCCTCCCGCACCCTCGTCTTTCCGCGCGTACCATCCGTTCCGCGCAATACAACGCGAGCCTCCCCGGAAGCCGACGCTTCCGGGGAGGCTCGCGTTTCCTCCGCCGCGCGCGCGGCAGCTGTCCGCCGCGCCCGCCGTTTGCCGCATCCCCATCGCCGCCATGCACAGCAGCCCGCCGCCGCGATTTGTCATGCGGATCCGCCCGATTTTCAACAGAAATTGCAAAAACTGTTTATTTCTTGCTATTCTTTGACTATTATGGTAAAATGAAATCAAGGACAGCCTTCTCTGTCCGGTTCCCTGAGCGATTGGTGAAAAGGCGACCCGTCTCTGCAATATCGGCTGTCAACCGCCGTTTCGGAAGGGAGGAACCCGATGGCATTCATCATTTCGATGTTCGTAGTCCCCGTCGCCCTGCTGCTGTACTTTGGCGTCAGAAAGCCCAAATACATCTGGCTGACCATCGTCATCTGTCCGATCGTTGACTTCCTTTCTCTTTACGACTATTTTATGTACTATGAGAGTAAAGGTCTTATGATCGTCTTCACGGTTTTGCAGGCGCTTGTCGTCTCCATTCTGGCCGCCGTCATCTGGAAGCTGCGCCGGCCCAAATGACCGGCGGGCGTGCCCCCCTCCGTTCCGCGCTATACAACGCGAGCCTCCCCGGAAGCCGACGCTTCCGGGGAGGCTCGCGTTTCCTCCGCCGCGCGCGCGGCAGCTGTCCGCCGCGCCCGCCGTTTGCCGCATCCCCATCGCCGCCATGCACAGCAGCCCGCCGCCGCGATTTGTCGTGCGGATCCGTCCGATTTGCAAGCTTGACAAATACGCCGCTATCAAATAATATAGGTGATTGATACGCAAATCTTTTTAGGAGATATCACTTATGGAATACAAACAGACGCTGAACATGCCGAAGTCCGGCTTTCCCATGCGCGCGGGACTGCCGCAGCGCGAGCCGGAAATGCTGAAAAAGTGGCAGGAGCTCGACCTCTACGGCGAGCTGCTGAAGAAAAACGACGGCAAGCCCCGTTTCTCCCTGCACGACGGCCCGCCGTTCTCCAACGGCGACCTGCACATGGGCCACGCGCTGAACAAGGCGCTCAAGGACTTCATCGTGCGCTCCTACGCCATGCGCGGGTACTGGACGCCCTATATCCCCGGCTGGGACAACCACGGCATGCCCATCGAGAGCGCGATCATCAAGAAGAACAAGCTCAACCGCAAGGCCATGAGCGTGCCGGAGTTCCGCTCCGCCTGCCGCGACTTTGCCGACCGCTACATCGACGTGCAGCGCGAGGGCTTCAAGCGCATGGGCGTCGTGGGCGACTGGGAGCACCCCTACAAGACCATGGACCCCGGCTTTGAGGCCGAGGAGGTCCGCGTCTTCGGCGCGATGTTCCGCAAGCGCTATATCTACAAGGGCCTCAAGCCCGTGTACTGGTGCCCGAAGGACGAGACCGCGCTCGCCGAGGCCGAGATCGAGTATCAGGACGACCCCGTCACGACCGTGTACGTCAAGTTCCCCATGCACGACGACAAGGGCAGGCTCGGCCATCTGCCGATGGACAGGCTCTTCGTCCTGATCTGGACCACCACCATCTGGACGCTGCCCGGCAACCTCGCCGTCGTGCTGCATCCTGACGACAGCTACGCCATCGTGCGCAACAAGGCCAACGGCGAGTACTACATCCTCGCCGAGGCGCTGGTGGACAAGGTCATGGGCGTCGGCGGCGTGGCGGACTATGAGATCGTCGAGACCCATCCGGGCAGCTTCTTCGAATACATGCTCGCCATGCACCCCTTCCTGCCCAAGACCAGCCAGTTCTGCACCGCGGACTACGTCACGATGGACAGCGGCACGGGCTGCGTCCACACCGCCCCGGGCTTCGGCGCAGACGACTACGAGACCTGCAAACGCTACGGCATGGAGATGGTCGTGCCCGTGGATGACCGCGGCCGCCACACCGACTACGCCGGCAAGTACGCGGGCCTGAGCACCGAGGAGTCCAACCCCGTCATCCTCGCGGACATGAAGGAGAGCGGCATGCTCTTCGCCAGCGAGGACATCATCCACAGCTATCCGCACTGCTGGCGCTGCAAGGGCCCGATCATCTTCCGCGCCACGCCGCAGTGGTTCTGCTCGGTCGACGCGTTCAAGAGCGACGCCTGCGCCGCCGCGGACGAGGTGCGCTGGATCCCCGGCTGGGGCATCGACCGCATGAAGTCCATGATCCTTGAGCGCAGCGACTGGTGCATCTCCCGCCAGCGCAGGTGGGGCCTGCCGATCCCCGTGGTCTACTGTCCCGACTGCGGCAAGCCCGTCTGCACCGACGAGAGCATCGACGCGATCGCGAATCTGTTCGCGGCGGAGGGCTCCAACGCGTGGTTCGAGAAGGACCCCGCCGACTTCCTGCCCGAGGGCTTCGCCTGCCCCGAATGCGGCGGCAAGGGCCCGTTCACGAAGGAGGAGGACACGCTCGACGGCTGGTTCGACTCCGGCTCCACCCACTTCGCCTCCATGCTGCGCGATCAGGGCTTCTGGCCCGCCGACCTGTATATCGAGGGTCTCGACCAGTACCGCGGCTGGTTCCAGTCGAGCCTGCTGACCGCCGTCGGCGCGCTGGGCAAGGGCGCTCCGTTCAAGCAGTGCGTCACCCACGGCTGGACCGTGGACGAGCAGGGCCGCGCGATGCACAAATCCCTCGGCAACGGCATGGACCCGCACGACATCATCAAGCGCTACGGCGCGGACATGCTGCGCCTCTGGGCGGCGAGCGCCGATTATCACGCCGATGTGCGCTGCGGCGAGAATATTTTCAAGCAGCTTTCGCAGAACTATCTCAAGTTCCGCAACACCTGCAAGTTCATGCTCGACAATCTGGTGGACTTCGACCCGGCGCAGCCGGCCGCGCCCGCCGAGCTGCAGGAGCTCGACCGCTGGCTCATCACGAAGCTGAACGAGCTGATCGTGAAGGTCGCGCAGGCGTACGACGACTACGAGTTCCACATCATCACCCACGCGGTCAACGACTTCTGCGTCGGCGTGCTGTCCACGTTCTATCTCGACATCGTGAAGGACCGCCTCTACTGCGACGGCGCGGACAGCCTGTCCCGCCGCGGCGCGCAGACGGCGCTGTACCTGACGCTGGACACGCTGACGAAGCTGTTCGCGCCGATCCTCTGCTTCACCTGCGACGAGGTCTGGCTCGCGATGCCGCACCGCGCCGACGACGACGCGCGCAACGTGCTGTTCAACGAGATGAACAAGCCCTTTGCGGATTACGCCCTCACCGGCGACCTGTCCCGCTGGGAGAATCTCCGCACGCTGCGCGTTCAGGTCAACGCCGCGCTGGAGGCCGCCCGCGCCGGGAAGACGATCGGCAAGAGCCTCGAGGCGGCGGTGACGCTCCATTGCCCCGACCCCGCGGCGCTGCCGGACGCGGCGGCGCTCGCAGACCTCTTCATCGTCTCGCAGATCGAGGTCGTCCCGGGCGAGACCGCCGTTGAGGTCGCGCCCGCGCAGGGCGTCAAGTGCCCGCGCTGCTGGAAGTTCCGCGCAAACGCGGACGCAGACGGGCTCTGCCCGCGCTGCGCCGAGGTCGTGCGCGCGCTGCCCGACCTCGCGTAAGAGACGTTTTCTCTCTCCCCCCGCCCGCAGGGTACGGACCGAAACCAGTTCTTTCCTTTCTCTTGCAAAAGGGACGGTTCTTGAAACCGTTTCTCTTTTGCGGCGACAAAAGAGAAACGGTTTCAAACTTCCGTAGAGAAAAACGCTTTGCCGACTGCCTGCTGATTGGCGGCGGTTCAGCCCCGCGGCGACGCTGTTTTCGTCCTGACGATTTGCCGGTGCGGCTATGGTCCGCTCGTCGCTTCGTCGCCGCAAGCTCCGTATCGCTCGCTTCCGCGCAGGCGCGAAAGCTCGTTCACTTCGCTGCGTCTCCTCTTCCTCGCACAAGTCACCGTTGCGCCAGCCGTTTTCCGCTTCCCGTTGGTCGCGGCAAACGGGGCGCTGCCTCGAAACTCCCTCGCTTCTCCCGCCGCTGGCGGCGCTTCGGTCGTTTCCACTTTGCTGGTTTGTGCTCGGAGAAGGGAGAGATGACGATGCAGGACTGCTTCTCTGAACAGAAACATCTTGCAAACAGAACCACCTTGCGGCGTTGTTCAGACGGAGCGACGCAGGCAGTCGGACACGCAGGACCATAGCGCCGCCGGAGGCGGCAATCGTGGCGAAATCAGTCAAGTCACGAAAACAGCGTTTCCACAACGCAAAAACAGGCTGGGCCTGAGGAAACCTCGCCCAAAAGCGTCTTTCTTCTTTGGCGGGCGACACCGTTTCTTCTTTCGCAAGAGAAAGAAGAAATGGGGTTGCACTCGTCCCCCTCCGCCCGCAGGCGGAAGCTCCTGCGTCCCTTTCGCAAGAGAAAGGAAGAAACGGTTTCAAAAAAACCGTCCTTCCGCCGGAGGCGGAGCTCCCCCTTTGCCATCCGGCCAATTTCATACCGGGGTGTCTGCTAACCCCCGTCATCAAAACAGAAAGGAATCCCCTGCCATGCTTTTCAAGGGAAAACTCACCGCAAAATATCTCGCCCGCGCGGGCGTGATCGCGGCGCTCTACGTCGTGCTCACCTACCTTGCGGGGCTGATGAACCTCGCCTACGGCCCGGTGCAGTTCCGCTTCTCCGAAGCGCTGACCGTGCTGCCGTTCCTGTTCCCGGAGGCGATCCCCGGCCTGTTCGTCGGCTGCATCGTGTCCAACCTCATCAGCCCCTACGGCGTGCTCGACCTCATCGTCGGCTCCGCCGCGACGCTGCTCGCCGCCGTCTGGACGGCGAAGTGCGGCCGGCGCTGGTTCGCGCCCATGCCGCCGGTCGTCTGCAACGCCGCGCTGGTCGGCGCGATGATCGCGTGGTATGAGGCCGGCTTCGGCGCGGGCTTTCCGCTCGCGTTCGCCTACAACGCGCTGACCGTCGGCCTCGGCGAGCTGGTCGTGTGCTATGCGCTCGGCCTGCCGCTGCTGAAGGTGCTGGAAAACCGCAACCCGCCCGAGACCGCGGCCTGACACAGGAGAAGCCCATGCCTGACCTGACGGCGTTCGCACAAACGCATACCGCCGCGCGCATCCGCGCCGCCGCCTCGCGCGGGAGCCTGTCCCACGCGCTGATCTTCTCCGGCTCGGGCGACCGCGCCGCAGCAGCGCGCTATGCCGCCGCAGCCTTTGAGTGCGCCGCGGCGGGCGAGCGGCCCTGCCTGCGCTGCGCGCACTGCCGCAAGGTCCTCGCCGACATCCATCCCGACGTCGTCTTCGTGCGCGACCCCGACCACAGGGAGCTCTCCGCCGAGGTCGTGCGCGCCGCGCGCGCGGACGCTTTCATCCGCCCCAACGAGGGCGAGCGGAAGGTCTACGTCTTCGAGGACTGCGCCGCGCTGAACGAGCGCGGGCAGAACATCCTGCTCAAAACCGTCGAGGAGGGGCCGCCCTACTGCGCGTTCCTCTTCTGCGCGGAGAACGCCTCCGCGCTGCTGCAGACCATCCGCTCCCGCTGCGTCGAGCTCCGGCTCAGCGAGGATGCGGAGACCGCCGTCGGTGAAGACGCGCGCGAGCTCTGCCGCCTGATCGCGGCGGGCAGCGCCGCCTCCCGCGCGGCGTTCCTGGTGAAGCTGGAAATGAAAAAGCTCAAGCGCGACGATCTGGGCGCGCTGTTCGAGAGTGCGCGGCTCGTCTGCGCGGACGCGCTGCTCTCGCTCTGCGGCGCGGCGGAGGCCGACGAGACGGCCGCCGCGCTGACGCGGCTCGGCAAAACGCGGCTCACGCGCGTGATCGCCCTGCTGGACGCCTACCGCAGGAGCTGCGCTTACAACGTCGGCGCGGGACTGACGCTCGGAGGCTTTGCCGCCGAGCTGGAGGATACGCTGAAATAAGAGGTTATCTATGACTGAGATCATCGGAGTCCGCTTTCGCGGCGGACCAAAGGAATACTATTTCGACCCGTGCGGCGTCACCGTCGCGCCGGGCCAGTACGTGATCGTCGAGACCGCGGCGGGGCAGGAGTACGCCCGCTGCATCACCGGCAACCACGAGGTCGAAGACGAAGAGGTGGTGCAGCCGCTGCGTCCGCTGGTGCGCCTCGCCACCGAAAGCGACCGGCGCAGCTGGGAGCTGAACCGCGCGCGGGAGAAGGACGCCTTCGCCATCTGCCGGCAGAAGATCGCCAGCCACGGGCTCGACATGAAGCTCGTGAAGGTCGAGTGCAACTTCGACGGCAGCAAGATCGTGTTCTACTTCACGAGCGACAGCCGCGTCGATTTCCGCGCGCTGGTGCGCGACCTCGCCTCCGAGTTCCGCGTCCGCATCGAGCTGCGCCAGATCGGCGTGCGCGACGAGGCGAAGATGCTCGGCGGCATCGGCATCTGCGGCAGGCCGTTCTGCTGCGCCGAATTCCTCGACGACTTCATCCCCGTCTCCATCAAAATGGCAAAAACCCAGAACCTGAGCCTGAACCCCGCCAAGATCTCCGGCGCCTGCGGGCGGCTGATGTGCTGCCTCAAGTACGAGCAGGGCGCCTACGAGGACGCGGTGCGCCGCTGCCCGAAGCAGGACTCCTTCGTGCTGACGCCGGACGGGCCGGGCAATATCACGACCGTCGACTTCCTGCGCGAGCAGTCGGTCGTCCGCCTCGACGACGCGCCCGAGGCGCCCAGACGCTACCACAACAGCGAGCTGAACGTCCTGCGCAGCGGCAAGGGCTCCCGCGAGGGCATCGAGATTCCCAGCGAGCGTCCGGAGCGCTGGCAGGAGCCGGATGCGGAGGCCGCCGAGGCCGCGCTGCCGGTGCCCATCTTCCTCTTCGAGCCCGAGGCGGCGGAGCCGGCCGCCGAGGAGGCTCCGGCCGAGAAGCGCCGTTCCCGCCGCGGCGGGCGCAATCGCCGCAGGGACGGCGGCAAGCCGGCGGCCGACGCCGCGCCCAGGAGCGAAAAGGCGGATAAGCCGGAGAAGCCGGGCAAATCCGCAAAAGCGGGCAAGCCCGAAAAGGCAGGCAAACAGGAAAAGACGGACAAGCCCGAGGCGGCGGACAAGTCCCTCAAGGTGAAGGTGGAGAAGCAGCGCCGGAGCAGGCGCCGCCCCTCCAGAGGCGACAAGCCCCCCAAGGCCGACGCCGCGCCCAAGAGCGACAAGCCCCCCAGGACCGACGCCGCGCCCAGGACCGACGCCGCGCCCAGGACCGACGCCGCGCCCAAGAGCGGCAGGCCCCCCAAGGCCGGCAAGCCCCCCAGGACCGACAAGGCTCCGAAAACCGACAAGCCGCCCAAGGCCGAGCGTCCCCCGCGTCCGGACGGCGCCGAGGTCCGGGCCGAGGGCGAGAAGCCGGCGCGCCGCCGTCACCGCGGCGGCAGGCGCGGGCAGTCTCACCGCGGCGGCGAGAACGCGCCGGAGACGTAAGCCGTGGGGAAATTCGACCGTGTACTGCTGGCGAGCGACTTTGACAACACGCTCGTCTATACCAAATCCGCCATCGACGCCGGCTCGTCGGAGCTCCCGCCCATCCCCGCGCGCAGCCGCGAGGCGCTGGACTACTTCACGCAGAACGGCGGGTTCTTCTCCGTCTCCACCGGACGGGCGCTGCCCGCCTTCGTCCGCTACGCGGCGGAGCTGCCCATCAACGCGCCCTGCATCATCGCCAACGGCGCGGGGCTCTACGACTTCCGCACGGAGCGCTACCTCGTCACGGCGTTCATCGGCGAGGGCGTGCGCGCGCATGTCGCGGCGCTGCTGGAGCGCTTTCCCGCGCTGCCGTTTGAGATCTACCACACCGACCGGCGCATCCACGCGATGCACCCGAACCGCTATATCCTCAGCCACGAGCACCTGACCCGCACGAAGGTCGAGCCTGTGGACAGCTTCGACGAGGTGGATATGCCGCTGGTGAAGCTGCTGTTCGAGGACGACCGCCCCGCGCTGGACGAGCTCTTCGCCTTCATCCGGGCGCAGAGCTGGAGCGCGGAATACGAACTGATCTACTCCAGCGACAACCTGCTGGAGATGACCGCCCGCGGCGCGACGAAGGGCGAAATGGCGCTCCGCCTCGCGGAGCTGCTGGGCGTGGAGCGCGAAGACCTTTACTGCTTCGGCGACCACAGCAACGACATCTCCATGGCGGAGGTCTCGGCGATCCGCTTTGCCCCCGCCAACGCCATCGAGGCCATGCGCGCGCTGCCCGGCATGCACGTCGTCTCCCACTGCGCGGACGGCGCGATCGCGGACGTGATCGAGGCGCTGGACCGGCGCTACTGACCCTGCGGCATCAACACACAGGAGGAGGAAGTTCCGCAATGTCCGAACACGACGGGCACCGCGCTCGCAAAAAGAAGCTGTTCCGCGAGCAGGGGCTGGACGCCTTCTCCGACCTTGAGGCGCTGGAGCTGCTGCTCTACTTCGCCGTCCCGCGCGTCGACACGACGCCGCTTGCGCGGCGGCTGCTGAAGCGCTTCGGTTCCCTCGACCTCGTCCTCGCCGCGTCGCAGGCGGAGCTGATGAAGACCAGCGGCGTGGGGCAGAACGCCGCCGCGCTGATCCATCTCGTCCTGCCGCTCGCACGCCGCGCCCGCGCGGCGGCCGACGCGCGGCCGGTCATCCTCAACAGCGCCGAGGCGATCGGCGACTATTTTCTCGAGCTGTTTCTCGGGATGCGGCAGGAGCGGCTGTATCAGGCCTGTCTCGACGCCAAGGGCAAGCTGCTGCGCTGCGACCTCGTGTCGGAGGGCGCGATCGACGCCGTGACGCTGGACCTGCGCCGGATCGTGGCGTCCGCGTTCCAATGCAATGCCAGCGCGGTCATCCTCGCCCACAACCATCCCAGCGGCGTGGCGCTCCCGTCGTCGGACGACAATCAGGCGACGCTGACCGCGTGGGACGCGCTGCACAGGATCGGCATCAGGCTCGTGGACCACATCATCGTTGCGGACGGCGATTTCGTCTCCCTGCGGGACAACGGCCTGCTGCCGCCGGACTAGAAAAACCCGAACAGACTGCCCGCGGAGCGGGGCCGGACGGCCTGCTCCGCTTCTTTTTTGCGCCCGGACATGAAAGCGGGCATACCGGCGGCTTTGCCGGTATGCCCGCTTCGCTTCTCCGAAGCGCCGTATGTTACTTTTTCCTGCCCTGGTTGGCGACGGCCTGCATCTTCGCCGCGATCGCCTCCTGATCGCCGAGGTAGTAGTGGCGGAGGACCTTGAAGTCGTCGTCAAACTCGTAGACCAGCGGCACCGCCGTCGGGATGTTGACGCCGAGGATCTCCTCGGGGGTCAGCTCGTCGAAGTACTTGACCAGCGCGCGCAGCGAGTTGCCGTGCGCCGCGATGACAACGCGCTTTCCCGACGCCATGTCGGGCTTGATGACCTCCTCAAAATAGGGGATCACGCGCTCGATGGTCGTCTCAAGGCTCTCGTTCGCGGGCAGCAGCGCGGGATCGACGCCGCGGAACATCTCCGCCCTGTTGGCGCTGCGCTCGTCGTCGGGGTCCAGCGCGGGGGGCTTCACGTCAAAGCTGCGGCGCCAGATCTTGACCTGATCCTCGCCGTATTTCTCCGCGGTCTCCGCCTTGTTGAGGCCCTGGAGCGCGCCGTAGTGACGCTCGTTGAGCTTCCAGCTCTTGAAGACCGGCAGCCACGCGCGGTCCATCTCGTCGAGGGTGATGTTCAGCGTGTGGATGGCGCGCTTGAGATAGGAGGTGTAGCACACGTCGAAGTCGTAGCCCTCGGCCTTGAGGGTCTGCCCGGCGGCCTTCGCTTCCTCGCGGCCCTTGTCGCTGAGGTCCACGTCCATCCAGCCGGTGAACAGGTTCTTCTTGTTCCACTCGCTCTCGCCATGGCGGAGCAGCACGAGTTTCATCATGGCGTTGGTATCCTTTCCGTAAATCAGATTGTTCCGGTATCGTCCGTATCTCCCATTGTAATACGCCTTTGTCCGATTTGCAAACACTTCTTGCGGCCGGAGGTCAAGGACCTGCGCGAAACCGGAAGGATTTTGCCGAAATCGGCCGCCGGGACCCTTGCGCTCCGTTTCAAAGCGGTGTAGAATGAAGGCGCAAAAACGGCAGAAAAGAGGCTCTTGCATGAAAAGCAGATTCCACCGTCGGCTGTGCGCCGTTCTGGCGCTGCTGCTGGCGCTGACGATCGCGCCGGTCCCGTCCGCGCGGGCAGCCGAGACGCCGAAGCTCATCGCCTTCACCTTTGACGACGGACCCTCCGCCCACACCTCGCGGCTTCTGGACGGGCTGGAGGCGCGCGGCGCGGCGGCGACCTTCTTTATGTGCGGCAACAACGGCGGCAACGGCGTGAACCGCTACGGCTCCCTGATCGGGCGCATGCTCGCGCTCGGCTGCGAGCCGGCGAACCACTCCAACGGCCATCCGCAGTTTTCCAAGCTCACCGCCGCGCAGATGCTCAGCGAGGTCTCGAGCGTCGAGTCGTCCATCTATCAGCAGGCGGGCGCCGAATACACCGTGCTCGTGCGCATCCCCTACGGCGAGAACACCACGACCATCCGCAAGACCGTGGATCGCCCGATGATCCGCTGGAGCGTCGATCCGCAGGACTGGAAATACCGCGACGCCGACGTCGTCTACCGCAACATCATGAACGCCGCGTACGACGGCGCGATCGTCCTGCTGCACGACCTGTATCCCACCAGCGTCGACGGGGCGCTGCGCGCCATGGATTCCCTGCGCGCAAAGGGCTATGAGTTCGTCACCGTGTCGGAGCTGTTCCGCCGCCGCGGCCTCGCGCTGGAGGGCGGGCAGGTCTACTCCTCCGCGCCCAACAAGGGCGTCACGCTCCCCGCCTACACCGTGCCGGAAATCACGGTCAGCGAGGGCGGAGGCGCCGTGCGCGTCATGGTCGGCTCCCGCGATCCCGGCCTCACCTTCCGCTATACGACCGACGGCTCCGCGCCCTCGCTCAAAAGTCCCGTCTACACCGGGCCGCTGACGATCCTGACGGATACGCATCTGCGCGTCGCAGGCTTCGACGCCTATGCGGCGCATACCCCCGTCGCCGTCCGCTTCGTGCGGGCGATCACCGCGACGCCGCAGATCAGGCGCTGGGACAGCGGTCTGCTCACGCTCGGCTGCGCGACGGACGGCGCGTCGATCTTCTACACGACCGACGGCAGCGATCCGCGCTCCGGCGGCACGCCCTACACAGGCCCGTTCGCGCCCGGCGCCGTGACGCGCGCCGTCGCTCTGGCGGACGGCCTGCCGCTGAGCAAGCCGCTCGAACTCGTCAAGCTCAGCAACGGCATGATCTTCTGCGACGTGCCCGCCTCCGCGTACTACCTCGCCGCGCTCGACAACGTCGCCGCGCACGGGCTGATGGGCGGCGTGGGAGACTGGCGCTTCGCGCCGCAGGAATCCACCACCCGCGCGGCGATGGTCACGACGCTGTTCCGTCACGCGGGCGCAAGCGCGCCGAAGACCGCCCCCGCGTTCGTCGACGTGCCCGCCGACGAGTGGTACGCCGACGCCGTGAACTGGGCCGCCGCGGAGGGCATCGTCAACGGCGTCGGAGACGGCGCGTTCGCCCCCTCCGAGCCGCTGACGCGGGAGCAGGCCGCCGCGATCCTGCGGCGTTACGCCGCCCACGCCGGTCTCGCCGCGCGCGAGCCGCACGACGTGAGCGAGGAGAACTACCCCGGCGCGTCGCCCTACGCCGTCGAGCCGCTCGCGTGGTGCGCCGCCAACGGCATCCCCTACCGCAACGCCGACGGGTCCCTGACCCCCGTCGCCCCGATCGAGCGCGCGGACCTCGCGATGATGCTCAGCGCGCTGTGCCGGATGACGGCGCAGGGATAACGCCCTCCTTCCCGTCTTCCGCCTCTGTATTTTATAATAATGTAGAAGCATAAAATATTTTGCAAAAAGAGACCCGCGGTTCGGGCCGTCCGGAATCGTCCGGAGCCGTCCAAACCGCGGGTCGTTTCTTTTTTTGCGTCAGCGGAGCGCCGCCTCCGCTTTTTTGCGCCGGCTCAGATCTGCGGCAGCTTCGCGCGGAACTGCGCAAGCTCCTCGTCGGTGGGGATGTAGTCGTTCATCTCGCCGTTGTGGAACTTCTCATAGGCGACCATGTCGAAGTAGCCGGTGCCGGTCAGGCCGAAGACGATGGTCTTCTCCTCGCCGGTCTCCTTGCACTTCATCGCCTCGTCGATCGCGACGCGGATGGCGTGGCTGCTCTCCGGCGCGGGGAGGATGCCCTCGACGCGGGCGAACTGCTCCGCCGCCTCGAACACGCGCGTCTGCTCGACGCTGACCGCCTCCATGTAGCCGTCGTCGTAGAGCTGGGAGAGGATCGGGCTCATGCCGTGGTAGCGCAGGCCGCCGGCGTGGTTGGCGGAGGGGATGAAGTCCGAGCCCAGCGTGTACATCTTCGCGAGCGGGCAGACCATGCCGGTGTCGGCAAAGTCGTAGGCGTAGACGCCGCGCGTGAAGCTCGGGCAGGACGCAGGCTCGACCGCGATGATGCGGTAATCCGCCTCGCCGCGCAGCTTCTCGCCCATGAACGGCGCGATCAGGCCGCCCAGGTTCGAGCCGCCGCCCGCGCAGCCGATGATCATGTCGGGCTTGATGCCGTACTTGTCGAGCGCGGCCTTGGTTTCGAGGCCGATGACGCTCTGGTGCAGCAGCACCTGGTTGAGCACGCTGCCGAGGACGTAGCGGTAGCCCGGGTTCGAGACCGCGACCTCGACCGCCTCGGAGATGGCGCAGCCGAGCGAGCCGGTGGTGCCGGGATGCTCCGCCAGGATCTTGCGGCCGATGTTGGTCGTCTCGGACGGCGACGGGGTGACGGACGCGCCGTAGGTGCGCATGACCTCGCGGCGGAAGGGCTTCTGCTCATAGCTGACCTTGACCATGAAAACCTTGCAGTCGAGGCCGAAGTAGGAGCAGGCCATGCTCAGCGCGGTGCCCCACTGTCCGGCGCCGGTCTCGGTCGTCACGCCCTTGAGGCCCTGCATCTTCGCGTAGTACGCCTGCGCGATGGCGGAGTTGAGCTTGTGGCTGCCGGAGGTGTTGTTGCCCTCGAATTTGTAGTAGATCTTCGCGGGGGTCTGCAGCTTCTCCTCGAGGCAGTAGGCCCGCACCAGCGGGGAGGGACGGTACATCTTGTAGAAGTCCTGAATTTCCTGCGGGATGGGATAATTTCTGGTGTCGTTGTCCAGCTCCTGCCGAATCAGCTCGTCGCAGAACACGCCCGCGAGCTCTTCGGCCTTCATCGGCTCATGCGTGCCGGGATTGAGCAGCGGCGCGGGCTTGTTTTTCATGTCCGCGCGGACGTTGTACCAATACTTCGGCATCTCCGACTCTTCGAGATAGATTTTGTACGGGATCTTCTGGTCTGCCATGGTGTTCTCCTACCTTTCTTTCGGGACAGGCATAAAAGAAATCCTGTCCCTGCAAAATCATTTGCTGGGACAGGATCGTTTCTTATCCTGCGGTGCCACCCGGCTTGACGCTTTCACGCCCACTTTTTGCGTACGTTCATACGCCGACCTTTGTTGACGGGGAGTCCTGCCCCGGCGCACATACTCAGGCGTTCGCCCTTTCCTTTTGCCCTCGGAAACCCATTCAACCGCGCATTTTCCGCCGCGCTTTCACCGCCCGCGGCTCGCTTTGGGAAAAGAGGCGAGGTCTACTCACATTTCCTCATCGGTTTGGCGCGAGTATACCACCGGAATTTCGCCTTGTCAATACCGCGCCGAAAAAATTTTTTCGCGTCCGCCGCGCGGGGAAGAGGCCGGCGTTACAGCCGATCCGGCTCGAAGGCCATGAACTGCTCCGCCGCCAGCGCCTTTCTGCACAGCTCCTCCAGCGTGCCCTCGACCGTCTCGCCGCCGATGTAGCCCTTGCCGGAGAGCAGCGCGGGATCGTAGGTCAGCGCGCGGGAGAAGTACGCCTCGCCCGTGCGCGCGGGCGCCTCGGCGATGGCGGTGATGTCGCGCACCACGGCGTCCGCCGTCGGCACGCCGCCAGCGCCCTGACCGTAGAGCTTGATCTCGCCCGCCTTGGAGGCGCGGAGCGTGAACAGGTTGTAGTTCCTGGGCACATGCGCCTCCAGCGCGTCCATGGACACGACGACCGGCGCGACGCCGATGGCGTAGCGCTCGCCCTCGCGCACGGAGATGCCGAAGAGCTTGACGGTCTTGCCCTCGGCGCGGAAGCGGTCGAGGATGTCCTTCGTCAGCCACTGGATGCCGCACATCGGGAAGTCGGTCGTGCAGTAGCCCTTGTACGCCGTGTTGGAGATGACGATGATCTTGTTCTTCACGTCAAAGCCGCTCAGGTCGGCGGTGGGGTCGGCCTCGGCGTAGCCGAGCTGCTGCGCCTCCCTGAGCGTGGGGGCGAAGTCCGCGCCCTCGCGGTTCATCTTGTCGATGATATAGTTCGTCGTGCCGTTCATGATGCCGAAGATCGCCTCGATCTCGTTGGTCTGCGCCAGCTTGAGCGTCTCGGCGATATCGGGGATCGTGCCGCCGCAGGCGGCCTCGTAGCGCAGGAAGCACCCCTTGCTCTCCGCCAGCTCGACCAGCTCGCGGAAGCCGAAGCACAGCGCCGCCTTGTTCACGGTGACGACGTGCTTGCCCGCCTCCAGCGCCATTTTCATGTACTCGTAGGACGGGTGGGTGCCCGGCAGGATGTCGCACACCAGATCGACGTCGGGATCGCTCATGATCTGTCCGATGTCCGAGGTCATCTTCGGCTCGACGGCAAGCTCCGGCCGCTCCAGGATCCATTTCAGTTCATGCTCGGGGGACGCCTCCAGCGTCGCGCAGACGTGTCTGCCGATGACGCCGTGGCCCAAAACTGCGATACGCATATCTCCGCTTCCTTTCTTTCTTCTGTGACGGCGCCCGTCCGGGCGCGCGGCGGTTTCGATTGCAGAATATCGTATCACTATTTTCCCGAGAAAGCAACCGAAAGATGCGCGCTTAAGTTCACAAATCGTTTACACAGGAAGGTATTGACATTCCGGATGGGCGGTGGTACACTCGGTTAGCACTCGGAAGAAAAGAGTGCTAACCGGAGAAACGGTATGGAATTGAGCGAACGCAAAAAACAAATACTGAAAGCGGTCGTCGAGCACTATGTCGACTCCGTGGAGCCGGTCGGCTCCAAACTGCTCGCCAGGGAGCTGGGCGTCAGCTCCGCCACGGTCCGCAACGAGTTCGCGGAGCTGTGCGACATGGGCTATCTCGAGCAGCCCCACACCTCCGCCGGACGCGCGCCGACGCCGCAGGGCTACCGGTTCTACGTCAACAACCTGATGGAGCACCGCGCGGTCTCCGCGCAGGAGGCGGAGCGCATCGACAGCGCGCTGCGCGACAAGCTCGTGAGCGCGGGCGGGGCGATGACCAACGCGGAGCAGCTTGTCTCGTCCATCGTCAACTATCCCGCCTACAGCGTGACGAGCCGCAGCGCGGTGCCGACGGTCGAGCGCTTTGAGCTGGTCCCCGTCGATGAGACGAGCGTCATCACCGTCGTGATGACGAGCGACAAGAACGTCAAGAGCCAGCTCCAGCGCACCGCGCTCGCGTTCGACGCGGAGCGCCTGGCGGGCCTGCGCCACCTGCTCAACACCCACTTCACGGGCGCGGACCGGGAGCAGCTTGCCGAACGCCTGCTGAGCGTCAGCGAGCAGCTTGCCCCGGAGCTGTTCCTCGTGCTCTCCAAGACCGTCGAATACGCCTCCGGCATCCTGGCCGAGGCGGCGCGGCGCGACGTGGAGACCACGGGCGCGAGCCGCATCCTGAAGCTGCCGGAGTACCGCGACGCGGACCGGGCGCACGAGCTGATGACCTTCCTTGTGGACAACAAGGAGCAGCTCCCCGTTCCGGAGGGCGGCGCGCCGGTGCAGGTGCTGATCGGGCCGGAGAACGTCGATCAGGCGCTGCGGGACACCAGCGTGGTCGTCGCCAGCTACGACATCGGCGACGGCATGCGCGGGCTTGTCGGCGTGGTCGGCCCGACGCGGATGGATTACGCCACCGTCACCGCGCGGCTGGCCTACTTTGCCGAGAGCCTCACGAAGCTGTTCGGCAAGGGCCTGCCGGAAGCGGATAAAGATAAGGATTCCTGAAGGAGCGAGGACCCATGGCAGAAGAGAAAAAGAAGAAAAAGAACGAAACGCCGGCAAAGCAGCCCGCCGGAGAGGCGGCAAAGGCCGCGCCGGAGACGCCCGCCGCAGAGCCGGCGGAGCAGGCCGCTGAGGAGGTCTTCTCCGTCACGCGGGAGCAGATGGAGAAGCTGGAGGCGCTGGCGGCGCAGCTCAGCGAGCAGCAGGACCGGTTCCTGCGCCTCGCCGCGGAGTACGACAACTACCGCAAGCGCACCGCGAAGGAGAAGGAAAGCCTCTACGCCGACGCGAAGATCGACACGCTCGCCGCGATGCTCCCCGTGTACGACAATCTGGAGCGCGCGCTGGCGCAGTTCGGCGCGGACGACGATTCGCCCCACCGCAAGGGCGTGGAGATGATCTTCACGCAGTTCCGGGAGTGTCTGGCGAAGCTGGGCGTCACCGCCATCGACGCAGTCGGGCAGCCCTTCGATCCCGAAAAGCACAACGCCGTCATGCACGTCGAGGACGAGAGCGTCGGCGAGAACACGGTGGTCGAGGTCCTGCAGCAGGGCTTCCTGCTGGGCGAAAAGGTCCTGCGCTTCGCCATCGTCAAAGTAGCGAACTAATAATATTTTTACAGATAAAATCAGGAGGCAAACATCATGTCTAAAGTCATTGGCATTGATTTGGGCACCACCAATTCCTGCGTCGCCGTCATGGAGGGCGGCGAGGCGGTCGTCATCGCAAACGCCGAGGGCAACCGCACCACGCCGAGCGTCGTCGCGTTCAGCAAGTCCGGCGAGCGCATGGTCGGCCAGGTCGCGAAGCGTCAGGCGATCACCAACCCCGACCGCACGATCTCCTCGATCAAGCGCGAGATGGGCAGCGACCACCGCGTCACCGTGGACGGCAAGCGCTACACCCCGCAGGAGATCAGCGCAATGATCCTCTCGAAGCTCAAGGCGGACGCCGAGAGCTACCTCGGCGGCAAGGTGACCGAGGCGGTCATCACCGTCCCGGCCTACTTCACCGACGCCCAGCGTCAGGCGACCAAGGACGCCGGCAGGATCGCCGGTCTCGACGTCAAGCGCATCATCAACGAGCCCACCGCCGCCGCGCTCGCCTACGGCGTGGACAAGGAGGGCCAGCCCCAGAAGATCATGGTCTACGACCTCGGCGGCGGCACGTTCGACGTGTCGATCCTCGACATCGACGACGGCGTGATCGAGGTCCTCGCGACCGCGGGCAACAACCGCCTCGGCGGCGACGATTTCGACCAGTGCGTCATCAACTGGCTCGTCGGCGAGTTCAAAAAGAGCGACGGCGTGGACCTGTCCACCGACAAGGTCGCCATGCAGCGCCTCAAGGAGGCCGCCGAGAAGGCAAAGATCGAGCTTTCGGGCGTGATGACCTCCAACATCAACCTGCCGTATATCACGGCGGACGCCACCGGCCCGAAGCATCTGGACGTGACGCTCTCCCGCGCGAAGTTCAACGAGCTGACCAACCACCTCGTCGAGGCGACGATGGGTCCGGTCCGTCAGGCGATGAGCGACGCCGGGCTCAAGTCGGGCGACCTCGCCAAGGTCCTGATGGTGGGCGGCTCCAGCCGCATCCCTGCCGTGCAGGAGGCCGTCAAGAGCTTCACCGGCAAGGAGCCCTTCAAGGGCATCAACCCGGACGAGTGCGTCGCCATGGGCGCGGCGCTGCAGGCCGGCGTACTGACCGGCGACGTCAAGGGCCTGCTGCTGCTCGACGTCACCCCGCTCTCCCTCGGCATCGAGACGATGGGCGGCGTGTGCACGCGCCTGATCGACCGCAACACCACCATCCCCGTCAAGAAGAGCCAGATCTTCTCCACCGCCGCGGACAACCAGACCTCCGTCGAGGTCAACGTCCTGCAGGGCGAGCGTGAGATGGCGGCGGCGAACAAGAGCCTCGGCCGCTTCCATCTGGACGGCATCGCGCCGGCGCGCCGCGGCGTGCCGCAGATCGAGGTCACCTTCGACATCGACGCGAACGGCATCGTGAACGTCAGCGCCAAGGACCTCGGCACCGGTCAGGAGCAGCACATCACCATCACCGCGTCCTCCAACATGAGCAAGGAGGACATCGAGAAGGCCGTCCGCGAGGCGGAGCAGTTCGCCGCCGAGGACGCCAAGGCGAAGGAAAAGGTCGAGGTCCGCAACGCCGGCGATCAGATGGTCTATCAGAGTGAGAAGACCCTCGGTGAGATCGGCGACAAGCTCCCCGCCGACGAAAAGGCAAAGGTGCAGGCGGGCGTCGACAAGCTCAAGGAGACCCTCAAGGGCGACGACACCGCCGCCATCAAGGCGGCGACCGAGGAGCTGACCCAGCTCTTCTACGCCATGAGCGAGAAGCTCTATCAGGGCGCGAACCCGCAGGGCGGCGCGGGCGCCGGTCCCGACATGGGCGGGCAGGCGAGCGGCGGCCAGCAGTATTACGACGCCGACTACAAGGTCGTCGACGACGACGAGAACAAGTAATCTTCTTCCTGCCCCGCGGCGCACGGGCGCTGCGCGCAGGGAATTCCCCCGGCGCACACGGCTCCGGGAAAAACAGATCAGGTCCATTTGCGCCCGCGGGCGCAGAGAGCACGGGGACAGCCCATGGCGGGCTGCCCCATCGTGCCGTTTATTAGGAGTGTCCCATGGCTGATAAAAGAGACTATTACGAGGTGCTGGGCCTGCAGAAGGGCGCCTCGGAGGAAGAGATCAAAAAAGCCTATAAGAAGCTCGCGCGGAAGTACCATCCCGACATGAACCCCGGCGACAAGACCGCCGAGGAGAAGTTCAAGGAGATCAACGAGGCGAACGAGATCCTCTCCGACCCGGAAAAGAAGGCGCGGTACGACCGCTTCGGCTTCGCCGGCGTCGACCCGAGCTACGGCGCGGGCGCGGGCGGCTACGCCGAGGGCATGGACTTCGACTTCGGCGACCTCGGCGACCTGTTCGGCAGCTTTTTCGGCGGCGGCTTCGGCGGCGCGGCCCGCTCCAACCCGAACGCGCCCCAGCGCGGCGAGAGCCTGCGCACCAGCGTGACCATCAGCTTTGAAGAGGCCTGCTTCGGCTGCGAGAAGGAGATCATCATCGAGCGCGTCGAGACCTGCGACGTGTGCCACGGAAGCTGCTGCGAGCCGGGCACGACCGCCGAGGTCTGTCCCGACTGCGGCGGGCGCGGCATCGTGCAGCAGCGCCGCCAGACGCCGCTGGGCTTCATGTCCGCCTCCACGCCCTGTCCGCGCTGCGGCGGCAGGGGCAGGATCATCCACAAACCCTGCAAGACCTGCGGCGGACGCGGACTCGTGCGCCGGCGCAAGACCATCAAGGTCTCCATCCCCGCCGGCATCGACAACGGGCAGACCATCTCGCTGCGCTCGCAGGGCAACGCCGGCAAAAACGGCGGCCCCGCCGGCGACCTGCTGATCGTCGTCGCCGTGCGCCCGCACGAGCTGTTCCGGCGCGAGGGGACCAGCATCCTCTGCGAGACGCCCATCACCTTCGCGCAGGCGGCGCTCGGCGCGGAGCTGGAGATCCCCACCATCGACGGCAAGGTGAAATACTCCATCCCGGAGGGCACGCAGTCCGGCTCGACCTTCCGGCTCAAGGGCAAGGGCGTCCCCGGCATGGGTGGACGTCCCCGCGGCGACCAGTACGTCACCGTGTACATCGAGACGCCGCGCAACCTCACCAGAGAGCAGAAGGCGGCGCTGCGCAAGTTCAGCGACCTGCTGGGCGAGAAGAATTACGAGGGAGACAAGAGCTTCTTCGGCAAGTTCAAGAAATAAACCACCGCCGGTCCATGGCCCCGGGCGCCGCAGACGCGCCGGTCCGCGGAGCCGCAGGCGAGAAAAAGAGGACTTGAGCATATGAAAAATTTTGGCACAAGGGGCTATTCGGGCTATCGCGGGCGGAGGCCCGACGGGAAGCGCTGGCTCGCCCTGATCCTGGCGCTGATCCTCCTTGCCGCCGCCGCGTTCCTGTTCGCGCAGCGCTACAAGATCTATCATGACGACGGCTCCGCCCACTACGAGCTGCCGTGGTCCCGCCGCGGCGGCGAACAGACCGGGCAGGAGCTTCAGATCGTCGTGGAAGAGCCGCAGACCGCGGGAAACGGGGGCTGAGCCATGCGTCTCGTCTCATGGAACGTCAACGGGCTGCGCGCCTGTCTGGGCAAGGGCTTCCTCGACTTCGCCGCCGTCATCGACGCGGACGTGATCTGTCTGCAGGAGACCAAGCTCAAGGAGCATCAGGTCAGCTTTGAACTGCCCGGCTACCACCGCTACTGGAACAGCGCCGACAAGGCGGGCTACTCCGGCACGGCGGTCTTCTCCAAGACCGAGCCGCTGTCCGTCACGCTCGATTTCGGCGACGATATCCACCGCCACGAGGGCCGCGTCATCACCGCCGAGTACCCGGACTTCCACCTTGTCTGCTGCTATACGCCCAACGCGCAGGACGGGCTGCGCCGTCTCGACTACCGGATGCTCTGGGAGGACGACCTGCGCGCCTATCTGTGCGAGCTCGACCGGGTCAAGCCGGTGGTCTACTGCGGCGACCTGAACGTGGCGCATCAGGAGATCGACCTCAAGAACCCCAAGACGAACCACTTCAACCCCGGCTTCTCCGACGAGGAGCGCGGCAAGATGACCGAGCTGCTGGACGCCGGCTTTGTCGACACCTTCCGCGCCCTGCACCCCGACGCGGCGGACGCCTACTCCTGGTGGAGCTACCGCGCCGCGGCCCGCGAGCGGAACGTCGGCTGGCGCATCGACTACTTCATCGTCTCCGAGCGGCTGCGCAGCCGCATCGAGACGGCGTCGATCCTGCCGGAGGTCCATGGCAGCGACCACTGCCCGGTCATGCTGGAGCTCGCGGACGAGAGCTGACGCGGCGGCGCATCCGTACATACGAAAACCTGCGGTTTGGAAGAGGACCGGAGCCATCCGGAGCCTTCCGAACCGCAGGTTCGTTTTTTGGCAGGCGCCCTGTTTACAGATAGTTCAGCGGGTTCACATACGTCCCGTTCTTCTGGATGCCGAAGTGGCAGTGCGCGCCGCTGGCCACGCCGGACCTGCCCACATAGGCGATCTTCTGGCCCTTGTAGACGTGCTGCCCGGCGGAGCAGGCGAAGGAGCTGCAATGCTCGTAGTAGGTCTTGTAGCCGTTGCCGTGGTTGATGATGACCGTGTAGCCCATGGCGCCCTTGTAGCCCGTATACTCCACGGTGCCGCCGTCGGCGGCGTAGATCGGGGTGCCGTAGGCGCAAGCGATGTCGATGCCGAGATGATTCGTCGTCGCGCCGCGGATGCCGGTGTTGCGGTAGCCGAAGTAGGAGGTGATGCGTCCCGAGGTCGGCCAGCGGAACTTGCCCGTCGGCAGCCAGCTCGGCCGCTCCTTCGTGCCGCTGGCGCGGGTCTCGGTCTTCGGCGCGGTCAGCATGACCTGGGAAATGACCGTGCGCTCGGTCTCCACGCCGTTGACGTACACCACGTCCGCCACGACGTCGGCCTTGCCGAACTCGCCCTTGATGATCACGCGGCTGTCGCCCTTGTACATCGTCGCGTCGTCCTGATAGATGATGTCGTAGTTGACGTCCTCGATGTAGTTCTGCCGCTCCGTGACCCGGACGGTCAGGTAGGGGATCTCCCTGCTGAGCACCAGCTCGTCGCCGATGTTGATTTTGTCGATGTTGAAGTCGGGGTTGAGCGCCAGCAGCTCGCCCCGCTCCATGCCGTTGCTCTCCTCGATCTCGGACCAGGTGTCGCCCTTGACGACCGTGTAGGTCACCTCGCCGACCTTGGTGCTGTTGATGAGCTCGGCGATGTGGCCGAGGTTGACGAGGCTGCTCGTGGGGACGTAGCCCTCGCTGATGCGCACGTCCTCGATGAAATCGACCGAGAGCGTGTCGGGAGAGCTGCTCGCCCGGCGCAGCTCCTCCAGCAGCGCCTCGAGCGCGCCCTCGTACTGCGTCGAGCCCACAAGCTCCCCGTCGATATAGAGCGAGTAGCCGTAGGTGACGAGGCCGATCTCCTCGGTCAGCTCGCGCTCCAGATTGTCGAGCTCGCCCAGCTCGCTGCGGCGGACAAAGCCGCTGGTGTACTGGATCGTATCCTCGTCCAGCGCAAAGGCGCTGCCCAGCGTCTCGGCGGTCAGCCCCTCCACCCGCGCGGCGATGCGCTGCGCCTCCTCGCCGTCGCGCACGATCTCGAGCGTCTCGCCCTTGTAGCTGACGGTGGTGGCGGGCGTATAGAGCGAAAACAGCGCCGCGGCGGCGGCGGCGATCAGCGCCAGCGCGGTGAACACGAGCGGATGCATGCGGCGGCGCGGCGCAGGCTCTTCGCCGAGCCGGAGCTGCCTGCCGCGGCGGCGGAACACATGCTCCCGCAGCAGCGCCTGCCACATCCGTCCCTGTCCGGCGAACAGCAGCATGAGCTGCACGAACCAGTGGTCGGACTCCGGGAAGGCGCCCGCCTGATGCTCGCGCCGCAGCGCCCGCAGCCGATCCGCGCGTCCGCGCAGCCGGGCCGGAACGTCCCTGAGCGACGTCACCGCCGCCGCAGGGCGGTCCTCCGTCTCCCGCCGCCGTCCGCCGTCTCCGTTGATCTCTTTGTTGTCCTGCCGGTTTTCTGCCATGAATGCGTGTCCTTTATCGATCCGAACGCCCGCGGGCGTCCGTGTCTGTAAAATAGTTACAAATTGTAACAAACGAAATCATACAATGTTTTTCCCGTTCCGTCAAGCGTTTTTTCCGCGCCGCGCCTTTCCCGCGCGCCCGCGCCGCCTTTTCCCGCGCGCCCGCGCCGCCTTTCCCCGCGCGCCCGCGCCGCCTTTTCCCGCGCGCCCGCGCCGCTCCCTGCTCCGCGTGCCCGCGCCGCCTTTCCCCGCGCGCCCGCGCCGCCTTTTCCCGCGCGCCCGCGCCGCTCCCTGCTCCGCGTGCCGGAACGGGGCGGCGTTCGCGCCGCCGGAACCGCTGTTTTGCACAATCTTTCGAAAAATCTGTGTTTTGACGGTTGAGCGGCGCGGATTTTTGTTGTATGATAGGCTTGACCTGTTAAAATATGCCGCGCTGCGGCAAATGCATGAGGAGGAAAATTATGTTTGGTTTTGGCGATATGATCAACGGCCTCAAGGCCAATCCCAAGACGATCGTTTTTACCGAGGGCACCGACGGCCGCATCCTTGAGGCCAGCGCGCGCCTGCTGTCCGGCACGTTTCTCAAGCCGCTGCTGGTCGGCAAGGAGAGCGATATCCTTGAGGCGGCGGAGAAATTCGGCTTCAACATCCGCGGCGCGCAGATCATCGACCCCGAGAGCTACCCCAGAATGGATGAGATGGTCGCGAAGATGGTCGAGCTGCGCAAGGGCAAGATGACCGAGGAGCAGTGCCGCGACGCGCTCAAGCGCTCCAACTACTTCGGCACGATGCTCGTCGCCATGGGCGAGGCGGACTGCCTGCTCGGCGGCGCGACCTATTCCACGGCGGACACCGTCCGTCCGGCGCTGCAGCTGGTCAAGACCAAGCCCGGCAACAAGATCGTGTCCTCCTGCTTCATCATGGTCCGCGAGCGCGGCTCCGGCGACAATGAGGTCCTCGCCATGGCGGACTGCGCCATCAACATCGACCCCACCGAGGACGACCTCGTCGAGATCGCGAAGGAGACCGTGCAGTGCGGCCGCGTGTTCGGCATCGACCCGAAGGTCGCCTTCCTCAGCTACTCCACCAAGGGCAGCGGCAAGGGCGAGACGGTGGACAAGATGCGCAATGCCTGCGAGAAGACGAAGCAGCTCCTGCCCGACGTGCCGGTGGACGGCGAGATGCAGTTCGACGCGGCGACCTCCCCGGTCGTGGCGCGCACGAAGCACCTCGCGGGCGGCGTCGGCGGTCATGCGAACGTGTTCATCTTCCCGGACATCAACGCCGGCAACATCGGCTACAAGATCGCGCAGCGCCTCGGCGGCTTCGACGCCTACGGCCCGATCCTGCTCGGCCTGAACGCGCCGATCAACGACCTCTCCCGCGGCTGCAACGGCCAGGAGGTCTACTCCATGGCGATCATCACCGCGTCCCTCGCGTAAGACAGGCGAACGCCCTCCCGATCCTGCGGTCGGGAGGGCGCTTTTTCATGCGCGGGGCGCGGCCCGCCTCACCGGCGCGTCAGCCATGCCGCCAGCGCGAGCTGCGCCAGCAGGACGGCGGGGACGCCGAAGCGGAAGTACCAATGCCGCGTCTTGTGGCGGAACGCGCGCATGCCGCACAGCGCGCCGAGGCTGCCGCCGATCAGGGCGAGCAGGAACAGCGTCCGCTCCGGCACGCGCCAGGCTCTGCTCTTCGCGCGCCGCTTGTCCGCGCCGAAGGCGAGGAACGCCGCGAGATTGACGGCGGCGAGATACGCCGCGAGCAGGTACGGGCGGCTCATGCTTCCGCCTCCGCCGCCGCAGCGGCCCGCGCGGCGGGATATTTGGCAAGAGACATGGGAACTCTCCTTTTCGCTCTTGAAAATTGCGGGACATTGCCCTATAATATAGCACGATATTTTCATTTCAGCAAGGAGAAGGAAGAGATATGGAACGTATGAGGATCGCGGCGGTCTTTGCCGACGCCGCGGAGCTGAGCGGCAAAGAGATCTGCGTCATGGGCTGGGTCAAGAGCGTGCGCGACATGAAGGAGATCGCCTTCGTCACGCTCAACGACGGATCCTGCTTCCGCAGCCTGCAGGTCGTGCTGAACACGGCGACGCTGGAGAACTACCGGGAGATCGCGGGGCAGAACGTCGGTGCGGCGCTGATCGTGCGCGGCACGGTGGAGCTGACGCCGGAGGCGAAGCAGCCGCTGGAGCTTCGGGCCGCCGCCGTCGAGGTCGAGGGTCCGTCCGACCCGACCTTCCCCGTGCAGAAGAAGGGCCTCTCGCGCGAGTTCCTGCGCACCATCCAGCACCTGCGCCCGCGCACGAACCTGTTCAGCGCGGTGTTCCGCGTCCGCAGCGCCGCCGCCTACGCCGTGCATGAGTTCTTCCAGAGCCGCGGCTTCGTCTATGTCAACACGCCCATCATCACCGGCTCCGACGCCGAGGGCGCGGGCGAGATGTTCCAGGTCACGACGCTCGACATCGACAACCCGCCGCGCCTGAGCGACGGCACGGTGGACTACAGCCGCGACTTCTTCGGGAAAAAGACGAGCCTGACCGTCTCCGGCCAGCTCAACGCCGAGAACTTCGCCATGGCCTTCGGCGACGTCTACACCTTCGGCCCCACCTTCCGCGCGGAGAACAGCAACACCGCGCGCCACGCCGCCGAGTTCTGGATGATCGAGCCGGAGATGGCGTTCTGCGACCTGGAGGGCGACCTGGAGGTCATGGAGGCGATGGTCAAGCACATCATCCGCCGCGTCATGGAGCGCTGTCCGGACGACCTCGCGTTCTTCAACAGCTTTGTGGACAAGGGCCTCGTCGAGCGTCTGGAGCATGTCGCAGGCAGCGACTTCGGCCGCATCACCTATACCGACGCGGTGGAGATCCTCAAACAGCACAACGACAGGTTCGACTACAAGGTCGAGTGGGGCACCGATCTCCAGACCGAGCACGAGCGCTATCTCACCGAGGAGATCTTCAAGCGTCCCGTGTTCGTCACGGACTATCCGCGCGAGATCAAGGCGTTCTACATGCGCCTCAACGACGACGGGAAGACCGTCGCCGCGGCGGACTGCCTCGTGCCCGGCATCGGCGAGATCATCGGCGGCAGCCAGCGCGAGGAGCGGCTGGAGATCCTCGAGAACCGCATCAGGGAGCTGGGCATGAACCCCGAGGACTACTGGTGGTACTGCGACCTGCGCCGCTGGGGCTCCTGCCGCCACGCGGGCTTCGGTCTCGGCTTCGAGCGTATGGTGATGTACCTCACCGGCGTGAGCAACATCCGCGACGTGGAGCTCCATCCGCGCACCGTGGGCAACGCGGAATTCTGATCGTGAAAACAAAGGCCGCGGGACGGCGAACCTTCTCCGTCCCGCGGCCTTTTTGCCTTCCGCCGCCGGCGGCGCGCAGTCACCGTCGGACGCAAAACCGCTTATACTGTCATACCGGCGATCGTCCGGAACGACAGGAGGCGGTTTTTTTGATGGTGCGCGCGCTCAGCTATGCCGCGCTCGGCACGCTCTTTACCTGCTTGATGACCACGCTCGGCGCGGCGACCGTGTTTTTTATGGGGCGGGACCTGCCGGCGCGCTCGCAGTCGGCCCTGCTCGGCTTCGCGGGCGGCGTGATGACCGCCGCGTCCGTGTGGAGCCTGCTGCTGCCCGCTCTTGAGCAGGCGGAGGGAGGCCCGCTGCCCGCGTGGCTGCCCGCGGCGGCGGGCGTCGCGCTCGGCGCGGCGTTCCTCGCGGGGCTGGACGCCCTGACGCCGCGCCTGCGGCGGAGCCTCGATCCGCAGCGGCGGCGGAACGCGCTGCTGTTCGCCGCCATCACGCTCCACAACATCCCGGAGGGCATGGCGGTGGGCCTCGCGTTCGCGCTGGCGGCGGACGGCGACGGGCTCGCCGGCGCGGCGGCGCTGGCGCTGGGCATCGGCGTCCAGAACTTCCCGGAGGGCGCGGCGATCTCGCTGCCGCTGCGGCAGATGGGCGAGAGCCGCCGGCGCGCGTTCCTTGCCGGGACGCTCTCCGGCGCGGTGGAGCCGCTGTTCGGCATTGCGGTCGTGCTCGCCGCCGCGGGCGCGCACGCGCTGATGCCCTGGCTGCTGAGCTTCGCCGCCGGCGCGATGCTCTGCGTCGTGGCCGGGGAGCTGGCGCCGCAGTCCGACACGCGCGGCGGCGTCTGGGGCTTCATCGCGGGCTTTCTGCTCATGATGACGCTCGACGTGGCGCTGGGATAAGATCGCCTCCCCCCGCATAGGTATCTGCGAGGTGATCGTTTCATGACCGTTTATGTGGTGCAGCCCGGCGACACGCTCCATGCCGTCGCCGCGCGCTACGATCTGGAGCCTTCGCTGCTGGCGGGGCTGAACGGGCTGGCGGCGGACGCGCAGCTCGCCGTCGGGCAGACGCTCGTCGTCCGCGAGCCCGGCGTCGTGCACCGGGTCGTCCCCGGCGACACGCTGTTTTCCGTCGCGCGGCGGTACGACACGGACACGCTGTCGCTCTATCGCAACAACTACGCGCTCGGCGGGCGGAGCGCGCTGCGTCCGGGCGAGCTGCTGGTGATCGCCTACGCCGACGACGCGCGGCTGGGCAGCGCCGCCGTCAACGCCTACGCCTACCCGTACATCGACGGCGCGCTGCTCGACGCCGCCGCGCCGTATCTGTCGTACCTCACGCCGTTCACCTACGGCATCGGCGCCGACGGCGGCCTCCTGCCGCTGAACGACGCGCGCCTGCTCGCCGCGGCGGCGGCGTACCGGGCCGCGCCGCTGATGCACCTGTCCACACTGACCGAGGACGGGGGCTTCTCCAACGAGCGCTCGTCGCTGCTGCTGAACAGTCCCGACCTGCAGGAGCGCCTGATCCGCGACATCCTCGACACGATGCGGCGGAAGGGCTACGCCGGGCTCGACGTGGATTTCGAGTTCGTCCTCCCCGCCGAGCGCGAGGCCTACGCCGCGTTCATCCGCAGGCTGAACGAGCGGCTCGATCCGCTGCCCGTCATCGTCGCGCTCGCGCCCAAGACCCGCGCCGACCAGCCGGGGCTGCTGTACGAGGCGCACGACTACGCGCTGCTCGGCGCGGCGGCGGACGCGGCGTTGCTGATGACCTACGAGTGGGGCTACACCTACGGCCCGCCGATGGCGGTCGCGCCGCTGCCGCAGGTGCGCGCGGTGCTGGACTACGCCGTGCGCGTCATTGAGCCGGGCAGGCTCTTCCTCGGCGTGCCGCTCTACGGCTACGACTGGCCTTTGCCCTACGTCCGCGGCACGACGCGGGCGGAATCGCTCTCGCCGGTGCGCGCGGTGGAGCTTGCGCTGCAGTACCGCGCCGACATCTTGTACGACGAGGAGGCGCAGTCGCCCTACTTTTACTACACCGACCGCGGCGGGCGGGAGCACGCCGTCTGGTTCGAGGACGCGCGGAGCATCGGGGCGAAGCTGCGTCTGGTCGCGGAATACGGCCTGCGCGGCGTGGGCTATTGGAACCTGATGCGCGCGATGCCGCAGAACTGGACGCTGCTCCACGCGCTCTACGAGGTGCGGCGGCTTTCCGGCGGAGCCGGGTGACCCGGCGCGTGCGCGCGGAAGCAGAAAAAGACCGGCAGGGGTTCAGGCCCCTGCCGGTCTTTTTTTCCGTTTGCTTATGCGCTCAGCACTTCTCGAACACGGTGGCAACGCCCTGGCCGCCGCCGATGCAGAGGGTGGCGAGGCCCTTCTTGGCCTCGGGGCGCTTCTGCATCTCGTGCAGCAGCGTGACGATGATGCGCGCGCCGGACGCGCCGACGGGGTGGCCGATGGAGATCGCGCCGCCGTTGACGTTGACCTTGCTCATGTCGAAGCCGAGCTCGCGGGCGACCGCGATGCTCTGCGCCGCGAAGGCCTCGTTCGCCTCGATGAGGTCCATGTCCTTGACCTCAAGGCCGGCCTTCTTCATGGCCTGACGGGTCGCGACCACCGGGCCGACGCCCATGATCTTCGGGTCCACGCCGCCCTGGCCCCAGCCGATCAGCTTCGCCATGGGCTTGAGGCCGTACTTCTCGACCGCCTCGCCGCTGGCGAGGACGATCGCCGCCGCGCCGTCGTTGATGCCGGAGGCGTTGCCGGCGGTGACGCGCTGGCAGCCCTTGTCGTCGCTGTCCTGAATGCCGGTGGGCTCAAAGGTGTGCGTGACGGCGGGCGCCGGGGACTCGGGGCCGACCGGGAACGCGCCGCGCAGCGCGGCGAGCTTCTCCAGCGGGCTCAGGCGGGGGAACTCATCGACCTTGAACTCGACCGTTTCCTTCTTGACCTTGACGGGGACGGGAACGATCTCGTCGTTGAAGCGGCCGGACTCGATGGCGGCCTTGGTCTTGCTCTGGGAAGAGAAGGCAAACTCGTCCTGCTCCTGACGGGTGATGCCCCACACGTCGTTGATGTTCTCGGCGGTGGTGCCCATGTGGTAGTTGTTGAACGCATCCCACAGGCCGTCCTTGATCATCTCGTCGACGACCTTCTTGTCGCCCATGCGGGCGCCCCAGCGCTCGTCCGGCAGGCAGTAGGGAGCGGCGCTCATGTTCTCGGTGCCGCCCGCGACGACGATGTCCGCATCGCCGGCGAGGATGCAGCGCGCAGCCTCGATGACGGACTTCATGCCCGAGCCGCAGACCATGCCCACGGTGTAGGCGGGAACGCTGTAGGGGATGCCGGCCTTGATGCCGACCTGACGGGCGACGTTCTGACCGAGGCCGGCAGTCAGAATGCAGCCGAACATCAGCTCGTCAACATTCTCCGGGGCAACGTTCGCGCGCTTGAGCGCTTCCTTGACGACGATGGCGCCGAGATCGGCGGCCGGGGTGTTCTTCAGGCTCCCGCCGTAGGAACCAACGGCGGTACGGCAGCAATTGACTACGTACAGGTCTTTCATAGCATATCTCCTTAATTTAAAAATCTTGGCCGAGCAGGTCCGCTCGCATAGCAACACTCTGATTATACATGGCGATTTTCAAAAAAGCAACCGGAAAAACCCTCTGTTTGCGAATTTTGCAATAAAAATTTCATGCCTTGCATAATTTCCTGCATCCCGTGCGGCGTCTGCGCGCCGCCCGGGGGATTCAGCCCAAATCCGCGTCGTCCCGCGGCGCCGTCAGCGCCTCGTAGACCGCCGCCACGTCCATGCGTTCGCCGGCGGGGGTCAGCTCCATGTCCGCCTTGTCCGTCTCTCCGAAGAGGAACTGCTCGAAATAGCTCTCGCGCACCTCCTTCGCCGCGGCGGCGGCGTCGAGCGGCTTGCGCAGGATGATGTGGTAGCCGTAGGCGGTCTCGACGAGGTCGCTGTACTCGCCCTCGGCGAGCGCGCGGGCGGCGGCGTCGAACTCCTCCACCATCGCGCCCTCGGCGAAGGTGTAGCCGTCGGGATTGGCGAGGCGGCCGGTGTCCTGACTGTACTCGTCGGCGAGCTGCTTGAACAGCGCGATGGGGTCTCTGCTGTCCCGCAGGCGCCAGAGCAGGTCTTCGGCGAGCGCGCGGTTTTCCGCGCGCTCCGCGTCGCTCAGCGGCTCCCGTGTGGCGAGGTCGATCGTGGGGATGAGGATGTGGTCGGCGGTGATGTAGCCCAGCTCGGCGGCAAAGGCGGCGAGCTCCTCGTCGGGGACATGGATCGGGCCGTTGGGATCGGCGTAGACATCGTAGAGCATCGCGCGGAGGTATTCCGCGCGCATCATGCGATCGTAGCTCTCCTCGGTCAGCCCCAGCCTGCGGATCTCCGCGAGATAGGCCTCCCTGCCGTAGCTCGCGATGTCGGACGCGCGCTGTTCGGCGATCTCCATCTCGGCCTCGGGGGAGAGCTGCAGACCGTACTTCTGCGCAAGGTTCTCCAGCACGAGCTGCTGTTTGAGCATGTTGAGCGCCTCGCTGCGGACGATCTCGAGGGCGTCCTGCCCGTCGACCTTCGTCTCGTTGATGTCGAGCGGGTCCATCCCCCTCACCTGAAGCGTGTAGTCGAGGTAGGTGCCGATGTAGCCGATCGCGTAGGCGAGCAGCCCGGCGGGGGCGCTGTTGCCGTCCAGGACGGCGACGATCTCGTCCGAGGCGACGCCCGTCGCCGCGAAGACGACGTCCTCCGCGTCCGGGACGGACGGCTCCTGTACGGTTTCGGCGGGGGTCTCGGTCCGGGCGGGCTCCTCCTTCGGCGCGCCGCAGCCGACGGCCGTCGCCGCGAGCGCGAGCGCGAGGAGCAGGGCAAAGATACGGTTCTTTCGCAGCATGGTGGAAGTCTCCTTTTTCTGTATTGATCCCGCGCCTCCGTGCGGAGGGCGGCTTGCGGGGGTTTCACGGTAATACGCGGGGGGCTCGCGGCAGCAGACGGGGGCACGGCAGTGGACGGGTCTCACGGTAATGTGGGGCGCGGCAATGTGCGGGGCAACTGGTCCCGCCGCCCCCGCTCCGGCGGGCGTGGGGGGAGTGCACGGTAGTACACAGGGGACGACCCCGCCGCGCTTCTCCGCGCCTGCTCCGGTGGGCTTGCCACGGGGGCACGGTAGTACACAGGGGGGACGGCCCCGCCGCGCCTCTCCGCGCCCGCTCCGGCGGGCGTGCGGGGGGGCACGGTAGTACACAGGGGGACGGCCCCGCCGCGCTTCTCCGCGCCCGCTCCGGCGGGCGTGGGGGGAGGGCACGGTAGTACACAGGGGACGGCCCCGCCGCGCTTCTCCGCGCCTGCTCCGGCGGGGTACACGGGGTCACGGTAGTACACGGGGGGGACAGCCCCGCCGCGCCTCTCCGCGCCCGCTCCGGCGGGCTTGCGGGGGGGCACGGTAGTACACAGGGGACGGCCCCGCCGCGCCTCTCCGCGCCCGCTCCGGCGAGCGTGGACGGGAGTCACGGTAGTACACAGGGGACGGCCCCGCCGCGCCTCTCCGCGCCCGCTCCGGCGA
>Ga0208297_1000498_pt1 | contig 75503 bp, 68 predicted proteins | sample LMS_cellobiose_e_FD_187367 | JGI IMG/M metagenome (GOLD analysis project Ga0208297, IMG submission 187367) | Rumen-fistulated moose microbial communities from Alaska, USA - LMS_cellobiose_enrichment (SPAdes) (version 2) | ecosystem: Host-associated > Mammals > Digestive system > Stomach > Rumen...
ACCCTGTGCTGATTGAGACGCTACTGCGTCAAACACCCTTCGTGAAAGAGATTGTTGAGGAACGCAACGAGAATGTGGCCGGCACGGTTCATAGTGCCATGAGCTATGACATGCTGAAAGGTCTGCCTAAACGACTGCAAGCAGCACTTGTCAAAGCAGGAATTATAGACAATAACGGTCGCTTTAAAGGACAAATTGAGCAAATTAATTCTCCACTTTCCACTTTCCATTCTCCATTAAACGATAGTATCGACCATAAGCTCTGGCTCTGGGGCGAACAGATAGAACAGCTATCAGAATCATTCCCATTACTGAAGGATGTCTGCAAGGGGTTGAAGAGAAACCAGTTTACAGCAGCTCTCTTCGTGGCAGGTTCTTTGATGATGACACTGATGACCCGTTGTACCTACAGGTTCTACCATCGCCCAGAGGAACTTAGAAGACTCAACTCATCAGTGATCATTGAGGGCGATCCAGCTTGTGGCAAGAGCTTCGCTACCCGACTGTACAAGACACTGATGGCACCCATCTTTGCATCCGACAAGATAGGCAAGGAAGCCATTAATGCCTATCGTGAATTGATGAAAACCAAGGGCGCCAACAAGGAGAAACCCAAGAAGCCGAAAGCAGTAGTGAGGATTCACCCTGCACGTACCTCCAATGCCCAATTCATACAGGACATGGTGAATGCCGTAGAGGAGGTAGATGGCGAGGAGATGCAGCTCCACATGCTCACTTTCGATACGGAATTGGATAATACATTATCCCTTCAGAAAGGTGGCTCGTGGATTGACAAGATTTCGCTCGAACTCAAGGCCTTCCACAACGAAGAAGACGGTCAGGCTTACTCCAATGTGGATAGTGTGATGCAAGATTTCGTTGTCACCTGGAATTACATCTACACAGGAACGCCACTTGCCTTGAAGAAGAAAGTGAACGAAATGAATTTTGGTACTGGTTTGGCCACCCGATTGACCTGCATCCCTCTGCCCAGCACCAACTTCGAGATGCTGTCACGTGAGAGTAATGTGGATTATGAGAGCGATGACCGTCTGAAGGAATGGGCATTCAAGCTGGATAAGACCAAAGGAGAGCTTTCCGTGCAGAAAATTGTGGATGGGTTATATGGCTGGACGGAGCGACGAATGGCCGATGCCAAAGAAAACGAAAGCAAGGCAGATGAAATGCTCCTGAAACGCTGTGCCTACCATGGATTGAACTTTGCCGCTCCATATATTATCATGCGCCACTGGAGCGAGTTGCGCCAAGATGGTGAGTTCTGGTGTGGTGAGTTTCAGACAGACGACACCGACTGGCAACTGGCAGAGCTGATAGTGAATATCCAGTATGCTTGTCAGAAGCACTACTTCGGAGCCATGGCAGAAATGTATTTCGACAACAAGCTGAAAGAGGCTTCCGTGAACAGGCAAAGACAACAGAAAACCATCGAGGCTTTCAATCGCTTGCCGGATGAGTTTACGATGGAGGATGTGATGCATTGCTTCAATATGAATGGCGAATCGGCGGCTAAGGTCAGGATCATGCGACTCAAGAGTGATGGACTGATAGAAAAGGTGTCTGGCTTTGTAGAGAATGGTCGATTGAGGTCGAAGTACCGGAAAACAGGCAGGATAATACTCTAAAGGTTACAAGTTACAAGTTACATTTGTGTTTTTCTTATAGAATATGTTAGACAAATCAAGACACCTCTCCGAGCACTTTTCGCTCGGGGAGTTCACGAAAACCAACTTCAAGACTGAAGATAACAACGAGCCACCATTAGAGGCAGTTGAGAACATGATAGACCTCTGCGAGAACTGGTTAGAGGAATTGCGATACCAGTACAATATGCTGTATGTTTTGCATATACTGGAGGACTATGACACATCGCCCAATGTAGAGGGCATCGTGATTAATCAGGGCTTCCGTTCCTTCCAGGTGATGCAAGCCATGAAAGCAGCAGGCTTACACCCATCAGAAACCTCCAACCACATGAAGGGTTGTGCCGTAGATATCCGTTGTTCAGGCAAGGAACAGGCTATCCGCTACATGACTATCTTGCTGGACATTGCCGACCAGAAGAAGCAAGACTTTGACGAGCTGATACTGGAACGACGACCTTTGCGAAGCCAAGGGGAAAAGCCTCTGGGCTATGTCTATTGGTTGCACTTTGCCGCAAGGCCAAAGAATAACAGACGCAAGGTGTTATTTTTGCTGGAATAAAATTCTCATTTGTGTTTGTCATATTAAAAATTATCACTACTTTTGTGCCGTTCCAAATTTCATAGTTGGGGCATTGTTATGAATGAATTATGTTGGGGAAGGTTGTCTGTGAAGATAACCTTCTTTTTTTTATTTTGTCAGCGTTGCATGCAATTGTTGCAAAGCGGCATCGGCATCGCCATTGGCCTCGTTGAGCAAGGTAACAAACTTGGAGCCGATGATGGCACCAGCGGCATTGTCCTGGGCGGCTTTCAAGGTCTGGGCATTGCTGATGCCGAAGCCTATCATGCGGGGATTGCGAAGGTGCATCTGGTGGATGCGACGGAAATAATCCTGCTTCTGTTCGTCAAAGCTTTTCTGGGTGCCTGTAATCGAGGCAGATGATACCATGTAGATAAAGCCATCGGTGTGACTGTCTATCAGTCGGATGCGCTCTTCACTGGTTTCGGGGGTGATTAGCATGATGATACGCAGGTCGTATTTGTCGGCTATAGGCTTCACCACGTTGAGGTAGTCCTCAAAGGGCAGATCGGGGATGATGGCGCCACTCACACCAGCCTCTACACACGATTGACAAAACTGCTCGAAGCCATAATGCATGATGGGGTTGAGGTAGCCCATCAGCACCAGAGGGATCTGCACCTGATCTTTGATGGCTTGCAACTGCGAGAATAGTTTGCTGAGCGTCATGCCGTTCTTCAGTGCGCGTGTAGCTGCATCCTGAATGACGGGGCCATCGGCTAACGGGTCGCTGAAGGGGATGCCTACCTCTACCATAGCAATGCCGTTGCGTTGCATGGCGAGAATCACATCGCCTGTGCCCTCTAATGTTGGGCAACCTGCACAGAAATAAAGTGAAAGGAGCTTCTTGTCCTTGCTATTTTCAAATAGTGTATTAATCTTGTTCATAATGAGTTGATGAATGTTTTGAGTTTACTAATATCTTTAAGTCCTGGTGCTATCTCAAAGCGTGAATTGAGGTCGATGCCGATGCACTGGGGATGATGGAATGTCTTGATGCATGACGCGTCGTCTGGTCCTATGCCGCCACTTAAAAGGAAGGGCGTTTCGCCTTTATAGGACTTGAGCACATCCCAATCGAACTTCTCGCCATTACCGCCTACACTTTTGCCTTTGGTGTCGAAGAGGAACATGTCGGCTATCTCTTCATAGGCTTTTGTCTGCTCAAAATCGGTTGGGGCGGCTATGTTGAAGGCCTTAACAATGAATAATGGAGACTTCTCGGAACAGCGAGGGCCATCATGCTTGCATGTTTGGCCGAGTCGTGACGGGATTGGGCGGAGCCAATATTTATGGAGCTCTTGGATATAGGCGGGCGACTCATTGCCGTGCAACTGGATGTAGTCAAGGCTATACTCATCGGCTATGTGACTAACCTGCTCGATGGTCTCGTTGACGAACACACCCACACGCTTGCAATTCGTAGGCAAATAAGCGGGGCGCTCGCTGACAAAGCGACTTGACTTGGGCCAGAAGATAAAGCCCATGAAGTCGATATTTAATTGCTCAACGGCGCGAATATTGTCGGCATCACGCATGCCACATACCTTGATAATCATATCTTTGAGATAAATTCGTTCAACGCTATCCCCGGGTTATCTGTTTTCATAAAGTTCTCTCCGATGAGGAATCCACTGAAACCGGCTTGGCGCAGGGAGCGCACGGTATCGGGATTTGAGATACCGCTTTCGCTCACTTTCACAGCGTCCTTGGGCAACAGCTCTGCCAAACGGAAGCTGTTCTCCACATCAGTAACAAAAGAACCTAAGTTGCGGTTGTTAATGCCACAGACATCGGGATTCAGGGCTGCATATTCCAACTCTGCCTCCGAGTGCATCTCCAACAACACCTCTAATCTTAATTCGTGGGCTTTCTGTAACAAAGCTTGACATTGCGCCTTTGTCAGGCAAGCGGCGATGAGTAGTACGGCTGATGCGCCGCAAGCTGCAGCTGCATAGAGTTGTGCCTCGTCGATAATGAAGTTCTTATAGAGAACGGGTAGGGTAACTCCTGACTTCCGGGCTTGACGGATATAGTCGTTGTGTCCACCAAAATATTGCTCATCGGTGAGGATGGATAGGGCAGTTGCTCCATTCTGCTGGTAGCTCAAAGGAATCACATCAGCACGACCGTCTTCTTTGATCCATCCCTTGGAGGGCGAACGACGTTTGAACTCGGCTATGATGCCTGTTGGGCTATCCAACAACGCTTGGCGTAATGATGGCTTAGGAGCATGCAGTCTTGCTAAGTCATCATCGCTGAGTGCCTGTATAGCAGCCTGTATTTTGGGTAACTCCAGTCGCTTGGCGGCTATTATCTGTTCTAGTATATCCATTTGATTATGAGTTGAGTTCTGCAAACTTCTTGAAGGTGCGTAAAGCTGCACCACTATCGATGCTTTCGCGGGCAATGGCTATACATTCCTCAATCTCCTTCTGTCCCTTCTCGAGCACCTGAATACCGAAAGCGGCATTGGCCAGTACGATGTTCTTCTGAGCGGGCAGGGCACGGTTCTCCAACACCGCATCGAATATCTGAGCCGCTTCCTCCTCGGTGGCACCACCCACCAACTCTTCTGGTTTGGCTATGTCGAAGCCCAGGTCTTGTGGCTTGAAGATACGCTCGTAGTTGTTGGTCGTTACCTTGAAATCGCTGGTCAGTGATATCTCGTCGTAGCCGTCGATGCTATTGACAATACCATAGTCGATACCCAAACGCTGATACACATTATTGTAAAGACGCATCTGGTCGAGGTTGGCCACACCTAAGAGCTGACACTTGGGTTGTGAAGGGTTGACGATGGGGCCCAACAAGTTGAAGATGGTAGGGAACTGCAAAGCCTTGCGGATAGGACCTACAAACTTCATCGCCTTGGCAAAGAGCTGGGCATGCAGATAGACGATGCCTGCTTCGTTGATAGAGCGGTTCAGACGGTCGATATCGTCGGTGAACTTGATGCCATGATGCTGAATCACGTTGCTGGCACCACTTACCGACGTAGCTGCATAATTGCCGTGCTTCGCTACTTTATAGCCGGCACCTGCAATGACGAAGCATGCAGTGGTGGAGATATTGAATGTGTTCTTTCGGTCGCCTCCTGTGCCTACCACATCAATATAGCGGTCGCAGTCAAGTATGGCAGATACGCCTGTTTCCAATACGCCATCACGAAAGCCCAATAGCTCATCTACCGTTACGCCACGCATCTGCAGGGCTGTCAGCAGGGCGGTAATCTGTTCGTTGGGATATTCACTATGTGTGATGCCGACCAATACGGTCTTCATTTCTTCGCGTGTCAGGTCCTCGTGGTTGAGGAGTTTTGTCAAAAGTTGTTTCATAATCTGATGAAGTTTTTAATGATGGTTTTACCATAAGGGGTTAATACGGATTCAGGATGGAACTGGATGCCGTGGATATTGTATGTTTTGTGGCGCAGGGCCATAATCTGTCCTTCGTCGCTCCAAGCGGTAATTTCCAGGCAATCGGGGAAACCTTCGTACGACACTGCCCACGAGTGGTAGCGACCTACGGTAATGGTTTCTGGAAGTGCTTTGAAAATCAAATCTCTGCGGTCAATATGGCAAGGTGTGGCTACTCCGTGAAATACTTCGCTGAGGTTCGTGAGTTTGGCGCCAAATACCTCGCCGATGGCTTGATGACCTAAGCAAACGCCCAAGATGGGTTTCTTGTCGGCGTAGGTGCGGATGACATCCAGCAACAGGCCTGCCTCAGAGGGGATGCCTGGACCTGGTGAGAGGATGATCTTGTCGAACTCTTCCAAGTCCTCCAACTGAAACTGGTCGTTGCGGAGCACCGTCACCTCTACGTCCATTTCTTTCACCAAATGACTCAGGTTATAGGTGAAAGAGTCGTAATTGTCAATGATAACAATCTTCATAGTCTATATATTGAATGTGGTTTATCTAATGTGTTCATAAATTCTCTGCCAAGCTGATGGCTCTTCGTAAAGCCCCTAACTTGTTGTTTACCTCCTGTAGCTCGTACTCCTCGTCGCTCTTGGCTACGATGCCTCCGCCAGCTTGGAACCATAGTTCGCCGTTTCGGGAAACGAAGGTGCGAATGGTGATGGCTTGGTTCAGCGAACCGTCCAGTCCGATGATGCCGATGCAACCGCCGTAGGCACCACGGTTATGAGGCTCATATTCTGATATCAGCTGCATGGCACGTACCTTGGGGGCACCTGAGAGTGTTCCTGCCGGGAAGGTGTCGATGAATGCCTTGATGGGGTCGGCATTCTCGTCCAGCTCACCTGATACCCTTGACACCAGGTGTATCACGTGACTGTAGTATTGCAGGTCTTTGTAGAAGTCCACCTTCACGTCGTGGCAGTTGCGACTCAGGTCGTTGCGGGCCAGGTCAACCAGCATCACATGCTCTGCGTTCTCTTTGGGGTCATGCTTCAGGTATTCAGCTCCCTGCCTGTCGGCTTCGGCATTGCCTGTGCGCTTGGTGGTGCCGGCAATAGGGTCAATATATGCCTTGAATGCCTCGGTACCGCTTGGCTTCGTTGTTTTCTCAATTCTGCAATGGGTCTCTGGTGATGAACCAAAGATGCGGAAACCACCAAAGTCGAAGTAGAATAGGTATGGGCTGGGGTTGATGCTACGCAGGGCACGATAGAGTTTGAAGTCGTCTCCTTCGTAGGCTTGTGTGAATCTGCGGCTCAGCACGATCTGGAACACGTCACCACGCAGACAATGGTTGATGCCCTTGCGGATATTTGCCTTGTGCTCCTCGTCTGTCAGGGTGCTCTTCACATCTCCTACAGGATGGAAATCGTATGTCTGCACGTTCGCCTTGTTCATGGCTCTGATGATGTTATCCGCCTCCGATGCATCGCCTAATGTCACTACTTTTACCTGGTTCTGGTGGTGGTCAAACACAATCACTACTTTATACAGGATATATAACATGTCTGGTGCATCGTTCTTCTCCTGTGTCTCGTCCTTCACATTGATGTTCTCGAAATAGCGTACTGCATTGAAACTGGTATAGCCAAACAATCCGCATACATTAGCATTTTCACCGCTTACCTCGATGCAGTCAATCAACTCATGGATGGCTTTGTCGGATTGATAGTCGCTGTTCACCTCATGACGTTTCACGCTGCCATCGGGGTAGGTGATGGTGGCGATGCCATGACCTATTGCCACACTTGCCATCGGGTCAACGCCAATGAACGAACGTGACTCGCTGGCATCGTGATAGTCGGAACATTCCATCAACACACTCTGTGGATAGAGGTCACGCAATCTGAGATAGACGCCTACGGGTGTATAGAGGTCGCCCAATATTGCCTTGCTGGTAGTAGTATATTTAAAAGTTTCCATATTCTTTTGCCATTTGTTTGTTGTTCAGATAGGTTTCCACATCTTTGTCGCCACGACCGCTAACGGTCAGCACTACCACATCGTCTGGCTTGAACGTCAGCTTCTTCAAGGCTGCTATGGCGTGTGCCGACTCAATGGCAGGGATGATGCCCTCCATGCGTGTCAGTTCGTAGCCACCGTATATTGCCTCATCGTCGTTGATGCTCAGTACTTGTGTACGTCCTTCTTTTGCCATGTGGCAGTGCATCGGACCTACGCCTGGATAATCCAGACCAGCCGAGATGGTGTATGCTTCCTCAATCTGTCCGTCCTCGTTCTGCATCACCAGCATCTTTGCTCCATGCAATATGCCCACTGTGCCTCGATGTATGGTAGCCGCTGTATGGTCGGTGTCCCAACCTTGGCCACCTGCTTCAGCCAGTACAATCTTTACGCGCTCGTCGTTCATGTAATGATAGATGGTACCGGCGGCATTGCTGCCTCCGCCGATGCATGCCATGAGGTAGTCGGGATAGTCGCGCCCTTCCTTCTCTTGCAACTGCCATTTTATCTCCTCTGAGATGATGCTCTGCATCCTTGCCACGAGGTCGGGGTAGGGATGAGGTCCCATGGTTGAGCCTACGATGTAGAACGTGTCTTTGGGATGACAGCACCAGTCGCGTATGGCTTCCGAACAAGCGTCTGACAGTGTCATGTTGCCTGTCTTTACAGGATGCACCTCAGCGCCCAGCATCTTCATGCGCTCTACATTGGTATGCTGGCGTTGTACGTCGGTTGCTCCCATGAACACTTCGCACTGCATGCCCATGAGGGCGCACACGGTGGCTGTAGCCACACCATGCTGTCCGGCACCTGTCTCGGCAATGATGCGTGTCTTGCCCATCTTCTTGGCCAAGAGAATCTGTCCGATGGTGTTGTTGATCTTGTGGGCACCGGTATGGTTCAGGTCCTCACGCTTCAGGTACAAGCGACAACCATAGCGTTCGCTCATCCTGCGGGCGTAGTAGAGTGGTGAGGGTCTGCCCACATAGTCCTTGAGCAGGGCACGGTATTCTTTCTTGAACTCTTCTGACTCGATGATGGGCAGATAGGCTTCCTGAAGGTCGTGTACGCACTTGTAGAGAATCTCTGGCACGTAGGCACCGCCAAACTCTCCATAGAACCCTTTTTCGTCAACTTGATAATTTTTCATTTTTCTTCGTTATTATTTTTTTTATTATTTGTCATTTGTAGTCGTTTTGCGAATGGGTACTTCGTGAAAATTGAAGAGGCCCGTCGCAAGAACGACGAGCCTCTTTGTATCTTTTATAGCTAACTAAATAGGTACGTGGCCATCTTCTCACGATCTTTTGAATCTTGAGCTCTGCCACCACCAATAGTTAGTTATCATCTTCATAATTGTTTGTTTTTGTTAATTTCTGTCGGCAAATTTATGCTATTTGTTTCATTCTGCCAAATAATCTGCCGTTTTTTTTTATAATTATTTTCGACACCTTAATATATTAAGAGATCGTATTGGCAATCTTATCCACGTTCATGCTGCGGGCGCTGGCATCGAAAATCTCTTTGTAGAGACCACCCATGCGATATACTTCATCAGGAGAACCGCTCTGCACCACATGTCCCTTTTGAAGCACATAAATCTGGTCGGCATCGATAATCTGTCCGATATTGTGACTGATGATGATGACCGTTCGTCCTGCCTTGATGGCATCGATGCTTGCCTTGATCTGCTCAGTGGCCACTGCATCTAAGCTGGCAGTAGGCTCGTCCAAGAAGATGATAGGTGGATTCTTGATAAACATACGCGCAATGGCGATGCGTTGCTGCTGACCACCGCTGAGTTGCAGTGCCTGCGACTCAAACTGGTTAGGCAGATGCATAATCTGGTCGTAGATATATGCCTGCTTGGCGGCTTTCACTACGTCTTCATGGGTGGCATTGGGATTGCCATACTTGATGTTCTCCTCGATAGTGCCGTTGAAGATGTGGTTCTTCTGCAATACCAGTCCGACATGATCTCGTAGCCAATGCGTATCCCAGTCTTTCAACTCCACACCATCCAACTTGATGCTGCCTGTGTCAGGGTGGTAGAATTTGTCTAAGAGATTCACGATGGTGGTCTTGCCTGCACCACTCAGTCCTACAAGGGCAGTTATCTTGCCATGAGGAATTTTCAGGCTTACATCAAACAAAGCCTTCGTGCCATTACCATAGGTGAAGTCCACGTTATTCATCTCGAAGTCGCCCTGCACAATATCGGGATGATATTTACCAGTGTCTTCCACCTCGTTATGTGCATGTAGGATGCCAAAGAAGCCCTCCGCATAGATCAGTGCGTCATTCATATCGTCGTAGATGCGATGCAGTTGTCGGATGGGCGCACTTACGTTGCTGAACAGCATCACGTGGTACATGATTTTACCAATGCTCATGCCAGGATAATCAATCAATACCAAATACGCAGTGAGTATGATAATCAATACAGTACCTATCTGTTCGAAGAAACTTTTCAGACCGTCGTAGAGGTAGCTCCAACGTCGGGTACTCATCTGCTGGTCGGTCATGGCCTGTTGCACAGCCGTCTGTTTATCGGCCTCAATCTGCTCACGGTTGAACGACTTGATGACGCTGATGCTCTCGATGATGTTCAGGATGCCCTGACTCACTGCCTGGTGACTGCTGAAGATACTTCTTCGTCCGCCCTTCATGCGTTTGGCCTGACGGTAGGTAATGAAGAAATAGACAGGCACAATGCAGAGCGCCACCAAACCCACATAGAAATTGGCGGCAAACATCAGTCCTAAAGCTAATACAGCACTGGTAAATAAGGGTAGTATGTCGATGAAGAAATTGTTGACGGTGTTGCTCAGACTCATCACACCACGGTCTATGCGCGATTGCAGCTTACCTGTGTCGTTATCCTCTGCCGAGAAGAACGACATGCGGAAGGTGAGAATCTTGTCGATCACTTGAAGAGAGAGATCCCGACTTACATAGATACGCAGTTTCTGTCCGAAGTAGCGTTGGAAGAAAGTGATGAAGGCAGATATTATTTCCTTGCCCAACAGCACGACACTGATGATGATGAGTATTTTTGCCGCCTTGCTCCATTCAAAGTTCACATTCTGAATCAGGGCATTGATGGCATCTACCGTCTTGTCGAGCACCACCGCATTGACCTGTGCCATGAGTGACCCTATGAAGGTGAGGGTCACTGTGGCAAATATCAGCGATCTGTAGGGCTTTACAAAAGGCCACAGATTCTTCAGCAGGTCAAATATGTTCATTTTAAGGTCATTCATTAGCAGCTGTATAAATCTTTAATACGTCTTCGTATGCCAGTTGTTTGAAGTTGCCATTGGTAATGGTACCGTTGCGTGAGCATTTCTCGGCCATCAGCAGCAACTCTTCTTTGGTAGCTTTCCTGCCTATCAGCTCAGGAATGCTTGCAGGCATGCCGATGCTTCTGTAGAAACTGCGCATGCGACTGATGCCTTTGTTGGCAGCTAAGGTATCGTCCTCATCAGTTACATCCAGTACTTCTCTGGCAAAGTGTGCGAAGCGAGCCACACCAGCATCCATCACGTATGCAGCCCAGTGGCACCACAAAGCAGCCAGTCCTGCGCCATGAGCCACCCCATACAGCGCACTCAGTTCATGCTCCATGTTGTGTGTAGCCCAGTCGCCTATTGTTCCACAACCCGTCAAGTCGTTGTGTGCCAGACTTCCAGCCCACATAATCTGACTGCGCAAATAATAGTTTTCAGGGTCTTTCAATACTTGAGGACCATACTCTTTAACAGCTTTTAATAATGCAATGGAAAGCGCATCGGTGATACCCATCTCTTCGTGCGAGAAGTAGCGTTCCATGGTATGCATCATGATGTCGGTAATACCGCAAGCCGTCTGGTAGGCAGGCAGGGTATAGGTACGGATGGGGTTCATGATGGCAAATTTGCAACGGCAGAGATTATCGTCGTACGACCATTTCAGTTCGCCCTCATCTTTAGTTATCACACTGCCACCACTCATCTCGCTACCAGCAGCGGGAATAGTCAGTACAGCTGCCAAAGGCAAGCAAGCAGAGGCTTGTGCCTTATCTGCGTAGAAATCCCATACATCACCTTCATAAGGTACGCCTAATGCCATACATTTAGATGAGTCTATCACGCTACCGCCGCCAACGGCCAGAATAAAATCTATGCCTTCCTTACGGCAGAGGTCGATGCCTTCCTTGGCTTTCGACAAGCGAGGGTTAGGTACTACACCTCCTAATGTCAAGAAAGGAATGCCAGCATCGGTGAGGCGCTGCTTGATCTCCTGCAGCAAACCTGACTTCTCGGCACTTTTACCACCATAATGAATCAGCACCTTGGTACCACCATATTGTTTGATCAACTGAGGAATCTTCTCCTCTGCCTTGGCTCCAAACACTACCTGTGTGGGCGCATAAAAACTGAAATCTTTCATAATTCTTGTTTTATTTAATTTGACTTCGATTATTATATTCTTCCGAACAAAGTTAGGTTAAAAAATCGATTATTCATATATTTGCAGTAGAAAAAATATAGTGCCTAAATTAGATAATTATGAACAGTCGTTATTTTAGTGTTTTGTTGGCAGCCTTTGCCATTACGACCTCGGCTCAGGTTCCGTCTTTACAGAAAGTGGGAACCTCTACTTGCCTAATGGTGGATGGAAAGCCTTTCGTGATGTATTGTGGTGAACTGCATAACTCTACGGCTTCATCGTTGAGTTACATGGAGGAACACCGAGTATGGGACAAATTGAAGGAGATGCATCTCAACTCCGTCATTGCTACGGCGAGCTGGGAACTGGTAGAGCCTGTTGAAGGTCAATACGATTTCACATTGGTAGATGCCATCGTGGCGGAAGCCCGCAAGCGAGAAATGAAGATTGCCTTCCTGTGGTTTGGGGCTTTCAAGAACCCTATAATGACCTATGCACCTTCGTGGGTGAAGGCCAATCCGAAGAAATATCCCCATGCAGTAGATGACAAGGGACAAGAAATGGAGCATATCTCTGTGTATGGCTCTGAAATATTGAAGGCTGACGCTAAGGCTTACAAGGCGTTCTTACAGCATCTAAAAGATACGGACAAAGACCATACGGTGGTGATGATCCAGTTGGAGAACGAACCTGGCTTGAGAGGTACGCCACGAGACTTTAGTGCCGATGCCAACAAAGCATGGAAGGCTCAGGTACCACAAGCTATTACCGATTACCTGAAAGCCAACAAGGGTTCGTTGCAACCCGATTTGGAGCAAATCTGGACCAAGTATGGCAACAAAACCACAGGCAAATGGGAAGATTTGTTTGGTAAGAGTGAGGTGAACAACCAGGCAGAAAATCCCATCAGAAATTTCACCGAGCATGTGTTTACTGCTTATGGCTATGCCAACTACTTAGAGCAGATGGCTAAGGCAGGTAAGGAGGTCTATCCGTTGCCAGTATTTATCAATGCCAGTGTTTTCGGTATGAATACGCGTGGTGTGAGCTTGGGCAACGGTTGCTCGATTCCCGAGTTCTTCGACATTTACAAGGCTGTAGCTCCGAGCATCGATATCCTGACTCCCAACAGCTATATGCAGCAGCTTGATTGGTTAGGCAAGGCTTTCTCATGGAAAGGTAACCCTATCTTGATTCCTGAAAGTACATTAGTAGGTGCCCGTGGCTTGTATATCATCGGTGAACACGATGCCATTGCTTTCTCGCCCTTCGGCATTGACTATGAAGATAATGAATTAACTTCACAATTGGAGAAACAACACCGCTTGCTAGCCGAGAGCTATGACCAGATGCAACAGATGGGCAACCTGATAACGGATAACCTTGGCTCTGACAAGATGCGTGGCATCTACCTCTATACGGGACACGAGACCGATATGGTAGAGATGGGCAATTATGTGTTGACGTTCAGTCCGAGAAAGGGCTTTGATATTGGTGCATTGATGGCTCCTGCAGGTGGCGGTTTCCAAGCAGAGGGTGAACAGAAACAGATAGAGCAGGGTGGAGCCCTGATTGTGCAGACCTCTGCAGATGAGTTCTTTGTGGTGGGCTATGGCTTCAATGCCGATATCAAACTGAAGGATAGCGAGAAGAGCAAGTTCTGTGGCTACGACAGCATCTGGGAAGGCCGCTTTGAGAATGGCAAATTCATTCCTGGTAGATTGTTGAATGGCGACGAACGCAATGTATTTGCAACGTATGATAAGGTGAATGCATTGAAGGTAAAGATGTTTCACTACTAATTGAAAATGGTATGAGGAAGTTGTTTCTTTTACTGACTTTGGCAGTACTGAGTTTACATGTGATGCCTCAGAAGATATATGACCCTATGTTGGACCCCGATGTGAAGGTGATGCCTTTGGAGAAGCAGGAAATATGGGAAGGTTCAGCTTACATGTGGTATCCCGGACAGTTGGCTGCTTATCGCCAGCAATGGTTGAGGGAGCAGAGTCAAGCCCGTTGTGTGGATGTGGGCTATGTGGGCAAGTTCAATCCCATGCAAGAGGTTACTTGGTTCAAGACTACTGTCAATGTGAAGGAGGCAACCACCTTAGCATTTACTTCCGCTGGCTCGGAAAGTGTTGAGGTAACCGATAATGGGAAGTCTTTCTCAGGAGAGTTGTCAAAAGGCAAGCATGAGCTGGTTTTCAAGGTTACCACCAAAAAACAATTGCCGGCTTTAATCATAAAGTGTGATAATAAAGGTCAGTGGACCATAGATAATGCTCAATCTTCCCTTGATGGTCAGTCGTGGATGCCTGTAGAGACCGATGCTCGCTACAACCAGCCTGCTGTTTCACCCAACAGCAGAATCAACGAGCTGGCTGTTATCATTCCCAAGAATGTTATTCCATTAAAGAATGTGCAAGGAGGAGATTACAACTGGTCGACTTCCAATGTAGGACTCCAGTTGGGCAGACACGGTGCCGTGATTTATGACTTCTGGTATGACGAAGTGGGTACTGTTGTGATAGAAGTTTCTGGCAAAGGCAAGCTGCATTTCACAGTAGGAGAGTCGGTCGAAGAAACGATGAACGAAGATACGAAGAAGTTTGAGCAACGCCCCATAGAGGATGTAGAGCTTTCAGGGCAGATGCAGACAATCACCCTGCCGGAAAGGGCTTTGCGCTATGTGAAGATAGCTGCCAGCGAGCCTGCCACTATCCATGCTGTGCGCTTTGAGGCGATGATGTGGCCCGTACAGGAGATGTTGATGACCTTTGAGAGTAGCGACCAGTCGCTGAATGATCTGTTTAATGCAGGTGTGGCTACGCTTCATACCTCAATGCACGACTTCAACCTTGATGGAATCAAACGCGACTTCCTTCCTTGGTCGATGGATGCGATAGCAAGCATGCTTGGTATGAATTTGCTGATGGGTGACCGTCAGGTGGGACGTAACGATATCAGTATTGCCTTGATGCCTCCTACTCCGAAAGAGAGCGACTGGGGCATTGTGGATTATCCGTTGCATGCACTGATTGGTTTGAAGCAAGACTACCTGCGCTATGGCGACCTAAGCACCTACAAGATGTATAAGGACCGCATTGATCAGCAGATGGATTTCTATATGAGTGTGCAGGATGAGCATGGATTTATTTATGCCTCCAAACCTTCATCGGGCTTCATTCCAGGGTGGAGTAGAGACAATGGGCCTGACGATTATGGCGTAGCTTGCTATCCGCAAATCATGCTTTATCAGAGCTTCCGAATAGCTGCTTATTTCAGTCAGCTGCTAAAGGAGAATACTAAAGCGAAGATTTATACCAATAAGGCCAATCAGTTGGAAAAGAATATTATAGAGCATTTCTGGAGTACCAAAGAAAAAGCCTTTATGAATGGCTACCGGGAGGATGGAACATTGGACGAGCGTATCTCTCATCATGCACAGTATTGGGCTGTGTTGGCAGGTCTGTATCCTGAAAGGTTGTTTGATTACCTTTATGAAACAGTGATTCCTTCCATCCCTCGCTACAAGGATAATATCTCCTATGAAAAAGGCTATGAGGCATTGGCTTACATCAAGGCAGGACGCACCAAGGAGTTCATGCAGCTCTTGGATGAGGTGTGGGGTGATTGGCTACGTCAGGGTTATACCCGCTTCCCTGAGAACTTCATGGTGAACAGCGATGTTACCCAGCAACTGATGTTCTATGGTCGATCATATGGCTTGAGTCTCTGTCATGGTGCCAATGGTGCACCTCCTGTGGTGTTGGCTGCTTATGGCATCTTCGGTTTCAGTCAGAACGATGCCAAGCCTAATGAATATACGCTGACACCCGATTTGTTGCACTTGGATTGGGCCAAAGGACGTATCCCTGTGAAAGAAGGTTTTATATACATAAGTCTGAATAAGAATGGTGAATGTGAGGTAGAGATTCCTGCTGGATGCCAAGTTACCATAAACTATGGCGGCAAGACACAAGTGTTGAAGAAGACTTAACCCTCACGATATTTTTGAGGAGAGAGACTGGTGAGTCGTTTAAAGAATTTGCAGAAGAAGGCTGGATTGGCGAAACCTAAATCATCAGCAATACGAGCAACGGATTTGTCGGTGTGAATCAACTCCACTTTGATGCGAGTGATGAGTGCCCGATCTATCCACTCTTTAGCTGTAACACCGCTGGTCTGGCGTATGACGGTGCTAAGATAGCGTTCTGTGAGACAGAGGCGGCTAGCGTAGTAGCCTATCTGATGTTGCTCGGCACAATGCTGGTTGACGAGTTGGATGAAGCGGTCGAAGATGGTCTGCTCGCGTGAATGGATAATAGATTGTTGCTCGCTATGACGACGATAGATAGCATCGTAATGGTACATCATGGCAGCAACAAGGCTACTGACTGTCTGTCGGTTATAGTCCTTTTGATGGATGATATGCCAAATACTGTCTATAATATGTCGGGCTGTTGCAATATCTGGCTCATCGACCTTTATCTGGAAGTCGCGCAACTGCCCGTTAAAGGATGATGGCATCTGTCCTGGAGCAAAAGGCATAGGGAAATCGGCAAAGAGTCCGATGCCATAGACTTCAAGTTGTCCAGAAAAATCAATGGGATTGATGATGGTGCCTGGCCCCAGAAAAACCAATGTGCCGGGGGTGATGTGACGCTCCACAAGGTTAATGGTGAGATGAGCCTCGCCACCAACGAAGATACCCATCCGATAGTCGTCGATGATAAAAGGGGGCTGATTCTGTTGGACGACGAACAGGAAAATGCTGGGGTTGCCATAAATCATTCCCAATTCGTTGCTGATATAGGAATATTCGCGCATCTGTGCAAAATGAGGGGTCAGGATGTCCCTCATACGTGAATAGTTCATCAGTTTTGGCTGTTTCATACATGCTACCTTTATTGTTCAATCCTACGCAAAGATAACGATAATATTCGAAATAAAGTTCATTTTGTGTGCAAATCGAACAAAAAGAACATTTCTATCACCCAATGGGTAGCGATACTATGAGGAAGTCGTTGTATTTTTGCTACAGAAAAAACAAAGTAACGATTATGAGAAGAATCATTTTATTATTTACGATAATACCGGTTATGGCACAAGCACAGACATTGGAGCAGTGCCAGCAGGCTGCAGAGCGTAATTTTCCACTGATACAGCAGTATGGACTGATAGAGAAGACGACTGAGTTGACTGTGGCGAACATTCAGAAAGGATGGTTGCCCCAAGTATCTGCTTCGGTACAGGCCACATTACAAAGTGACGTGGCGGCATGGCCAGATGAGATGAAGAATATGCTTAACACGATGGGCGTTAATGTGAAGGGCCTAAAGAAAGACCAGTACCGTGTGGGGATAGATATTCAACAGACGGTTTTTGATGGCGGAATCATTCGTAGTCAGAAGGCAATAGCACGTGAACAGGGAAAGGTGCAGGCAGCCCAGAACGAGGTAAATATGTATAATGTTCGCAAGCGTGTGAACGAGATGTATTTTGGATTGTTGCTGATTGCTGAGCAGATCAAACTGAATGCTGATTTGCAAGAGTTATTGGCAACAAACGAGAAGAAACTGACCTCGATGGTAAAGAATGGTACAGCTGCTGAGAGCGACTTCCAAAACGTAAAGGCTGAGCGATTGAATGTGATGCAACAGGCCATCAACCTAGAATCACAACGACAGTCCCTTTTGAAAATGCTTTCTGCTTTTTGCGGCATCGAAATGAAGCAGCCAGAGAAGCCGATGGCAGTGGGTGTTGGCATGGGAAACAACCGACCTGAGTTAAAAGTTATCGATGCCCAGCTACGACTGGCTGATGCACAGGAAAAGGCGTTCGATGCGGCGCTGATGCCAAAGTTGGGTGTGTTTGCTCAGGGCTTTTACGGTTATCCTGGCTATAACATGTTTGAGGATATGATGAGTCACAAGTGGTCGCTCAACGGAATGATTGGCGCACGTCTCACTTGGAACATCGGCGCCCTCTACACCCGCAAGAACGACAAGGCAAAGCTTCAGCTACAACGTAATATGGTTGAGGTTAGTCGCGACGTGTTCCTCTTCAATAATAATATGGAGCAGATTCAGCAGAGCGAAAACATTGAGCGCTATCGCAAGTTGATGTCTGACGACAAGGAGATTATTCGTCTTCGTAGCTTTGTTCGTCAGGCGGCTGAGTCGAAACTCACACATGGCATCATTGATGTGAACGATTTAGTGAAGGAAATCAACAACGAGAACCAGGCACGAGTACAGCAGACAATGCACGAAATTGAGATGTTGAAAGAGATGTATGATCTGAAGTATACATTGAACTTTGAATAGTAAAGATTACGAAATAAAGGAACGAATATGAAGGCTACAAAATGTATAATCGCAGGTGCCGTACTGATGTTGGCGGCTTGCGGAAACAGCGAAAAAGAATACGATGCTACGGGCACCTTCGAGGCTACGGAGGTTACCATATCAGCTGAGCAGAATGGTGCGTTGTTAATCTTCAACGTGAATGAAGGCGACATCCTTGACCAAGGCAATGAGGTAGGATTGATAGACACCACCCAGATATGGTTGAGGATTCAGCAGGCCACTGCTATGAAAGAGGTTTACCAGAGTCAGAAACCTGATAGGGAGAAGCAGATTGCTGCTATAAGCCAGCAGCTTCAAAAGGCACGTCAAGAACAACTGCGTTATCAAGAATTAGTGGCCGACGGAGCCGCACCAAGCAAGATGCTCGACGATGCCATCAATCAGGTGAAGGTATTGGAACGCCAGTATGAAGCACAAGTGTCGTCGCTTAACACAAGTACCAATTCGTTGGGCAAGCAGATGGAAGCAACCGATGTGCAAGTAAGCCAATTGCAAGACCAGTTGCGGAAATGCCATATCACGACTCCCATTACAGGAACAGTGCTTGAGAAGTATGTTGAACGAGGCGAGTTTGTGGCTCCTGGTAAGCCACTGTTTAAGATGGCTGATACGGAGCAGATGTTCATTCGCGCCTATGTCACCTCGGCACAGCTGAAGGACATCAAGATGGGGCAGAAAGCGAAGGTATTTGCCGACTTTGGTGACGGACAGAAGAAAGAATATGAGGGAACGGTTTCTTGGATTTCCTCTCGTTCTGAGTTCACACCCAAGACTATCCTCACCGACGATGAACGGGCAGACCTTGTCTATGCTTTGAAGGTAGCCATTAAAAATGATGGGTATGTGAAGATTGGTATGTACGGAGAAGTTAAATTCTAATCATGAATGCCATCGAGGTAAGTCATATCAGCAAGAGTTACGGCAGGGTTAAGGCTTTGCAGGACGTGTCGTTCTCCGTAGAGAAGGGCGAGGTCTTCGGACTTATTGGTCCTGACGGAGCTGGTAAGACGTCGTTGTATCGCATTCTCTGTACGTTGCTATTGGCGGACGTGGGTACGGCCACTGTTGATGGATTCGATGTGGTAAGGCAGATGAAGGACATTCGTCGGCGCGTGGGCTATATGCCTGGACGGTTTTCGCTTTACCAGGACCTGACAGTGCGGGAGAATCTGGAGTTCTTTGCCACGCTATTTGGCACGACAGTGGATGAAGGGTACGACTCAATAAAGGCTATCTACTCCCAGATAGAACGATTTGAGGATCGTAAGGTTGGGGCTCTTTCTGGTGGAATGAAACAAAAGCTGGCATTAAGTTGTGCATTGGTGCATCAGCCCAGTGTGCTTTTCCTCGATGAGCCAACGACGGGTGTTGATCCCGTGAGCCGTAAGGAGCTATGGGAGATGCTGTCGATGCTGAAGGAACAGGGCATCACCATTGTAGCCTCTACGCCCTATCTTGACGAGGTGCGTCGTTGTGAGCGCGTGGCATTCCTGAGCGAAGGGAGGGTGATGGGAATTGACAAGCCAAAGATTATACTGGATCAGTTTAAGGACATCTTCAATCCATCAGGCATCAAGAAAGCGACTGGTTCCTCCTCTCTCCAGACTCCTGACTCCAGTCTCCTGCCTCCTTCCCAAAACGTCATCGAAGTATCACATTTGGTCAAGGCTTTTGGCAGCTTCCATGCAGTGGACGACATTTCGTTTACGGTGAAGCGTGGCGAGATATTCGGCTTCCTTGGGGCTAACGGCGCGGGCAAGACCACCGCCATGCACATGCTGACAGGTCTGAACCAGCCCACAAATGGCACAGGCACAGTAGCAGGCTTCGACATCCGCACGGAGCACGAACAGATAAAGAAACACATCGGCTATATGAGTCAGAAGTTCTCGCTCTATGAAGACCTGACCGTAGCCGAGAATATTAGACTATTTGGCGGTATCTATGGAATGAAGGACGCTGAGATTGCAAGCAAGACAGATAATTTATTGAAGCAACTAAAGTTCGAGGAACACAAGAACGACCTCGTGGGTTCGTTGCCTCTAGGTTGGAAACAGAAACTGGCCTTCTCCGTCTCTATTTTCCACGAGCCCGCCATCGTGTTCCTTGATGAGCCGACGGGTGGGGTAGATCCTGCTACGCGACGGCAGTTCTGGGAACTCATCTACGATGCTGCCCATCGTGGCATCACTGTTTTTGTGACGACCCACTATATGGACGAAGCAGAGTACTGCGACCGCATCTCAATCATGGTGGACGGCAAGATTAGCGCGATGGGTACGCCCGAGAAACTGAAGCGAAACCTCGGGCAGCCCGACATGGATCATGTGTTTACTTATTTAGCCCGTAAGGCAAAAAGAGGAGATTAACATATGAAGCAGTTTATATCATTCGTCATCAAGGAAACTAAGCACATCCTGCGCGATAAGCGTACGATGCTGATACTCTTTGGTATGCCCATCGTGCTGATGCTCCTCTTCGGTTTTGCTATTACCAATGACGTAAAGAATGTACGCACGGTGGTGGTGACCTCGCAGATGGATCACGCGACCCAGCAGGCCATCGACCGCCTTGCTGCATCGGAATACTTTACCATTTCAACGACTGTCCCCACACCGAAAGAAGCTGAACGACTAATACGTAGCCAAAAGGCTGACCTTGCCGTAGTTTTTGGGCTGGACTTTGCCTCGAAACATTCAGGTGTGCAGCTCATCGTCGATGGTTCCGATCCCAATATGGCCCAACAATGGACGCTCTATGCCCAACAGACCATCACATCAGCTCGCTCGGATATGCCACTTGGTTCTGCAAAGAACTCTCAATTCTCAGCTCTAAACACTAAACTGTTATACAATCCACAGATGAAATCTGCCTACAATTTTGTGCCGGCTATCATGGGTATGCTGTTGCTGTTGATTTGTGCGATGATGACCTCCGTCAGTATTGTGCGAGAAAAGGAACGTGGTACAATGGAGGTTCTCTTGGTTTCGCCTGTCCGGCCGTTGATGATTATCGTGGCTAAAGTGGTGCCATATCTGTTATTGGCATTGCTTATCCTTGTCGTCATACTGCTCATGTCGGCTACTGTGCTCGATGTACCATTGCAGGGTTCAGTGGGATGGATTCTAGTAGTTTCACTTATCTATATCCTGCTGGCGCTTTCGTTAGGATTGCTCATCTCGAACATTGCCCAGACACAGTTCGTGGCGTTGCTTGTATCGGCGATGGTGCTACTTCTGCCCACCGTCATGCTCTCCGGTATGCTGTTTCCTGTGGAGTCGATGCCTACTGTGTTGCAATGGATTTCGGCCATTATCCCGCCCCGCTACTACATCCAGGCCATGCGCAAACTGATGATTATGGGAGTGGGCATTCAGGAGGTATGGCACGAGGTGGCTGTCCTTATCGGCATGACAGTCCTGTTGCTTGTTGTATCACTTAAGAAATTTATGACGCGGCTATGATAAAGTATTTGCTTCAAAAGGAGTTCCTACAGATTCGGCGTAACTCATTCATGCCGAAGATCATCTTCATCTTCCCCATCATGGTGATGTGCGTCATGCCATGGGTGATGAACCAGGAGGTGAAGAATATCCGCGTGGATGTAGTGGATATGGAACGTACCACGCAGTCGCAGCAACTCGTTCACCAGATAGAGGCTTCGAATTACTTTATCTTTAATGGTCAGAAGGCGATCTACCAAGATGCCATGAAGGACATCGAGACCTCGCAGGTCGATATTATCCTCGAAATCAGGGATGGCCAGTTTCTTATCGCTGCCAATTCCGTCAATGGCACTAAGGGCTCGATAGGCTCAGCGTATCTGAGTCAGATTGTCACAGCTAATGTGATACCTACTGTTTCAGCTATCCAATCAAAAGTCAACACCTTATTACTTTATAATAAAGGGCAGAATTACAAGGTCTTTATGATTCCCGCCCTGATGGGCATTCTGATGATGATGCTCTGTGGTTTCTTGCCTGCGCTGAACATCGTAGGTGAAAAGGAGAAGGGTACCATCGAACAGATTAACGTCACTCCCGTTTCGAAGTGGTTGTTCATCCTTGCCAAGCTCATTCCTTATTGGATTATAGGTCTGGTGGTGCTCACCCTTTGTCTGGTGCTCTCGTGGCTCGTCTATGGCATCACCTGCCAAGGACCGCTCTGGCTCGTCTATCTGCTGGCCATCCTTATAGCATTGTTTTTTAGCAGTTTCGGCCTTATCGTTTCCAACTATAGCAACACCATGCAACAGGCCATGCTGGTGATGTGGTTCTTCGTAGTGTGCCTGATGCTGCTCTCCGGACTTTTTACTCCCGTGCGCTCCATGCCCCACTGGGCCTACCTGACCACCTACATCAATCCCATGCACTATTTTGCCGATGCCATCCGCACCGTCTTCGTGCGTGGCGGCACCTTCCAGGCCATTTCCCATCAAGTGCTGGCTCTCGCCATCATCGCCTCCTTCATGGGTGTTTGGGCCGTTCAGAGTTATAAGAAGAATAGCTGACTACCAAGTTTGTTTTATTAATAAAATGTCCGATGATTTGGAAAAAGAGAAAGCGCCCCAATCAGGACGCTTTCTATCGTTGTATGAGCAGCAATATATTACTTAGCTTCAATGGAGTTTTTTCCACCCTTCAGGTCATAGTTCTTTCCTGCCCAAACAAGTGAGCCTGTGACATCAGTAGGGAGTTCTATCTCGGCTTTCAGCGTATTGCCTTTGCGTTGGTAGCTTACCTTGATGTTGCCTTGTGGATGAGGCATAGTGCCACCAATCTTTTGGATGTCACCCAAGCGAGGCTCTATCTTTACCTTGGCAAATGCTGGAGCGGCACTATCGATACCCAAGAGGGTACGGAAGAACTCGATGTTCGGACTTGCTCCCCAAGCATGGCAGTCGGAGCGAGTGGTCTCCAGGTTGGAAGTCTCTGCCCAGGTGGTCAAACCTAAAGCGATGTTCTCACGCCAGATGTCGAGCCACTTCAGGTAGTCGTTGCCCAAGCCAGCTTTTACTAATGCCTCGTGCAGGTAATACTTGTAATAAACGGTACACTGATCGAGTGTAGTATCGGTCAGTATTTTCTCTGCTACCTGTTTGGCTTGCTCTCCTGATACCATTTCAGTCAGGATGGCCAATGAGTTAGCGTGTTGTGAAAAATGTTCCTTTTCAGATGTCTGTGCATATAAACCTTTTCCAGCATCCCAATAAGCATTCTGAATGCCTTTCTTCAGCACTTCAGCCTGCTGGTTGTACTTGTTGGCCATAAAGGTGTTGCCCTGGTAGTTTTCCAAATCGCTCATCATCTGTAAAGCCAAAAGCAGCTGCAAATCCATCAAAATACCACCACCATCGGCACCAGCTTTGGCAACACCCGTTTGCCAACCTTCGGTCTCTACCCAGTCGGAGAAGTTCCAGCCTGGTAAGTTCTTGATGCGACCATCAGCCATCTGGTATTTGCTGAAGTAATGCAGTATCTGTTCGGCTCCAGGGATGAGATCGAGCACCAACGATTGGTCTTTGCCATAGCGCATGTAGTCGTGGATAGAATAGATATAACTTAATGCGTATGGTGTGATATATTGAGGCAGTTCAGATGGCGCACGGCCCATGGTCACACCTTCGGCATTGCGGCTCATATCCGACTGTCGAAGGAAATTCTTCCATAGTGTGTCGTCACCACTGTTGTAAGCTGATACCAGTGCTTGGATGCGTGTATCACCTAAGTATTGCAGTTGCTCGTAGTAGGGGCAGTCGGTGTAGGTCTCGATGGCACAGAGACGAGCGGTACGCCAACCAATCTCCAGCATCTTCAGCAGCTCTTGGTTATCGGTGTCAAGACTGGCATTCAATTTAAATGGGAAGCCTGTGAAGGTGCTGCCAATATCGTTAATTTCCAATGCCTCATCCTTGGTTTCTATCTCCAACTTAACATAGCGGAAAGTACGCCAATCTAATGAGGTAAATTGCTGGTTGTCCTTTCCGCTGGAGGTCAGCTTGTCATGACGACCCATGAAACTTTTGCCCTCTACCTCGTTGCGGTTGCCTTTCTTTGAACCACGCACCGTGTACAGTGTCTCAGCATAGCCGATGGTAATTTCTGCTTGTGCTCCTTTGCTAAAGTTTAAATTGAAGAAACCATTTGTAAGTTCTTCTTGATCAAGCAATAGTTCTACCTTTTTTTCTGCAGGAATGGTCACCTTTTCCTTTTGGACAGGCCATGTTTTTGGCAAGCTCACACCATTGACTGTTGACCATGTACCCTTCACTAACTTCGATGCAGTTCCGTCAACGATAAGCTGACGGGTTGACTGTATGCGCTTTTCGAAGCGCTCCACCTGTGGCAGGGTACTGGGCACAAGCATGTGGTCAAATAGGCCTCCTGTGCCAAAACTGTTGTCGTGAGGTGCCCCCAGTTCAAATGATTTAGCGTCTTTCCACAGACTTAGGTCAGCATTTGCATCCTTCCAGTCAGTAATGGTCTTGCTAAAGTCTATAGACTCACCAGCCCCTAAAGCATAATAGCCAGGAACACTTTGGCGGAGTGGGGAATAAGCAGGGTCCTGAATAGCCTTCCAAGTTTCGTCAGTATTCACCAATTTGGCGTCACCCTTACCCATCATCAGGAAACCAGTGTGTACGGTAGCATTGGGTACAGGGGTAAAACTGCCCTCGTTCCATACTTGTGCAGCCAAAACATTATTGCCTGCTTTGAGATATGGAGCCAAATCCACAGTCTCATAGTTCCAGTGTCTGGAGTCATTGCGGGCAGGGCCTAATGAGGCGAGTTGTCCGTTTACATAGAGCTTGTAACGGGTGTCACCGCTAACATACACCACAAATTCACTGGGTTTGCTGGCCAGGTTCACATCCTTTCGGAAATAATATACACCATACTCCTTAGGCTGTGCGCCAGGAACTTCAATCCACGCAGCATCCCACAACTCAGTCTTCATATCGAATGAGGTACGGTCTTTTAATTGCATCTTAATATACTGAAGAGGATATTGTGCTGATGCTGGCAGCAGAGATGCTCCTACCAATAATAAAGTCAATAGTCTTTTCTTCATATTATAATAATCATTTTCTTAATTCAACGGCGTTTTATGTTCACGTCTCCACTTCATATATTCTTCCCAGAGTTGCAACTGGGGCAGGTTATGAATACCAGTGAGGAAAGCACCGTCTCGGAAGTTCATCACACATTCAGTGCCCTCAGCATATACAGGCCACAAAGGCAGATAACCACCATTGGGATCTCCTGTTTTGATAAAATTAATCCAATATTGCATCACCAAACGAGACAATGCCTCGTCAGATGGACTGGCAGGACCGCCGAATCCACCCAACTGTCCGAAGGTCAGACCCAGTTCACCGGCATGCATGGTCACATACTGACGGCCTGTCTTCTGACCGTTGCGGAAGAAGTTCTGCTTGGCATGATTGAAGAAGAACATATACACTTTACCTTTGCCCTTACCTTCTGCTGTGTTCTTGCTCTGCAGGTTACCCCATGCATAGGTAGGCCAGGCAAAAGCAGCCTCACGGAAAATGTCACTGTGAGCATCGAAAGCCTCTTGGTCGGTTTTGCCAGGATACATCTCACGGAATCTCTGCTGCCAACCAGCATCAGGGAAGCTTTCTTTCATCTCCTGCTCATACTGCTCAGGCTTGAAACCACCCAGGAAACCGGTGAACATAGAACCCTCGTCGCTATTAGTACCCATGAGGATATTCACATCGTTATAGTCGCCCTGTTGGTACATTGGATAGGGGTCGCCCTTCAACACATAGCCGTCATACACTGGCCACAAGGCGCCACCAGCCCCAAAGGCGATAGGGTCACCCATGAACTTCTCAGGATCTACCTTGCGCAGGTCTTTCAGTTTCAGTTTGCCCATTCCGATGCGGTTGATAAAATCTTTGCCATATTTCTCACTACCTGCCATGTTGCGGATGGAGTTGTTGTCGATGCGCACATTATCCTCTGGCGCCATGTTGCCGCCACTCTCGGAGATAGCTCCACGGAACAGACCTTTAGCCAATGGGCTTTGGCAGAGCATAGCCACAGAGATAGCACCAGCACTCTCGCCCATGATGGTCACTTTCTCAGGATCCCCACCAAAAGCAGCAATGTTGTCATGAATCCACTGAAGCGCCATAATCTGGTCCATTAGTCCGTAGTTGCCACTGATAGCACGCCCGTTCTCCTTCTGACTCTCCTGACTCAGTTCTGGCAATGAGAGGAATCCAAACACGTTGGTACGATAGGTGATAGCAGCATAGACGATGCCTGCTTGTGCAAACTTCTCACCGTTGTTCTCCCACGAAGCTCCTGTGTTGAACCCACCTCCGTGAATCCACACTAATACTGGCAGTCCTTCGTCTGCTTTCTTGGCTGGAGTCAGAATGTTCAGATAGAGACAATCCTCACTGACACCAGGTTGTCCAGGACGTGCAGGACCCTGACTCTGCTGATAAGGTTTGTCCTTAAAAGAATCTGCCTTGTAAACACCCTGCCATTTCTGAGCAGGCAGAGGAGCCTTCCAACGCAGGTCGCCCACAGGAGGAGTAGCGAAAGGAATGCCCTTATAATGAGCCAATCCATTTTGTTCAACACCTTCCACTTCACCTTGTGCCACAGTAGTATGCAGCAACTGGGCATTCAAACTCATGGCAAACAACGCCAAACTAGCTAAGGTAATTATTTTCTTCATAAGCTTCTATTTATTTTACTCCATCGGGATAGCGGTAGCTGATGTTCACGCCAAAGTCACGGATGCGACCGTTGAGTCCCATCATGCCTTGGTCTGACACGTTGCCTTGTCGCGTGCCGTTGATCATTTCTTCAGACATCTTCTTCAGGTCACTAATACGTTGTTGCGTCTCTGGGTTACTGCCCATATAGTGACCAGGATACATCTTCTCGATATTGTGGCGTTTCATATAACTCTCGATGCGAGTAGTGGTGGCCAAAAGGGTAGAGAAGTTGGTAGTAAGCAACAGGTTGCCTGAACCAAAGGCATCGCCGCTATAGCCCCATTTCCTGCCATCCATCTCAAAGAAGGTGGCACTGCCAGGGGTATGACCAGGGGTGAATATAACTTCTATACGACGGCCACCCAAGTCGAATACTTGTCCGTCTTCCAAGAAGTTCACCTTGCCTTTATAGCCGGCCATAAACTGAGGTACATTTACCTCGTCGCCAGCATTGATCCAGATTTCATCAAAATCGTGTATGGCGCTGCCGGTATGGTCTGGGTGAACATGCGTGGCAATTAAAGTAATAGGTTTCTTTGTGATGCCCTCCACAATCTTCCTCAATCCGTCAATCTTAGTACCGGCATCCAGTAAGATGGTGCGGTCATTACCTTCAATGATATAGATGGTCTCATTAGCCATCAGGTGACCATTGCCCTCCCAAGTGTGTTCGTCAATGCGACGGATAATCACATCTGGACCTTCATAAACCACAGGCTCGTTATATTTTGGCTGTGGCATTCCTTGTGGGTTCTGTGGAGAGTCGGTCAGCTTGCTCATGGTGGCTTCATCCAATACGTCAGAAGCTTTTACAAAGGGTGAGAAAGCCAATCCTACAGCTCCCATGCCCATCATCTTCAGTACATTTCTTCTTCCTGTATTCATATTTCAATATTTTAGTTTCATTTCTTTTGCAATAATTATAACTTTACAAAGATAAACTTTTCTTGCAAATCCATCAAGTCTTTATTGCCCCTTCGCATTTAGTTTCAATAATTAATCACTTTTACAGGACCCAGCAGACCAGCAGGGAGCAAGGGCTCCTGACCATTGAATCCTTGGGCGTCTGTCCAACCGATGCGTGTAGCACCAGGTTGCTCGTCACCAATAAGGCGATTGACCCAAACGTTCGCTACCTTTACCTCAAGAGTGTTGTTCCCTTGCTTAATGGCTTTAGTGATATCTACCAGATATGGTTCTTTCCATGCAGCGCCACAGTATTCGCCATTCACATATACTTCTGCCAAATCGGCAACACGACCCAAGTCGAGCACTGTCTTTTCTCCTGGCTGTGCTTCAAAACTATTATTATATGAGGCAATTCCTGAGAAATATTTAATACCTTGGTCTGATGATTCTGTGTAACTGTCCAAAGACGTAAACTCTGCCGAATAAGGAGCACCACGTTTTTCTTGGAATTTAACGGTCCATGTACCTTCCAGCGCTAATTCATTCTTTCTCTCTGCAACAGGCATTTTGTAATCTTTCTCTGCCTTGCCAGAGAATACCACAAAAACAGCATCATCTGGAACAAGGTTGAGTGTTACCTCTGTGCGTCCATTGTTCTGAGCATAAGACACCTCTTCCTGCAATCCATTGTCAGGATGCCACAACATGGGTTTCTGTCCACTCACACGGAAGGAGAGTGTAACAGTCTGATAATCTTTAGCAGGTTTGTTTACCCAATAGATCTCAGCACCTTTCAAAGTACGGTGTAAGAACTTATAGCCTTCAGGAATATTTATATCTTCAGCAATGCCAGCTGCTTTGAGCAAGTCAGCCAGTTCTTTGGTCTCCACTACATTCTTGCGTCCACTGTCCCATATATCAGCTACAAGAGATGCAAACTCAGTGGCATCATCAGTTAGCGATGCAGGTCTTGTAGGACGAGTACCACCAATCCATGCACCAGCCTGAACAAGTGATGCTATTTTCTTGAGAACAGGAACAGACATTACCTCCATGTTGCGGTCCATCCAAATCACTTTGTAACTTGTCCCACCAGTTGATACCAGTTGGCCTTTATTATATGAAATGTGATTCAGCAGACCATCAGGATTCAGATAATCCCACTGATATCCCAAAGGTATTGATGGGGCACGTTGGAAGACAGAAGTAACGTTGGCATCCTCACCATAATAATAAAGTATGTCGGCGACATTCTTGCCTGCCTGCAACATAAAGCAGCTGCGTGACATATAATCTGCCCAGATGCCAGCCATAGGAGCCCAACTGTCATGACGGTTGAACCATTGTCCAATGCCTCCTAATGACATACCAGGTACATGCACATCGTCTGGCTGGTGGGCACTCTCGTGGATGACAAAGCGATTGATACCGTTGGATAGCTCACGGTCAGCTACGTACTTGAGGTTTCCCGGATGGTATGAATATGATTTTCCTCCTCCACCAGGAGCAGTCATTGACTCAGCTGCAGCTATGTTCTGTCCGTATATATGAGCTACAGAAGCCGACTCCTTATCATCAGCATCATACACACTCATATCAGGTTGCCCATCAGGTCCTACTGGCACCCAAGGGGCAGTTACCCACATTGCACTCATTGGTACTTCGGCTGTAGCCTTCAGATCCATACCGTCGCCCACGTAGGCACGGCCACCCTCATGACTTTCTGTATAGCGTCCCTTCATGCCATAATCCTCTTTGGCAATTTTGGAAAGCAGGGTATAGTTATCAGCAATGAGTTCGCCGATAGTGATACGCCAATCGAAGAGAAAGGCATCGCTCTGCTGTGGTGAACCGATAATCTCGCCAGATAACACAGGCAACCATTTCTTGAGATCATATCCCCTGCGTGTCTGGAATTCATTAAACATAGCTGGAGTCCATGTCTCACATTCAGCCTCATAACTGTCGGTAAGCACATATTGCACACCCTGTTGGCCTATCAGTCCGCCTGAGGCATCCTTATACATATCTAAATAAGTATGGAAATACCTTGTCCATGCATCAGGATCCAGCTTGTCCACCTCTAGGCCTGTTGCCTCGAGTGGGGCAGGGTGGTTCTGTTTGCCTGTAAGTGACCATCCATAGCGAATAATTTTCCAGTTGCCCTCAGGAGCGTTCCAGGAGAGCTTCCCATTCTTATAATATGAAGTTATATCCACAACATCGTCAGCAGTTGGAAATACTTCGCCATTAACCGATGGAGTAGGTGTGTTGCTCATATTGGAAGCAGATGAGAAAGCTGCCTTGTCCTCAAAACGGTGTACCCTTGAAAAAGGATATAGTTCGAGTTCGGCAATCATGGTGCCTGCAGGAGGTGTTGATGGTCCTCCGCCCATGCCAAAGAAACCACCACCAGCGGCACGCGGATTGGCCACTTTCACACGGAAATATTTGGCTGTTGTAGCAGGCACAGACATTGTTACTTGAGCCACATTGCCTCCACGAATAAAACAAACTTGCTTGAAAGACTTACCATCATCACTAGCCTCGAGTTGTGTGTTGGTAGTACCACTAGCGCCCACCATCTTCAGTGACTTGATGGTGACAGATGTAGGAAATTCATATTGAATCCAGGCATAGCCGTTTTTGTCGTCACGGGGCAACATTACAGCATCAGAGATACTACCATTGGTGAGTTGCTCTAATGTAAAGTTTCCTCCACTTGCTGTTACTTTGGCACCTAAAGTAGCAATAGTTTGACGGTCTGCTGGTTGTTTGACAGCAATAACAGCTATATCTTCATAATACTCATAGTTGGTTCCAGCCGATCCTCGTCCTGCAGGGGCTCCATCTTGGAAAGCTCCTGTCGTATGTGGTGGTTCTGGAAGACTCATATCTATAGTGCCTGAAGCAAAAGTCTCGCTCCACACTAGTTTTTTCATCGCATCCTTTTCACTAACCCACGGACCACCAGTAGAGCTCCATCCAGGAGCAGATGCCACAGTAAACTCTAATCCCAACGAGTCGGCTACTTTTACGGCATAGGCAAAAGCATCTTTCCATCCTTCATCCATGTAGATGAGTCGTTTATCTACGATGGTGGGGGTGCCCAACGCAGCATCAAAGTTATGCACGCCACCTTGGCGGGTATCTTTCATCCATTGCAAGTCCTTCTGGATGCCATCTTTGGTGATGTTACCATTCATCCAGTGCCACCACACTCGATTACGGGCACTCTGAGGAGGATTCTCCCAACCATTCTGCAACTCTTCAATAGAGTTTTGGGGAGTACAGGAGATAGCTGATAGTAATACAACAGTTGCTGCAACTAGTTTTTTGACTAACATAATATAATACTTTTGATACATATTTCTACAAAGATAATCTATTCTTACAAATCAATCAAGTCTTATATAGTTAATAACGAATCATTTTTTTCTCAAAACGAAAAAAAACACTATCTTTGCATCAATCATTTAATTATTTCAGGTATGACTAAAATCACTTCTGAACGAGTATTGAGCATTTTCAGTGAGCTTAATCAGATACCACGTCCTTCACATCATGAGGAGCGAGTGGCTGACTATCTTTGTCAGTTTGCGCAGCGTCTGCAATTAGACTATGAACGCGATCCAGAAAACTGTGTTGTCATTCGCAAACCAGCTACTCCGGGATATGAGGCTTCTGAGCCCATTGTGCTGCTGAACCACATGGATATGGTATGTGTGGGAATGTCTGATCCCCTCAACGACCCCATCGTGGCATACGTTGAGGATGGATGGATGAAAGCTCGAGGCACATCATTGGGAGCCGACAACGGTATTGGCCTGTCTATGGCGCTCGCCGTACTGGAAAGCGACAGCATTGCACATCCTGCCTTAGAAGTGATTACTACCACCAATGAGGAGGATGGTATGTCGGGTGCTGCCCAACTCTCAAAAGATTTCCTGCAAGGGCGTAAAGTCATTAACCTCGATTCTGAAGATTATGACACTATCACGACAGGTGCTGCAGGAGCCTACTTGCAGTTCCATCGTCTGCCTATGCAGCTGGAACAATCACCAATAGGTCAGTGGGCTTGGTATAGCATCCGTTTTGAAGGTGGATTGGGTGGTCATTCTGGTGTTGACATCAATAAGGGGCGTTGCAGTGCCGTCGTAGCCGTTAAGACACTTCTGCAGAATATAGGTAAAGTGTGCGACTACCGCATTGCCAACATTCAGGTAGGAGAGGCCAACGCCTCTATCGCTTCTACAGCCAACCTCACCATCTGTGTACCTACTACTGAAGCTATTGTTGAACAGGAAAAGTTTATCAACGAATGGATGCACCAAGAATATCCTGCCGATGCCAATATGCATTGTACTCTCCTGTCTTGCGACCCTCAGGATAAGGTCATTCCTAAAGAGACTGTTGATGCGCTGCTCTGTGCTTTGGCAAAGACACCGCAAGGGGTAGTGAAAATGAGTGAAGTAATGCAAGATACCGTTGAGACATCCAATAATATAGGACGCATCGTGACAGAGTCTGACCATCTCTTTGTGTCCACCCATACACGTAGTTTTATCAATGCTGTGATGGAGCAGCTCAGCAAGGATATAGCCTCTAATTTCGCCTCCGTTAGTGCAACCTCAGAAACCATTATGTCGGCACCTGCTTGGCAAGAAGACCAGCACTCGCCCTTCCTGCAGCTCACCAGCGATACCTTCCTTGACGTACTGGGTTGGCGTCCCCGTATGGTGGCCATGCACTTCGTGCTTGAGGCTGGTTTCTTCGTACAGCACTATCCAGGCATCCAAATGGCCAGCATAGGTCCTCGCATCGTAGAACCCCATTCTGCCAGCGAGCGCGTGGAAATGAAAACCATCGATGATATTTGGCAAGTTTTGTTGGAATTGCTGAAACGATTGAAATAGTATAGATTTGATTTTCAGTTTAATTACGTGCGATTCGGTCTTTCACTGAATCATACCGTATTTCTCGAGAAGTTGGCGAAGGGTACCGTCTTCTTTCATCCGCTGAATGGCGTTGTTCACCACCTGCAACAGATCCTCTTGTCCCTTCTGCATCAGTACGCCAATCTCGCTATGAGTGAAGGGCTTGCTCATCAGTGGTGCAGCCAGTCGGGCATCGGTTTGCACATAGTAGGGAGCCTCTGTCACCTCCGTTATCATTACGTCTGCAGCTCCTTCTGCAACCAGTGATGGGATTTCCTCGTTCTTCTGGTGAACTATGATGGTGGCATGCGTAAGGTTATCGTTGGCAAATTGCTCGTTCAGTCCCCCAGGATTCACCATCACACGCACATCCGATTTATCTATGTCGGCCAGAGACTGAAAACGGTTTGTATCCGAAGCACGGCATAGGATAGTCTTCCCGTTAGACAGATAGCCCTCGCTCATCAGCATCGTTTCCTTTCGAGCATCAGTAATCGTGATGCCTCCAATGGCAAAGTCAAATAGCTGAGGCTCTGCCAACACGTCTTCCGTCAGGGTAGGCCATGAGGTCTTGACGAATGCCGTTTCAACGTCCAGCTCCTTTGCTATCTCTTTTGCGATCTCTATGCCGAAGCCCCAATAAGTACCATTGTCTTCACGAAATGACAACGGGCGATAGTCGCCAGTTGTTCCAACGAGCAAAGTGTCACGCTTAATAATCTCTGTCACCTTTCCTTCGACAGTATTTTTCGTAGAGCGTTGGGCAACTGAGGATGACCCACAAGCACAGAGGAAGAACAAAACTATTTGGGCAATTAGGATAAGAGGTGCGCCATATCTGAACTTCTTGTGCAAGGTCTTGTGATGCCACACTTTCATTCCCAGCCATGCACCGATGCTTCCTCCAATAGCTGCCATTCCCAGTAGGGTAGCCTCTGGAATCCTCCATTTCGACTGCTTAGCTTTCCACTTGTCTAAACCAAATAGGAAGAAAGTGACCACGTTGATAACAACGAGGTAAATGAGCAAAGCATCCCCTTGTGTCGTAAGTCTTTCAACTATATCAGTCAAGTATTCAACCATCATATCGCGAAATCTTTATGCAAAGGTACTCTTTTTTGCCAATTCTCTGTATATATTGCTGCCTATAATTGATGATATTCAGCGCAACTCTGTGCAGAACCCGTTGTTTGGGAAAATAAAGCCATAAAAAAGCCCAGACTTTTATAAGTCTAGGCTTTTCTTTAGGGATAGATAGATTCTTATTTCACCTGATATAATTTCTTGCCTATCTCAACAGTTATACCCGTTAACTTCATGAAAGTTAAGTCTGTGTCAGTAAGAGCATCTGGATGCGCTTCTGTTACACTTGGGTACATAGCAAGAAACTGTTTCCGAACTTCAGGCGTTTCTGCCTCTACTAACTTGCAGCTAATGCGTGCCCAATTACGACTGTCCTTAGGATAGAATACAATCTGGATATTGGGGTTCTTTTTTACATGTTCGTAAACATCCTTTGATTTACGAGTCATGGAATACACCTCACCATTATATACATCAATAAAAGTTACAGGACGAACACAAGGAAGGTTGCCATTAACAGTTGCAAGGTAATAGTGGCCACATTCTTTTAACATTGTTACAAGTTCTTGAGAAGTCATGACCTCTGCTACATTTGCTTTTGAAGTGGCCGAAGTACGTCCATCAATTTTCTGAGCATAAGACATAGAGAATGCCACTAAGCTCATAGCTAAGATTAAAAGGAATCTTTTCATGTTGTTTTATGCTATATTAATACATTACTTTACGCTATATACATTCTTACCCACTACTGCAGTAATGCCCACCAGTTTCATGAAAGCATAATCAGGATCATCAACTGGATGCGCCTCCTTCATACTGGGGTATTTGTCAAGGAAATGAGTGCGAACCTCGGGGGTTTCAGCTTCCACCAACTTGCAGGTGATACGCATCCAACCACGTCCTTCGTTGGGGAATGCTGCAATTTGCACCTTAGGATTCTTTACCAATTGCTTATATACATCCTTGTGTTTGCGGGTCATGAAATACACTTCACCGTTGATGACATCGCAGAAACTGAAAGGACGGACACGTGGCTGATCACCATCCATAGTAGCAAGGAAATACTTTCCACAACTCTCCAAATATGCTACGAAATCTTCAGGACTCATGGTATCGGTAGCCTTTGGAGTGGCAGATGTTGTTGCATCTTGCTCTGTAGGAGTTTCTTCGGTCTGTTGAGGCTGAGCCTCTTTCTGTGAGCAGGAAATCAGGCATGCAGTCATTATTACAGCCAACATCAAAAATAACTTTCTCATTTTTACAGTTTTTATTAGTTATACATTATTCATTTGGCTGCAAAGTTACGACTACTTTATGGATGGGTATTTACCAAATTTTCCACAATAATTACAATAATTACCCAAAATGCTTGTCCTCTTGCCAAAAGATATGTATTTTTGCCTTATGGCAACAAGAGATTATGTTATTCAGGAGCAAGACATCCTTTTCACAGAGGATATATTGGAAGCATGTAGCGGCACATACAATGATTATCTGCTGCATATCTTTATTACCCAAGGATGCATGAGTTTCACGTTGGACGACAAGTTCTATCAGGCACAATCAGGAAGTGGCATTATCCTCCTTCAAGGCATGACGCTTCATGATATCTGTTTGAGTGATGATATAAAAGCCGTCGTCCTATTGAAGTCGAGAAGGTATCATCTTGCCCATCCACAGAGAACGCCCCATAATATCAAGGGACTTACCTATTATTACGAAAATCCCATCATGCAGATGAACGCCCAAGATATGGAGTTGTGCCTACGTGATTTAGATGACATAAAAAACAGATTGTCGCAAACAGACCATATCTATCATCAAGAAACATTAGATCGTTCGGTGGAGAATTTTGTATATGATATTTTCCACATCTACAGTAAGTGTAACAGTCAGCAGGCATCAAAAGGGGGTAGGGAGGCATTGCTGGCACAGCAGTTCGTCGATTTGTTGCAACAGTATGTGCGTCAAGTGAGGACAGTTGAGTTCTATGCCGATAAGTTGTTTGTCACTCCCAAATATCTGTCCAGAATTTGCCTGCAATCTACAGGTCACAATGCTTCATATTGGATTACCCATTTTACTTTGTCACAGATTATGGAGGAGTTAACAGGTACTGACCGCACGCTGACAGACATCAGCAATGACTTCAATTTTCCTTACCTATCGCACTTTACCCGTTACGTCAAACAGCACTCGGGTAAGACACCTTCGGAATACAGAATTAAGAAATAAAAGAACCCGTCATTTGCTGGATTGCCTTTGAAATTTCAGATTTTGCTGAAGCTGCCTTTACTACAAATTTCTGTTCAGTACATCACTGACATCATCAGTCGTAGGTTGGGGTTGCCACTTACTCATCAGTTCGCAAACCACCACACCCTCCGTATTGGTTAACGTATGGAGGTAACTACCGTCAGCTGTATGTGACATGCTACACGTTAGAGTGTCATCAAGATAAGTCTCGTGCAGCCAATGTACGGTAAGAGAAGCTAAAGTTTGCGATGTCAGTACCTCATCGGGCATAGTCAGCAGAGCTATACTTATATAGCTGCGGTTGCTCACGTGGAAGTTGAAGTCAAGATCAAGACGAGTGGCGCGATGCTGCATCTGCAAGTCGAATGATTGAGTTTTTGGGAATCTTATTTTCTTATGACTTCCAGTCATCAATTCTGGCACTACAATTAACTTTTCGGCAAGAAAATCAGTAGGTTCCAACCGCTTGGTGTCGAGATTAAGGATATTCCACTGACTGGTACCTGAAGCAATCAACTGCTCATTATCCTTGCGAACTATACGGAAATCACAATAGATGCGGAGTGAAGTCAGTTCGCTTACCCAAAGTTCTACGGTGAACTCCTCCGACCAGTAAGTAACAGTTGGCTGAATATCTATATGAACCTCCGTGATAACCCACATCCGATGCTGCTTAACAATGTCGAATGCCGCAAAGTTGTGGATAGTCATAAAGCGCGCAAAACTATCCTGAAAGTACATCAGCAGGGCATTAGGCGTAAGCCTGTAAAGCGGTGTAATGTCTGATGCCGTCGATGTGTAAGTATGTCTGTATTTTCCCTCAATCATATTTTATTTATTCTGAATTATTATGCAAATGTACGAATAAATACAATGACAATAGCAGCCTTCTGCAAAAAAAGTTTACGACATTCAGCAATAAACGGCCATCCTCAAGTGATGCCTAATTCATCTCTTTATATTCGTCCATAGTAATGGCGGTGCTATAACCGCCAATACGTTGTTCGTCCTCATGACGGTCAATTCTCCATCTGTAACCCTATGCTTAGTGCCCTGCTTTCATATAGCTATTAGTCCTCAAACACATTACTAATGCTTTGCCTTGCATATTACTAAAGTCTCAGGTGGTACATTACTAATGTTTCTTCCTGCACTATACAAGCGATATCAGCATTAATCTATAATAGTCCGTAATACTGCTAATCTGTTACTACATCCTTGAAATGCTCTTTGCTCCATTCGATGAGGGCGGAGATGACTGGCATCAGTGATTTTCCTGTGTCGGTGAGGGAATACTCTACACGAGGTGGAACCTCTGGAAAAACTTGACGATGTACCAGATGGCTCTGCTCCAAATTCTTCAGCGTCTGAGAGAGCATCTTCTGGGAACAGTCGGTCATGAAGCGCCTGATTTCATTGAAACGCATGACACCCGTTTCGCTCCTACTCAAGAGAAACAGAACGAGCATAGACCATTTGTCGCCAAAACGACTGATAACATTTCTGATTGGACAAGCCAAATATTCTGCTTTAATATCTGCCATAACTATTGTATTTTCTGCGAAAGTAGCAAAATTATACCAGGTTTCGATTATATACTATGTTAATGTGAGTTAAAGTGCTTTTTTGCTATATCCGACAATTTCACAATTCCTACTTTTTGGTAACTATGTTACTTCTCGGTGCCTTCTTGCGGGGATGTTTTTTGCATCGTATCTTTGCAATGTCAAAATGATTATTAATGTTTTAAATAAAAAGAATTATGAAAACAATTGAAACTATTAAGAGTGGTAAAAACTACAGCGCAGTAAGCGTAGGTAAGATGAGTGAGATTATTGAGCATGTGCTTCCAATGGGTCCGGAGATTACTATTCAGGGTAAGGTGTTCGCAGGACAGGCTGTTGGTGCGACAGGCAGCGAGTTTTCGTTCCAGACGCTGGTGCCAGGGCAGGATAGCGGTTTCTTGCATACCCACAAGACACATGAAGAACTTTACTTCATCCTGAAGGGTGAGGGGCGCTATCAGGTGGATGGTGAAATATTCCCTGTCAGTGAGGGTACTATTATCCGTGTGGCTCCAGAAGGTAAGCGAGCACTGAAAAATACGGGCAACGAGAACTTGACGATGCTCTGCATACAGTATAAGGCAAATGCCTTTACTGAGGCTGACAGTCCTATGACTGATGGTAATATTCTGCAGGAACCACTTAAATGGTGAATGACTATGATGCAAAAAGCACTCGATTTTTTGCGCAGCCATAATGAGATTGCCTTCGCTACATGCGAGGGCAATCTGCCTAAACTGCGTATGTTTCAGATTATGAGGCAGGAAAATAATCTGCTTTATTTTGCTACTTCAGCCAAGAAGGCTGTTTGGAAGGAACTAATGCAAAATCCCAATGTAGAGATACTGGCTTATGCTGATAACGTATCTGTTCGTTGCTCGGGTATGGTGAACTTCGATGTAGAGGATGATGTGAAGCGATGGATATATGACAACAATTCCGTATTGTCTCGTCTCTATAACAGTTATGACCAGATGGAGTATTTCTGCCTGCCTATTGCAGAGATGGACTATTATGACCTGTCGCCAACTCCTCCTGTATTCTTGCATTTTGATCTAATGGCAGGCGAGGTGGGAAAAGGTTTCGTAGGTGAAAAATTTAAGTGATCTTATTTCGTAATTCAAATATTTTTTTTATCTTTGTATAATATAAAATAAACGAATTATGGAACGAATATTATACATTTTTGCCTTAGGGTGTTTGTTGATGGCGAGTCCGGTAAGGGCACAGAACACTGCTGAACCTTTTCATACAGGAAAGCGCTATAGCGTGATTATTGACAATGACTTTATGGGTGATCCAGATGGGTTGTTCCAACTGGCTCACCATGTTTTGTCTTCATCTTGTGATATCAAGGGTATCGTGGGAGCGCATCTTAGTGGCAATGGACGGGGCTTCTTCAGGGATTTGCAAGGCAAGGATGAGGCAGATATGTCTGTGAATAAAGTAAACGAAGCCTTGGAAGTGATGGGCATGAAAGGGCTATTCAAGGTGGTACCTGGCGCTCCAGTAAAGATGGCTGACGCTAATAAACCTGTTGATTCAGAGGGTGCTCGCCTCATTGTTGAAGAGGCGTTGAAGGCATCGCCCGAGAAACCTCTGTATGTGTGTGTGGGAGGCCCATTGACAGACATCGCCTCTGCCTGGCTGATCAATCCTGAGATTGGCAAGAATATCATCTTGATTTGGATTGGCGGACAGGAGTACAAAGAAACGGGGGCTATTGTGCCACCCGGCTACTCGATGCCTGAATATAACTTGAACCTGAGCATCGCTGCTGCACAGGTGGTGTTCAATAAGAGTGACATGCGTATCTGGCAAATCCCCCGTGATGTGTATCGTCAATGTATGTACAGCATGACCGAACTGGAGGCAAAAGTACGCCCTTATGGAAAGTTGGGGGATTACCTATATGACTCGTTGGCTGGTATTATGACAGGCAGGAATGGATTCTCGATGGGGGAGACCTATATTTTGGGCGATAGTCCGTTGGTACTGATGACTGCCTTAATGAGCAATTTCGAAGCTGACCCTGCATCGTCGCACTATCAGTATGTGGCAGCTCCTACGATTGCCGAAGATGGTAGCTACCGTTATAATCACAATGGTCGTCGCATCCGTGTATATGATAGAATCGATACCCGCCTGATGTTTGCCGACATGGAAGCCAAACTCGAACTATTTGCCAAAGAGCAACAAAGATAATTTGCTTAAAATAGAGTCAATTAATTTGTACTTTTCTTGCAAAATTAATAATATTGAAAAAAAATTTTTTATTTATCTGTCTATTATGAAACGTCGAGATACATTAAAAGTTTTAGGAAGCATTCCATTCTTGGCATTTGGAGGTGCATCATTTATAGGTTGCAATCAAGAAACAACAAAAGATAAGTCATTTAAAGCTATTCCTAAGAACATCGTGTTGGTAGTAGCTGATGGTATGGGAGTGGCACAATGGCAAGCTGGAGCCATAGCAAACGGAGGAAAACTCAATGTGGGCAGGATGACTCATGGCGGACTAATGACTACTAACCCATGTGATACTTTTTGTGGAGATGCTCCGTCACATTGTACTGCCTTGGCTTGTGGTGTGAATAGTCACAAGGGAGCTGTGGGTGTTGATAAAGATGACAAGCCTGTGAAGAATATCATTGAACTGGCTAAAGAAGCTGGTGTCGCTACGGGCATCGTGTCTAGCAATACACTGGTAGAAGGTAGTAATGTGCCTTTCGTAGGACATGCAAAGAACCGAATGATGACTGATGCCATTACGGCTCAATATGTTGATACGGAAATAGATGTGTTTATAGGAGCTGGAGAGGATTTTTTTACCAACAGTGTTAAATACTCCGGACTTCCTACAGGCGGAGGTGTCCCTCAGATGTCTTTTGAACGCCGCGAAGATAATCGCGATTTATTGGGCGAGTTGAGAAATAAAGGTTATCAAGTGCTCTCTACATGGGATGATATCAAGCAAGTGAAAAGTGGCAAACTGGCTGGATTTACAGATAAGGTTCAGCTGCCAAATCTTCAGAATGGACGTGATGTAAACATGTTTCCTGATGAGGTTAGTCTTGCTTTAAGCCTGTTATCTCAGAACGACAAAGGATTCTTCCTAATGATGAGCAGCATGTTCCCCGATCGTGCTTCGCATAATGGAAAAATTGATTTGCTTTGCCAAGAAGTTATCAACTTAGACATGGCAATAGGGCGAGTTATGGATTATGCCGACGAGCATAGTGACACACTGGTATTGGTTGTTGGCTCTCCAGAGGCATCTGGTATGACCTTGACAGATGGTGATATTGCCAATGGAAAGGTTGAGGCTAAGTGGACGATGCCAGGCATGATACATACTGGTGTAATGGTTCCTTATTTTGCTTACGGAGCTGGTGCAGATCAGTTTGGAGGTACAATATTAAACACTGTATTGTTTGAAAAGATGAAAAACATTATGCTGCCATAACCTAAGGTTGCTAAGGCGGCATCCATTGCTTTGCTTGCTTTTCTCATGATTTCAATTGTTTCTCCATTCTGTAACACGTAAAAGTCTCACCGACAATCTTCTGTGAGTAGTCTGCAACATACCCCATCGTTTCATAGAAATGAGTCTTGTTATCGCGACTCTCTAAAACAGCAGTCATAAAGCCCAGTTCCTTAGCCCACTTCTCTGCCTCCTGAACTACAAGTGTTCCAAGTCCCTGATGGCGATACTCTGGTAAAACGACTATCCGGCCAAGCATCACGCGTTCACTGTCAATGGCGTACAACCGACAAGTGGCTACTGGCAGATAGTCATCAACCACCACAATATACTTGGTCTCTGGCGTGTCATGCTCGTCAAATTCAGCATATAGCGTAATCTGATGCTTTCGTGCCATTGCCTGTATGCGGACATAGTAAGCTCCGGCTTGTTCTGCTGTCTTTGTTGCTCTAATTATCTGCATGTGATGTTATGTACTTAATGAAACTCATTTATGTCCATAAACTGGTGATAAACATCGGGCTCGCATCGTCAGCTTCGAAGTTCCTTTTTTCAAAAAGAGATTTTATTGTATCTTCATAATCAGTATCTATCAACAATACTTGCTCTCCATATTGGGCAAAGCCATTGATATAGTAATGATTGTCTTCTTTCAAAGATTCTGATGTGAAGTCCACATCATACAGTCTGGTTTCTATGTCAGAAGCATGATTCTTAATATCATCGGTATGAGCATCAATGAAACTGTCCGTCATCGCAAGGCAAACAAACCGAATGGAATTCAAATACTGTTCCTCAAAATCTTTTCTCCAATCAAAGGGAATATAACAGCCTTCCACGATAAGGTTCTGCCGATTCTCAATCGCAGTCTTAATCATCTCCCTAACAATCGGCCAAAGATAAACAGTCAATGCCTTGTCATCCTTTGGTGTAAGGTCGGTCTTTCCGCTACGAATCAATCCCATTTTCAGATGGTCGATACTTACATACGGCATTTTATACTCTTCCAGCATCCGCTGTGCCAGAAGGGTCTTCCCTGTATATGATGCGCCAGTTATTAGTATAATCATACTATTGTCTTTAGTTCTTCCTTGACCTTCTCAAAATCGCTACACGATAGTATCGGCATGAGGTTTTCTATCTCCTCAATGCTTTTGTCCCACCATCGGAGTTTAAGCAAAATATCTATCAATTCATCGTCAAAGCGTTTCCTAACTACTCGACAGGGATTTCCAACGGCAATCGCATACGGAGGAATATCCTTTGCTACCACTGAGTTAGTGCCAATGATGGCTCCGTCGCCGATATGTACTCCTGGCATGATCGTGACATTTTGACCAATCCATACGTCATTACCAACAATAGTATCGCCTTTCAATGGAAGTTCCTCCTTCACTGGCGCAATAGCACTTCCCCAGTCACCGCCCATGATGTAGAACGGATAGGTGGTCGCGCAATCCATCCTATGATTGGCCCCGTTCATCACAAACTCCACACCTTTGGCAATAGCACAGAACTTCCCGATAATCAGCTTGTCACCGATAAAGTCATAAAAGTGTGTGACGTGCTTCTCAAATTGGTCAGCACCATCCACGTCATCGTAATAGGTATAGTCACCGATGATGATACGCGGATTCTTTACCACATTCTTGATAAAACAAAGTCGTGGCAGGTTATGATTTGGAAATACCTCGTTGGGATTTGGTCTATTAATTATGTTCATAAGTAAATATCTATTTTATCTCTTCTAATGCATATCCCACTGGCCACCCCAAGCCGCATTCATGGCATTGGGCTTGCCGTTCTTGTCGTATGTACCGATTATCAGTACTGGTTGTGGCAATAGCCACGCTGTTGATTTGAAACTCTGCATGTCTTAAAAATTAGATTGATTACAATGCAAATATACAAAATATTGCTGTCTTTTCAAATATTAGAATCTTCGAGTATGAATACGATAAGCATCATACTCGTTGCCAAAGTCACGGTGTAGGCGACGCTCTTCGCTGAGTACCTGAATGAACATGATGGCAAAAAAGAGTGCCCAGACGGCGACAGCCTGCCAAGTGCACAGCCACAGGGCAAAGCCTATGAGATAAATGAGCGTTCCCGTCAGCATAGGATTGCGATTCAGACGATAAGGCCCGTCTGTCATCAGGTGCTGAGTACGAGGTGCCACCTCATGTCCAAAGGCATCCATGGGGTTGCCTTTACCATGAAGCTTCATATAGACGATGGACCAGATGCTCAGCAGCAGTCCGCAGAGCATCACACCCCAGGAGACTACATCCTTAGCTGTCACTTCCAACCAGAACGCAGGTCTTCCTGATGCCAACCACATCAATGTTGGCATCAGTACTACAAAGAGCACCAAGCCTAAAAGATAGCCCAATATGTCTCTTATCTGTTTCATGTAAAAACTCCTTCTTGTCTGTATCTTTCTTTTTCCCTTTCCCCCCAACTCGGTTATTAATTCATGTAGGTATGAACGCTAGTGGCTTGGGCACTCGGCAGATAGTTGATGCCCCACCAGCACATTTGCAAGAGGATGAAAGCTATGAGCAGCATCCACAGGGCCGTCTTGACATCCGACTTGGGCATCAAGCGGTAATGGATATAGGCCAAGTAGGCAAACCATGTGATGGCTGCCCAGGTTTCCTTCGGGTCCCAAGCCCAATAGTGCCCCCATGCTTCTTTTGCCCATAGTGCACCAAACAACATGCCGAAGGTCATAAAGGAGAGGCCGACATAGACGAGGTTGTCGGTTATATCCATTTCCGTCGAAAACTGAGAATTATGATTTTTCTTAAAGAAGAGGAGATATACCGCCATAAGGGTGGCGGCACCGAGCAGGGCATAGGCAAACATATAGACAATGACATGGGGAGCAAACCAAGGACTTTGCAATGCTGGCATCAATGTCTTGTTGTGTATCTCCGGCTTGAAGAGGTTGACGCAGATGAATACCACCGACAGCAACGTGGAGAAGCTCAATATCCACTTGTATTTCCATCGGATATAGACGATGAGGCCAGCCATGGGCAAGAAGAAGCTGTACCACAGACGTGTTTCTCCCATTGTCCGCAACGGCGGGCGCTCCAGCGATATCCACATAGCAATGATAAAGGCAAAGAATACCAGTAAGCCAAGACCTGTAGATGCGTATGCTGTCTTTGTTTTATCTTTCCAAGCTGCATAGGCCCCATAAGCCCAACACAGAATGGATACTATCGCAAAATATATGAAGTGTTCCCAACTCATTGCTTTTTCCTCCTTACGCCAAAGATGAACATCGTCAATGCTCCGAAAAGCATCATATAGATGCCCGCATACACAAACGGCAACCACGGGTCGCGCACCAGCTCCAAGATGCTGAACTGGCTCTCAGCCCCCATAGCGGTATCATAGCCATATTGATAAATCTTCCAACCATTTACCTCGACCGGTTTATTTACATCAACCGTAGCTTGCCGACTATCACCATTCTTCGTATAAATGATGATATCAGAGGCAAAACGCTTAGGCGATCCATCGTCGTAGGTCTCCATGATAAACTGCTTCAGTGTAATGGCGATAGGTAACTCCTGTACCACTTGCTGCTTGTTAATTGCCCGCCATTCGGTTTGATCCAACACTGTGTACATATTTAGGCGTTGCATGTCGGCACTACCTAAGGTAGCCGTCAGAAGTGTCATTAACAATCCAAGGTGACTGACTAAAGAGGGTAGGAGACGCCACTTGAAATAAAGCAACTGTACTAAACTTACCTGTGCCAGAATAAAGGCTATCCAGAGATAGAGCAGCACGAACGGCCAGAACGACAACATCTTGGTGATACCTAAGAAATCGGCAGGTTGTGAGCTTTCACCCACTTGCGCCGTCAATCCCATGATGATGGTCAATGCAGCCGTCATTACCAACGCAGGCACCGCACAGGTATAGGTTGCCAAGAAACGGAAGCCGTATACCTTGCTCCTGCATGCATAGATGATGACTGAAAGCAGTAGGAATACGGCCAGCACAATGATATTCGCTGGCCATGTAAACAGGCTCCAGTCAATAGGTCCCATGCTGAATTGCAGCATGAGACCTGTAACTATCAACCCCGTACCAATGACGAAGCCCTCTTGTAATCTCCAAGGTTTATTCCACATTATAAGTCAATCAGCTTACCTTTTGCTTTTGCGTCCTCAATCCACTTCGGAACGATTTCATCCATGAAACGCTGATTCTTTTCCTCCAGTTTAGGCATATCCAGACCTATATACTGCTGAGCCTTAGCCTTGGTTGACACATCTGGCATTGGGATATCGCCCGTGAATCCGTGCTTAGCCAATACTTTCACAATCTGCAGGCGAGCCTGATGCGCGAAATCAACACTGTGAGAGAGCAAACGAGTTACTTCCTGTGGAGCGTGGAAAGTAGCACCATGAGATGCGATCGCATAGTCCCATCGCCACTGACTCTTGCGCAGCAAATCCTGAATAGGCTTCATCTCAGCCTCGGTTGCGCCATTGTCGATGGCAAACTTAGCCTCGATGTGAGCGGTTGCCAATTCCTTCTCTGCACGATTGCGAACCTCTGTACACTTGTCCTGACGCTCATACACATTCTTGCGCAAAGTCTCGGCATCTTGGCGATGGCAAGTTTGGCAGGTACGATCGATGTTCGCCAATGGAGACATGATGTGGTGATCGGTGTACTTCACGCCACCCTCACTCATGTAAGGCATGTGGCAATCTGCACAAGAAACACCACGCTGCCCGTGAATGCCTTGCAAAGACATTTCATATCCCGGATGCTGAGCCTTCAAGATAGGAGTCTTTGACAATGAATGGATATAGTCGTAATAATCCAACTCATCATAATACGCCTCTGCATCTTCCAAAGTCAAGCCCTTATCCCATGGGAAAGTCAGGTAGTCGGTACCTTTCTTAAAGTAATACTCCACATGGCATTGAGCGCAAACCAATGAGCGCATCTCCTGATAGGTAGCATCTTTCACGTTCAAGCCTCTGCGTTCGAAAGCTTCGTAAAGAGCAGGACGTGCTGGACGCAACTCCATGGTACGAGCATCATGGCAGTCGGAGCAACCGATGGTGTTCACCATCTCGTTGCCCAACTCACTCCAACGCATGTGGTAGTAAGTATCCAAACCCAGTTCACGCATCATGCGAGGCACATCTGGACCCTTGCAAGTCCAGCAGGTAGCAGGCTGCATATCAGCATCACCGTCAATGCCCGGATTACCTGTGCGCAGAATCTTACGCATGTCATCCAACGCGTGCTTGTGGCCACGAGGGGTGTTGTAGTTGCGGCTGAAAGCATAGCCTGCCCAGAGAATCACCATCTCGGGACGCTGCTCCAACACATCAACTTCCTCACTGCCATTGTACTTTGATTCGAATGAGGTGTCTTCCGTCATTGCCCAGGTATTATACTCACGAGGATAGTCTGCTTTGAACTTCTCATTCTGAGATACAATACTATCAGTAAATATTGTGCGCTTGTTGTTAAACACGCTCACCACCTCTGCCCTGCGCTCCATAAGCGATGAAGCCAGCAAGCCTAAAATAAACACAACGACCATTGACCCTCCGAACAATAGCCATCCTTGCCATTTTTTCAGTTGTTTAGCCATAATATCTAACCTTTTATTATTTTCCTAAAATTCCTTGTAACCACTCAGGCACCGGTGACGGTGGCAATGGTACCACCCCCTCAGCACCTGGTGTGCCAGATAATGAGTTCATGCCTCCATGAGGCACATTGCGATGGCAATCCCAGCAGGCTTTACCTTCGCCACGCTTGGCCTCCATGAAATCAATACGGCCTGTGTAGACGAACTCCTGATTAAGCTGTGTGTGACAACGGATGCAATTGTCCATGATTACTTCCGCGCTCATATCCTCTGCCATAATTGCCTGACGCTCGCTGTGGGTTAAAAAATAAGCCACATGTTTCAAACCATCCACTGCTTTGAAACCATACTTCATAGCCATGTTTTGGTGGGGCACATGGCAATCGTTACAGGTCGCATCACGTCCGTGGCTGGAATGTGACCATGTTGCATAATAGGGAGTCATGATATGACAATTGATGCAAGCGGAAGAATCATCACCAAGATAGGTGTGAGCTCGCAGAAGGTATAGAAATAAACCTCCAAGGCCACAAATAACACCTGCAACCACTAACAGAAACACTTTCTGCCTGTGCGAAAACAGGTTAGTTATTTTATCCAGTGCTTTCATGTATATATCAAGGTTTATTTAGTTAAAAATCATACTTTTGCAAATATAATAAAAAATGTGGATAATTCCAATAACATTTGCACACTATAACACTTAATAATTGTTAAAATGAATAAGATGCCATTGTTTATCCTTACATTTGCAATAGCATAAAACTGTAGGCCTATGACAGGGTATCCCATTTATGTTTGTTTAGTCAGTAATGTCAATATCAAAGTAAAAACAATGTTCGTATGAAAGACGTAGCATTAGTATTGTCGAGTGGTGGTGCGAGAGGTCTTGCCCATATCGGTGCTATCGAAGAATTGGAGACACAGGGCTATCGCATCACCTCTATTGCTGGTTGCTCTATGGGAGCTCTCATCGGAGGTGTCTATGCCGCAGGGAAACTAAAGGAATTCCGTGAGTGGATGAAGACTGTTGACCGAAAGAAGATGCTGGAGTTAACCGACTTTTCCCTCAGCCTTAATCATATCGTAAAGGGTTCGCGCATTATTGAGGCCATCATGGAGTTTGTGCCTGATATGCCTATAGAAGATTTGCCGATACCCTATTGTGCGGTGGCCACCGATTTGAAAGCCGGTCGTGAGGTCGTATTCGACAAGGGCAATCTCTTCGATGCCATCCGTGCTTCCATCTCCTTGCCATCATTCTACGAGCCAGTACATCGTGATGGCATGATACTCATCGACGGTGGTGTGACAAACCCCATACCGATGAATCGTGTGGTACGGCATGAGGGCGATATCCTGATAGGTGTTGATGTAAGTGGACACGATTATGAGACACAATGGGAGATTCAGCAAGAGATAGCAGAAAAACGTAAAAACAGCAAGTCACTGTCTCAGCAGATACTCAACAAGCTGATACCCGACAACCTTGAATTCAACTATTACACAATGCTTTCCCGGGTCAGTTCACTGATGATTCGCCAGAACTCCCTCCTCATGGCCCAGCTGATGAAGCCCGACGTGCTTGTAGATATCCAAATGAGTCGTTATGGCGTCTTCGATTTTGATAAATCAGAAAAGCTCATCACAATAGGCCGCAATCGGACACAGCAAGCCCTTAGTAAATATCCAGATAAGTTTGCCTTTCCTAAGTAAAAATCAACTCCTATTTATTTGATTATTAGTATAACTAAACTATACATCAATTACCCTGTTTCTTCCCGCAAGAAATGGAGGGTCTTGTATTAGTCATCATTACCCCTACATAACCCCCTTCCTTATATAGCCTATATCCTCTCTTTAGAGAGAGAGGATATAGGCTATATAAGGAAGGGGTATAGGGGGTAGATGACTTACACAAATAAGACCCTCCTAAATATTGGGAAGCAAAAAACGAAAAAAAAGCACGAACCCCACAAAAGCCTACTGAAGCCTACAACAAACTCTTCCTTTGTCACTACTTTTGCCCTTGCAGATGAATTGATGCTCTTCCCAGGACGGCAAGCTTTAAATACGATGCTAAGGAAAATATAAGAATATACAAGAAAATGATGAATGTTTAAGGATGTTGATAGTAAATACGTGCCATGTTTCTACCTTTGCAAGGTCACTCTTGATGCTAATGCCTTCTATCAGTTGACGGAGGCTTTGCTATCACCCGACGCAATATCTCCCATGGGGGAAAGGAGATATTACTATAGGGGTACGGCAGATACTGCGACGACCAGTAGCAGATACTGCCACCACCCGAGGCAGACTTTCCTTCACCCCGAGGGAAGTTCTCCGACGGTAGAGAGCAAGCGGCGGAACGAGCAATAGCAGGCATTGCTTCAAAATGAGGCGCTCTTTGACATGTTGAACAACCTAGAAAAGCCATAGTAAAACTTAGGTAACAATGCTCTTCTTTTTCCTGGGTTCCTACCCAGAAAATAAAGACAAGCCTTTTTGCCCAACTATTCTTAGTATTAGTTAGTTCTTGAATTTCTGTGTGTTACAAGGAGAAAAATGGTTATTTAGGCTTGTTGTCAGTCAACGAGGCGGCAGCCTTGTCAAAATAATCCGTAATTTGTTGTATCAATGGATTCCTGTTCTCAACAATGGTAGCTACATAAATACCTTGCTCCTCAATAACAGCATGAGCTGATTTAATAGTAAAACGGTTGGGATCGGCAGACTTCTCAAACCAGCGTATAAACAATCTGTTTCGGCCTGCTTCACGATGATCTGTAGTATCAAAATAGTACAAGAGTACACTATTGTTCTCCTTAAAGAATTCATCTAGCACTAAAAAGGTTACTGCGCTAATGTTCGGATCATGAGGTGAACGTTGGTCATTCAATTTATAAATAACAAACTGATATGTATCGCATCCGCCGATTTTGTCTTCTTCCAAAAATCTGATGCGATAGTTAATACCTTTATTCATCGTAAATTCATAACCTTTATTCAAAGCCCTAACTGGATATGGAGACTTTGCGTTGATGCGGTCAAGAGAGAGAGATTAATCATAGGAACACGACATTGACGGTTTCACCTTTTTCAGCGAACTCACGTTCAATCTCATGCTTTAATGCCTTCTTATGCTCAATAGCTTTCTTCAGATAGTCAATAGCACGTTCTTTTGTTGTCTTTTTATTAGTTTTCATATTCATCTGTTTATTGTTAAAGAATGAATTAACGCTGCAAAGTTAATGCTTTTTCTTTTCTTTGCAAATAATTGTATGTTATTATCTCTCCTAATTTCATAGTACAACTTCTGATAGTGTAGAATATCAGTGTAAAGTAAGCTTATACCTTCGCTGATGGTTCGCTATACCTTCGCTGATGGTTCACTGATGATTTTCTTTTTCTTTTCTTTATTTTTCCTCTCCAAAAGCGAGGAATTATCATAAATTCATTATATTTGCAATCAAGTACTGCCGATAGTCCTAAAGGACACTTGCTTAACAAGATTCCCTGAGTGCAGGGTAGCAGTATGACTTTTGTGGGTGAATAGATAGTTGTATCTAATTCTTTGAGGTCAACGCAAATTCCGACCAGAATATAACAAGGCCTCGTGGAATCGGGATGCACCTGCTTATAGGTGTACCCGTTTCATATATGTCCTTGTTACGGGTCTTTGGTCGGAACCTAGCGTTGAGCATGTATCGGAACGTGGTACACTTTCTTTGTATCTACGCTTTAACTGAATCGTTTCACGCTTGAATCCGACCAATAATGAAAGTAACGGACGATGAACAGGAAAAGCAGGTAGTTTCTAAACAGCGTGTGGCTGACCATGGCGAAGTTTATACCGCCAAAAGAGAGGTGGACGCCATGTTGGACTTGGTGAAGGAAGAGACTGAGCGCATTGACTCACGCTTTCTGGAACCAGCCTGTGGTACGGGGAATTTCCTCGTAGAGATCCTGAATAGGAAAATGGAAGCGGTGCGCAGGCAATATGCCAAAAACCGCTATGAATACGACCAGGCATCAGTACAGGCCGTGAGTTCTATGTATGGCGTTGAACTGCTGCCAGACAACACCGCTACTTGTCGTAACCGCCTGTTACAGCTTTATCTTGATATTTACAAACAGCACCAGCATACTGACGCTGCTCCCGAATTGGAGAGTTGTATCCAATACCTCCTGAAGAAAAACATTTTATGTGGCGATGCCCTTACTATGCTGCAACAAGACGGGCAACCCATCACTTTCTGTGAATGGACTTTCATGGGAACCAGTGGAAAGGTGAAACGTCGTGACTTCGAACTAAGTGAACTGCTGAAGAATGTGGAGTACGACAAGCCTAAGCCAGGCGAAACAGGAAATCTTTTTGCTGACACAGGCGAGCCTACTTTCGTACACCTTCCTAAGAAAGAATATCCTCTCACTGACTACCTAAAACTGCCGGAATATGAATAAGCTGAACTATAACCCCGATGTGCTCTCATGCTTGGCGAACCTGAGCAATGATGAGGTGTTTACCCCACCCCAGCTGGCCAACCAGATGCTGGACATGCTACCACAGGAACTGTTTCGCAGTCCTGACACCAAGTTTCTGGACCCTTGTGCTAAGAGTGGCGTATTTCTACGAGAGATTGCTAAAAGACTGATTGACGGACTGGCTACTGAGATAACCGACTTACAAGAGCGTATTGACCATATCATGCACCATCAGCTGTATGGTATGTCCATTACCCGACTAACTTCGCTGATGAGTCGCCGCAGTCTCTATTGCTCCAAGGATGCCAGTGGGAAGTACAGTCTCTCCCACTTCGATACTGAGGATGGCAATATCCGCTATGCTGATATCAAACATGATTGGCAGAATGGTAAGTGCCGCTATTGTGGTGCTTCGCAAGAGGTGTATGACCGTGGCGATGGCCTTGAATCTCATGCCTATGAATTTATTCACACTGATAACCCTAATGAACTATACAATAATATGACTTTCGATGTAATTATCGGCAATCCGCCGTATCAACTAAATATTGGTGTTGAAAAAGAAAATTACGCAATACCATTATATCATAAATTCATTCAGCAAGCAAAAAAATTAAGACCGAGATATTTAACTATGATTATTCCATCACGATGGTTTACTGGTGGACGTGGATTAGATGATTTTCGATTGGAGATGCTTAATGATAATCGGATCAAGTATATAAAGGATTTTGTTGATTCTAAAGATGTATTCCCTGGGGTGGATGTTTCTGGGGGTATTAACTTTTTCCTATGGGCATCAGATTATAATGGGCTATGTGAATACGTCAATGTTGTAAATGGAATCGAGACAACATCAATTAGAAAATTAAATGAATACAAGGTTTTCCCAAGATACAATCAATCATTATCATTGATAAAAAAAGTAAAACTAATTGGAGAGTCTAATCTATCTCCTATGGTTAGTACTCAAACTCCTTTTGGCTTTATTACAACTTATAGAGGAAAAGATAATTATTTTGATGGATCAATTAAGTTATATTCTAGTGGAGGAATAACTTATGTAGGTAAAAAGGACGTATCACGGCATCAAGAGTGGATAGAGAAATATAAAGTCGTTTTCTCAAAAGCAACTTGTGAGCACGCTGGTACACCAGATAAGACTGGACGATATAGAGTATTTTCAACTATGAGAATATTAGAACCAAATGAGGTATGCACACAAAGTTATCTTGTAGGTGGTGTTTTTGAAAAACGAAATAATGCAGAGAATTATATGTCATATCTAAAGACAGCTTTTGTGAGGGCGCTTATGTTACCTACATTAAGCTCACAAGATATATCAGCAGATAAATTCCAATTCGTCCCCCTCCAAGACTTTAGCAAGCCCTGGACAGACGAGGAGCTATATAAGAAATATGACCTATCGGAAGAGGAGATACAATTCATTGAATCGATGATTAGACCGATGGAATAAACCAATGATAATAACCGGCGCTCTTTGACAAGATTTAGACGTAAAAGCATTGTAGTATCAGAAGAATTTCCTATCTTTGTCATGTCATAACAAGAAACTAACATGGAAAAGAAAAAGTATGAGATACCAGAAGAAGAGCAAACTACTAATAAGGTTTGCGAATCTGCTGTAGGTGCTATAGCTTATTCAGAAGCTATTGACCAGGATGAGGATTGGGAAGATAGAATCCCTATCCTCAAAAACGCTACTTTAGAGGAACTTATGGCTGACATTGAGCAGTCGGAGTTGGAATTCAAAGAAGGCAAAGGCGTATCATGGGACACTGTTAAAGGAATGATTGAGAATAGAATCAAGAACTATGCACGTTGAATTCTCTCCCAGAGCCATAGAGCAGCTAACCAATATCATTGACAGCCATATGGAGTATTGTGGCGAACGCTCGGCATTGAAGTTCAGTGCTGCTGTAGATGAAAAGCTGAATACCATAATGAGATTTCCTGAGTCAGGGTTTCCAGAGCCTCTATTAAAAGATAAAGATATATTCTACAGAGCCAAAATCATCAATAAGAACTATAAACTGATTTATTGGGTGGAAGCAGATATCATCCATGTATCTGCCATTTGGGACATGAGAATGAACCCTGTTAGGTTAGTCAAAATGTTTTAGTCTGAATCTTGCTTCAAATTGCGCCATAACGAAACATAACAGTTATGGCAGCAAACAACTACTTCCCAAAGAAATCGGAGTCGGCTCCGATGATCTATGCTTACGAGGATAAGTATGACCCCAACTTAAAGGGTTTGTTGAAGGTGGGTTATACCACGATTGGCGTGCAAGAACGAGTGCGTCAACAGTACAATATTGTCCGTCCAGGCGAACCACCCTACCGTATTTTGGTAGAAGAAAGTGCCATGCGCAAAGACGGTACCTCGTTCATGGATCATGACGTACACCGCCAATTGCTGAAGATGGGTTGCCACCATATAGAAGGTGAATGGTATCGTTGCACTCCGCAGGAAGTAAAGGCTGCTATAGTAGCAGTTAGAGAACGAAAGTATGTTGCCTGGAACAGAGATAAGACTTTCGGTATGAGGTGGGAACAGGAACAGGCTGTAAAGAAAACTGCTGAATACTTTGAGAATTACACAACTGTGGAAGGCCGCACACCTCACTTCCTTTGGAACTGCAAGATGCGCTTCGGCAAAACCTTTACTACCTACCAACTAGCAAAACGTATGGGATGGACCAGGGTGCTGGTGCTTACTTTTAAACCAGCAGTAGCCCAGGCTTGGGAAGAAGACCTGATGACGCATGTGGATTTTGATGGCTGGCAGTTTATAGCCAGAAATCCTGAAGCCACCATCGACTATCAATTCCAACATGCAGACCTGTCAAGGCCCATTGTGGTATTTGGCTCATTCCAAGACTTTTTGGGTAAGAACACTGCTAATGGTGGTATGAAACTAAAACACGAATGGGCAAGAGAATTCAATTGGGACTGCATAGTATTGGATGAATATCATTATGGAGCCTGGCGAGAGAATGCCAAAGACTTGATAGGTGTGAGTGAAGACTTGGGTAATGAAATAGAAAACCCAGATTACTTTGACGAGGACTTAATCCCCATCACTTCCAACCATTACCTCTATCTGTCAGGTACTCCTTTCCGTGCCATTGCATCAGGCGAGTTTATTGAAGAACAGATATATAACTGGACTTACTCTGACGAACAAAAGGCAAAAGAAGCATGGGGTGACAAACCTGATAATCCTTATGCCTCGTTACCTAAGATGGTACTGCTTACGTACCAGCTGCCAGCAGAGATTTCACGCGTAGCAGAAGAAGGAGAATTTGACGAATTCGACCTTAACTCTTTCTTTGAAGCAAAAGGCAAAGGTGAGGATGCTGTGTTTGTTCACCATGACGAGGTGCAGAAATGGCTGGATATGCTGCGTGGCCAGTATTTACCTACATCCATTAATGACCTGAAAGCAGGAAACAGGAAACCTCCATTGCCATTTCTGAATGGTGACCTGTATTCAAATATGAACCACACACTGTGGTTCCTGCCTAACGTGGCATCATGCTTTGCCATGAGGAACCTACTGACAGAGTTACAAAACTCTTTTTACCATGATTACCGAGTGGTGGTTTGTGCTGGCACACAAGCTGGCGTAGGCCAGCAGGCATTGCCTCCAGTAGAGAGTGCTATGTCTCACCCTGACCCACTGCATTGCAAGACAATAACACTGACTTGTGGCAAGCTGACCACAGGCGTGACTGTTCGCCCCTGGACGGGCATCTTCATGCTACGCGACACATCTTCACCAGAGACTTATTTCCAGTCGGCTTTCCGTGTTCAGTCGCCTTGGACTATCACTAACAGCGATGGACTGCATCCAAACAAGGTAGAGATATTAAAGAAAATTTGTTATGTGTTTGATTTTTCGCCTAATAGGGCTTTGCGTAAAGTATCAGAATACTCATGCCAACTGAATGTGGAAGAAGGTAATCCTGAGAAGTGTGTGGATGACTTTATCAAGTTCTTGCCCGTGCTTTGTTATGAAAATGGTGTGATGAAACAACTATCAGCCAGTGACGTGCTGGATATGGCGATGAGCAACACATCAGCTACCCTGTTGGCAAGGAAATGGGAAAGCGCAACGCTCGTAAATGTGGACAACTTTACCCTACAACGACTGATGAACAACGAGCAGGCTATGGCAGCACTAATGAAGATTGAAGGCTTCCGCTCGTTAAACCAGGATATAGAGACCATCATTAACAAGACTGATAGCATCAAGAAGAAGAGAAAAGAGCATGAAGAGGGATTGACCCCTCGCGAGAAGAAAGAACTGACAGAAGCGGAGAAAGAAATAAAAAGCAAACGCAAGCAAATACAAGAAAAGCTAATGAAGTTTGCTACCCGCATCCCTATCTTTATGTATCTGACGGACTATCGAGAGTATTCATTGAAGGATGTTATCCTACAATTGGAGCCAAATCTTTTTGAGCGTGTAACTGGTTTGACAAAGCAGGATTTTGCTCTGTTAGTAAGCCTCAATGTCTTCAATGAAGCTTTGATGAACGATGCCGTATATAAATTCAAGCGCTATGAAGATGCCAGCTTGAGTTATGCTGGTATAGACCGCCATGAAGGAGAAAAACTTGTTGGTGGCTATAGTACAGTTATTACTCAAGAGGAATATGAGAATACCAAGTAGACATAAGGGGAGTATGGTAATAATTGAGGAATTTATTTAAATTCTTGGGGAAAATGATGGTAAAGACGTAATACAGCACCTTGCCCTTGGGGTGTCTGATAGTTTTCTGAGATATAGAATTGCCCGTCGCCTAAGGCACAGATGCCAGTACTGCCATAGGGGAAGTGCCAACCTCGGATGCCTGTAGAGGAATCTTTCAGTCCTTCTTGCTTAAGGGGGATAACCTTACCACGTTTCAAATATGGAATGCCCTTTAGTGACTGGGATACTGGTCGCGAAGTGCCGTCAATAGCAAAGAGGGAATAGTTGGGGAATGTTGTCTTTTGTCCTTTATAGACGGCCATATACCAGGTGTGGCTATGGGCATCATACTCCAGGTTCTGTACCCCATAGGTGGTGTTCCCTGTCCAAACAAAGTAGCGACCATTGGGTTTTCGGGGGCCCTGACGATGCAAATGATCTTGCGAGAGCGGATGCTCGTAGGCTTTCCACTTGGCGATGTCATATTGTAGGAGTACCTGATAATCGTTGTCAGGACGGTCGGTTTCTCCATAGATGCCGTAGGCTACTGTTAGGTATTGTTTCCCATCCTGCTTGCCAAACATCGGACCAAAGCTCACGCCGTCAATGCCACTGCACCCGAAACGATGTTCCTTGATTTCTGTTCCTATGGTAACATGTGCCAGGTAATCGTCTAATACGGTGGGGAGATAGACGGTGGTCATAATGCCGTCACGTTCAGCATCCATGTCCATACGGTCGATTCGCTCTACATCGAAAATGGCAATGTAGAAAGCATTGTCAAGGGTACGGTCGGTTTGCTCCATCTGCAGGATTCCCTTCCCAATGGCGTCGTTCTTGTATTCCAATGATCCATAAACACGACCATCTGCCTCATTGAAGTCCAGACAACCTAAATGACCAAGAAGACCTTTTACGGTGCCTATGACATGGCCTTGCATGTCGGATTTAACCAACATGGTGGTATAGGAATAATAGACATACTGGTGGCGTGAGTCAATGGCAAAGCCTTGTATGTGTCCCGTTGGGAAAGGGCCTGAGACAATGGAGTCGGGGAGGGACTGTGCATATAGTGGCATGCATGATATGCATATTAGGTATAGGATGATCAGGGCGTTTCTCATAGTTGTTGACTGTTGACTTGTCACCATAGCTGCTCCACCAATGGGACGTAATAGGTGCGTACCTCGCTGGCGGTGGGGGTATGGTTGCCAGGGAAGTGGAAAGAGTGGGTGTAGTGCTCGAGGAAGAGGGGCTCGAAGTGGGCAAGGGTGTCTTGCTCGCCAAAGAGGCCCCAGGTATGTTCTTTGCCAAAGGGGGTGCAATGGTCGAACTGAATGGCTTCGAGCTCAGCAAACTCCTGTATCAAGGATTCATCGATGATAAAGTCTTGGTGACCGTCTTGGCGGGGCGATTTGTACTGATGGGCACCTATGCGTGTTTGCAAAAACTCTGTCATCTGGAAATGGGGATTGCCCAAGAGGGCAGGGATGCCAAAGGTAGGGACTATCATCTGGGCTAAGAACGAGCCACAGCTGTTGCCTACTATCACATCGGGCTGCTCGTTGGCGCATAGTTCACGGATGAAGCTAATGGCTTGTTTGGGATGCATAGGCAAATCGGGCGTCAGTACCTCTGCACGACCTTCAAAAGCCTTACGTAATGCCAGGGCAGGTACACACTGGCCACTGGCATAGAACCCATGTAGGAACAAAACCTTCTTCATCTCTTCAAATAAGCACGCTTCGCAGGGGTGCGTTATTTAAAGTCGTAGTTGATATAGTTGTCAGCCCGTTCGTTCATGCGCAACTGACGGAAAGCTGATGTCTTTTCGTCAATTACCAACACGAAAGACGTGAACATCTGACGTTTTTTCTTGGTGGATGGCGTAATGGTGATGGTACGCTGTCCGTTCTTGGTCTCTACGGTCAAGTCCTCGCACTCAGGGATGGGCTGGGCGTTGATGACGGCATGCAGCACCTTCTGGAAAGTGTCGAACTGGGGATTCTGCTGACTGTCGGTTTCATGCAGCTTGCCTCCCATCGTCATCGTAAACTTGGTACCGTCCATGAGCAACTGGTCGCGACCACCATCGGTAGAGATGCAGATGTAGTCGGGCTTGCGAATGGTCAGCGTGCCTGTAGTGACAGCATCGGTGGTCAGCGCGGCTTGATGACGGGTGCGTGTCACATTCTGTGCACCCATGGTACCACAACACAATGTGAATACCATAAACAATAAAGCTGTAAGATGTTTCATGTGTACATTCCTCCATTAATTGAAATAACATTGCCAGTGATATAGCCTGCCTGTGGTGAAACAAGAAATGCCACAAGGTCGGCCACTTCCTCTGGGGTGCCGAAGCGGTTGGCCGGTATCAGCTTCTTCAGTGAGGCCTCGTCCAGTCCTTCGGTCATATCGGTCTTGATAAAGCCCGGAGCAACGGCATTAACGGTGATGCCCCTGCGTGCCACCTCTTGTGCCAACGCCTTGGTAGCAGCAATGACGCCTCCTTTGGCAGCGGAATAGTTGGTCTGGCCGGGCAAGCCTTTCAGACCGCTGACGCTGGCCATGTTGACAATGCGTCCGAACTTATGCATCTGCATGGCCGGCAACAGGGGCTGGGTGACGTTGAAGAAACCAGACAACGTGATGTCAAGCACACGGTGCCAGTCGTCCTCTGGCATCAAAGCCAATACATTGTCGCGACGGATGCCGGCATTGTTCACAATCACTTCGATATAATCATCGGGGTGGCGCTGTTGCCAGTCGTCCAACGCCTGTCGTACTTGCTGGTTATCACTGACATCAAAAGGCAGCAATTCGCCTTGACCGTTGATAGATGCAAGCGTCTTCTCAGCCTCGGTCTGATTGCTGGTATAATTGATAATCACCTGATAACCCTCTTGGGCCAGTCTTACTGTGATGGCTCTGCCAATGCCGCGGCTGCCACCTGTTACTAATGCATATTTCATTTTATTACTGCTTGTATAAAGTTTTTTCCTAATAGTTCACTGCAGGTATGTAGTGCTGTCATCGTTACTCCCTCTACGCCGTGCAACATCAGGCTCTGGCCTGTCAGCAGGAGGTTAGGGATGGGGGTTCGTGGTGACAGTATCGTCAATAGCGGATTATGATAATCCTTACGCACACCGTAGGCCGATCCACAAGGGGTAAGCGTATAGTCGTGGTAGGTCAGCGGTGTACTGGTATAGCGCTTCTCCACCATGGTGCCTAACTGTGGTATAACTGTTTCTGCCAGGCGAATACACTCGTCGGCAAGATGGTCTTTCAGCTGTTCGTAGGCTTCACCACGATGTCCGATGGTGGTGTTCTCCCAAGGTTCGCACATGCTCCACGGCATAGGGGTGAGCAGGTCAATCTGGCGGGCGTCGTTACCTTCTTCCGGTACACGACAAGCTATCATCAAACCATTGACCATCTTCTGCCAATCACCGTTGGCGGCACTCATCTCCTCGAGTAAAGTCCATACATTCGGCTTCCTATAGACATATTTGTTGTGGTTGAAATAAGGCAATGCGCCTTTTTTCAGTACCAGCGAGACGGTAAATATGCCAAAGCTGTTCTCTAAGGTGTTGATGCGTCGGCGGAACGTGTTCTTTACCAGGTGCGAATCGCCCAGCCACTTGAATGTTTCCTGCGGGTGTACATCACTGATAAACGATGTGCCCTCATAGATCTCGCCATTCGTGCATCTGACGGCATCTATATGGCCTTCCTTTTCTATCAGTTCTTCGACTTCAGCACGACAGATAACCTCTCCGCCCAGATTCTTGATATTGTTGACTAACGTCTGCACAATCGGCTCTCCACCGCCACGCAGTCGCCAGCTGCTACCGATGTAGCTGCTCATGCCGTGGGCAAAGGTGAATAGGGGGAGTGAGTCCTTACGAAGCTCCATCTTCATGGCTGAGCCCGATAGCACATTGATGAGCAGTGGGTCGTGGAAGAGTGACTGCAAATAGTCGTAGGCGCAGATGTGACCAATCTCCTCCATGGGGGGCAGGTGGCGCAACATCTCCACATACTGCTTCAACGCCTGTATCTCGTGTGGGAAATACTCACCCAACGTATCGGCAAAACGGTCGTAGCCCTCAGCCATTGGGAAGGTCTGCTGTCCGATGGTCACACAATCGAAGCCGTCGGCATCCAACCGTACCCAAGGCAGCTGCATCAGTCCCAGGTGTGAGAACACACTATGCAGTGGTTGTCCCTCTGCCAGTCCGCCCACATAGTGGAAGCCGGTATCGAATGATAAGCCGTCGCGCTGGAAGGTTTGCAAACAACCTCCCAGATGTGCCTGACGCTCCAACACCAGTACACGCTTTTCCTCACGTGCCAACAGCGAGCCACATACCAGCCCACCCAGTCCGCTGCCTATGATCACAACATCATATCTCATCATTGTTGCTTGTTAAGCCAACGGTAAATGGCTGGTTGCAGTATATAGGATAGGATGACCGCAGCAAGCAGGCCAACGAGTGTGGTGAAGCCAACGCTACGGATGGCGGGGTGCTGGGCCATCAGCATGCTGCTGACGGTGGTGATGAGTACCACTGCGCTGAGCAGAATGGCAGTCTTGTGTGACTGTAATAAAGAGAAAGAGGAATGAATATGTTCGTTATCGCTAATCAGTCCGTGCATGATGAAGATGCTGTAATCTACACCGATACCGAAGATAAAGGTGGAGATGATGATGCTGATGAGGTTGAACTGCACGTTGAAGAGTACCATAACGCCCAATACGATGAGCCAGCTAAGCAGGATAGGTGCAAAGGCCAGCAGCGTATGACGTGCATTGAAATGGAATGACAAACACAAAACGATCAAGACAAAAGCCATGGAAAGCCATTGCAGCATGTTGAAGTCCTCGCTCATCTCGATCAATGTGTCCGTAGTATAATAATAGGTGTCAAGTACAAGCAGGTTAGGCTCCTTGGCGATGGCATCGCAGATGCGCATATAATCGCTCTCGCTGCTGCGCACGGAGTCGTTCTCACAACGCACAGAGGTGAATACAAGGTAGTCGCCACCATACGACTGTTCGGTGAGTGTTGACTGGTAGCCTTCTGGTATGATGCCTGCATCGTAGAGCGCATCGGGCACGTAGTCGCGTGTAGCTGCCTCAAAGAAGGGCTCGAAGGCATTGGCATTGATACCAGCCTGTGGTGCTGTCTCAGCTATCAGACGGCTGACTTGAGCCAGGCGTTCGTCTGTCCAGTATTGCTTCCAGGCATCGATGCGCTCCTGTTGCTGCTGCAGTGGAACGAAAATCATGTTTGTGCTGGTGTAGCTCTTTACGAGTCCCAACTGTTGCAGAGAGTCGAGCTTGTGGTCGAGGATGGCAAAGTTCTCAATCGCTTCTTCCATCGAGCGTCCTTGACTGGCAAAGTATTTGGACTTGTCGTTGGTATAGGTCTTGTCACGCAGTATCTGCTCAGAGTGTTCGGTCAAAGGGTAGTCATAGCCCAAGTTGTGCATGTCGGCATCAAAACGGGTGCCACCTGCCAGAAAGGCACCAACACAGACCACCGTTACTAAAAGAATAACGGCTATCAGGGGTTTCTTCTGGTCGAAAGGATAGCTGATGAAGGAAGATGTAAGATGTAAGAAGGATGAAGTTTGTTTTTTCCTTAATAACTGTGGCAGGTAGGTGAGCGAGAACAACGTGGTGCCCAAGATAGCAAAGGCAGCAAACAATCCAAAGTCGCGCAACAGGTCGGTCTTGACAAAAAGCAATCCGGCAAAAGAACCGATGGTGGTAAGACAGCCTAACAGCACTGGCTTCACCTGGTCGTTGAGCAACTGTTCTGTGTCGTCAACAAACTGTTGGTGGGTCAACACATGGAGCACGTAGCTAAGTGCCACGCCTAACACCACACCTCCGATGCCAAGTGCCAACAGCGAGAACTCGCCTTTCAGCCAGAACATCATGGAGAGGCCAAATAAGGTACCGAAAACCACAGGCAGCAGGAGTAGGGGGATGGTGTCCCAACGACGGAAGCAGAACAGCAGGAATACCAGTACCAGCAGGAGGGCGCCTGCTATGGTGGTGGTAAGGTCGTGCTTGATCTGTGTGGAGTTATAGTAGCCACTGGCTGGTGTGCCGTGGTAGGTTATCTCTACTGCTGGGTGGGTAGTGGCAAACTGTTCAATCTGGGAATTCAGCAGTTGGAACATCGCTGACCCCTGCCCGGTGTTCGTGGCCGAATAACGAGGGGTGATAAAGGCAATGCATACGGTGGAATCGGGAACAAAGAAATGATTGTCGATGGTCTTGTAGCTGCCGCCAGCGCTTAATAATGGCTCCATCTGGTCGGCCAGTACATTGCGCATGCCCATCGGGTCCATCAGGATCAGCTCAGGGAACATCTCGCCAAACTCACCCGTCAGGTCCTCTCTGTTCTGCAGCATCTGTTGAGAAAAGTGTTCCCGAGTGAGCAGGGTATCGAAACGTGTATAGACAGAGGTGTCGATATAGGCAGGCAGGTGTTCTGTAAGATAGTCGATACCATCAGGTATCAGGTCATCGTCCAACCGATAGAAGATATCGCCAATGGTCTGGCTCGCACTGTCATTTTGCAGCAGGGAATCTACAAACTCGTCGCATACCTCAGTCAGTTGCTCCGTGTCGTTGCCCTCAAACAACAGAAAAACCTTGTCTTTGATCTTCAGGTCGGCAAAAGCCAGTTTGGTGGTACCATCCTCATTCTTTGACGAGGGCATCAGCTTGTTGATGTCCTCTTCCAGATGTAGTTGCATGGCAAAATAGCCGAAGAACAGGAAGAGGACTATCATGGACAGCCAACATACTGCCTTGTGACTGCTGAAATACCGTGAGAGACGAATAAACAGTCCTGTCATTGCATGAATATCTTCAGTTGAATGTCGGCTATCAGCTCATCGCCTACAAAAGTCTGACCTGTAGCCAGGGTTACGTTTCCGAAAGAGAACCCAAATGTAACAGTACTTTTCAGTTTCTCACCCAACCGTGGACGACGATGACACTCAAATTGCTTCACTTCACCAATCAGTCCAACGGGAGGAGGTGGGGCTTTTTCCAGGTCCTCACCCGCGGGAGAAGCTTGCATCAATGCCTTATAACCGGAAAGGGCAGAACAAGACTGGGCAAGATGCTCAATAAGTCCTGTCTCTGCCATGGTACCGTCAGGCAAGATAAAATAATTGTCAGGACATACACTTAACGCTGTGCCGGCACTGTTGTCGTCACATTCCTCAAACTCGTCCACCATTATGAACGGTTCTCGTTGAGGAATCAGGAGCTTGATGTCCTCACCTTTCATCATTATAAAGGTCAAATCTATAATTCTAAATTATTTCTGGTGCTGTTCGATGTAATCGTACAGGTCGTTGAAGGTATGAATATTCTTCAGATCCTCAACAGGGATGGTGATCTTATAGGTGTACTGCACCAAAGCGATCAAATCTACCAGGTTGATACTGTCAAGGTTGAGAGCATCCTTCAAGTTGGCATCAGGAGCGAAGTTGCTATCATCAGTTTCAAATTCTTCTGCTAACAGACTGTTTACTTGTTCAATAATTTCTTCTCTTGTTTTCATAATCTATTTATTATATTGAATTCTTACTTGATATTCTTTACTATAAGCGTGGAGTTAGTGCCACCAAAGCCGAACGAGTTGCTCAGGAACATATCGAAATGCTGCTGCTTGGTCTCTGGGATGACATTGATACACTGTGTCACCTCATCGGGATGCTCGAAGTTCAAGGATCCACCGATGAAGTCGTTCTTCATCATCATCATGGAATAAATGATTTCTGATGCTCCTGCCATCCACATTTCGTGACCTGTCTGGCTTTTTGTGGAAGTAACAGGTACCTTATAATCACCAAACACTTGTGCGATGGCTTCGGCCTCACGGCTGTCACCGATGGGTGTAGAGGTAGCGTGGGCATTCACATAGCCAATGTCATGAGGAGTAACACCAGCACTCTCCAGACAACGTACAAGTGAACGGGCAGGACCCTCTACGTTCGGGGTAGAGATATGGTCGCCATTGCCTGAGAATCCCCAGCCCAAAATTTCTGCCAAGATAGGTGCGCCACGGCGGACAGCATGTTCATAGCTCTCGATGATTACGGTAGCTGCACCACCACTGGGCACCAGTCCGTCACGGTCGCGGTCGAACGGGCGACTGGCTTTGGTGGGGTCGTCGATGCGTGTAGAGAAGGTCTGCAAGGCATCGAATGAGGCAATGCCGTACATGTTATTTTCTTCTGCACCGCCACAGACGATGCAATCCTGCAAGCCGTTCTTGATAAGCAGGAAGCCCAGTCCCAACGACTGCGATCCACTGGCGCAGGCTGCTGAGGCTGTAAGGTTGATTCCCTTCAGGTGGAACAATGTTGCCAGGTTCATCGTAACCGTCGAGTTCATCGACTGGAAGATGGCGCCCGAACCACAGGCAGCTGTTGAGCCTGCCTGACGGAACTTATCCATGGCTACCATGGTAGATTCAGCCACAGAGTCGTTGCCATAGATGACACCCACCTCATGGGCATCAATATAATCTTGTGTTAGTTGAGCCTGCTCTAATGCTTGTACCGTTGCCATATAGGCATATTGTGCCTCTTCGGGCATCATCTGTCGCACGTTGCGGCTCAATACCTTCTTCAAATCTGGTTTAGGAACATTGGCACAGATGGGGGAGCGGAATCCTGCATCCTTGCGCTCCTGACTGAACACGATGCCGCTCTTTCCCTCGTACAATGATTGGCGCACCTCATCAAGTGTCGTGCCGATACACGACCAGATGCCCATTCCTGTTATCACAACTCTTCTTTCCATATCTTCTTATTACTTCAATCTTTTACAATAACATCTTCTGCGTTTCACATATTCCGGATTCAGTGGTTTCCACTGTGTCAGTTCCCGCACGTTATCCTCTAACTGAGGACCTGTCTCTGCCCATAGGAATCCTTTCTTGTTATAAATAGGGATGAGATCGTCGAAGAACAGGGCATTTACACCAAATCCTTGGTAGTCGGGTCGTACCGCCACTAATAACATCTCGGCATTGTCTTCCGGTTGCCATTTCAGTGCTTTCAGCAGAGGCCACCAGCCAGTTGGCCACAGATGGCCTTTGGCTTTTTGCATAGCTTTTGACAAGCTGCTCATCGTTACAGCCACACCTACGACTTCATGTTCCGCATTCAGCACTACGGAAACCAGTCGTAGGTCAATCAGTCGCAGGTACTTGTTAACAAAGATGTCCACCTGGGCAGGGGAGAATTCCGTGAAACCGAAAATAGGCTGGTAAGCCTCATTCAGCAGATCAAAGATTTTCTTGCCATAGCCACGTTTGACAACGTCAACGAAGGAAATCTTCATGACGCTTAGTCCTATCTGCTCGCGAGCATACTGAGCCACACGGGCGTATTTAACTGGCACTTCCTTGGGGATGCTGACGCGTATCTGTACCCAGTCAACTTCCTTTTCAAATCCCAGTTGCTCCATGTGGCGAGGGTAGTAGTCCGGATTATAGATGGTATTCATGGAACCCGTCAAATGGAAATCTTCTACGAGCATGCCCTCCTTGTCAAAGTCGGTAATGCCTAACGGTCCGTGTATCGTGTCCATGCCTTGCGACAGTCCCCATTGACTGACTGCATCTATCAATGCCTTCGAAACATCGAGGTCATCGATAAACTCTATCATGGAAAACCTAACGTTCTGTTGCTGCCACTTCTCGTTGGCCTTGCGGTTGATGATACCCACGATGCGCCCTACAGCCACTCCGTCACGATAGGCCACGAAGGGTTGAATCATTGAGAAACTATGGGCGGGGTTTTTCTTGGGATTGAAGATGTCGCGGACGTCGCTCTCCAGATCTGGCACGTATTGCGGACAATTGTTATAGATAGCATAGGGCAGACGGATGAAATCATCCATCTCGCGCTTACAACTTACTTTTACAACGACGATTCTTTTCATCTTCCACAGGCACACCTATTGCAATCTACTCAGACTTTTCTTTTTTTCGGGTGCAAAAATACATGTTTTTGCTGGAATAGCAATGTTTTATTTCACTTATATTATGTTCTAAATTCAACAATTTGGCTGTTTGGCGTGTTTTTGCATCGGTGTCAAACGCATTCTATCGCATTGGGTATAGCAGATTGACAATTATCAGCATCACAGGCAACAGTACCAGGTGCATGACGGTGCCCAAGCGGGCAAAGTCGGTGAAACGGAACGAACCGGGACCGTACACCAGCATGTGGGTGGAACTGCCAATGGGGGATGCAAAGCTAAGCGCTACACTGAGCATGAGTGACATGACAAACGGCATGGGGTCGCAATCCAGCAGCACGGCCTGTCGGTACATGATGGGGAAGAATACGGCAGCAGCACCTACATCGCTGATGAACTCGCTTACCACCGAGGCCAATAGGCACATGACAGCCATGATAACATAGGGGTTGGTACCGCATATTTCAAGTACGTTGGTTGCCACGAAGCTGGCCACACCTGTCTTTGCGATAGCCACAGAGAAGACCACCGTAGAGCCGAGACTAAGCAGCAGGTCCCATTCGATGTATTTCGTGACATCATTGATGCGGCAGCAACCCATCATCATCAGCACTCCCGCTGCCAGCATCGCACTGCTGATGAGTGACAACACGTGGAACGACGAAGCTAAGAACATCAGCGTCAGCACGATGGCAGAAAGGATGGTCTTGTATCCTATCTGTGGAACGAACTGACTATCGAAGAACTTGAGAGAGCGGCGGTTGTTCTCTTCCAACTGACTTTCACCCTTAGATGGACATTCTAACAGCAGGGAGTCGCCTGCTTCCAGACTGATCTCACGAGGCAGACCTTCCACACGATGTCCCTGGCGGGCTACAGCCACGAGGGCCACGTTGTTCTTCCGCTCAAAGTCGCAATTGTTCATCGACATGCCAATAAGTTCGCTACCGAAAGTGACATAAGCTGTGCGCATGCGTCGCTTGGTATCTATCTCGTTGATGCTCCATACATGATGATCGGCAGCTGCCAATCCGTGGGTGCGCTTCAGCTCCAGCAGGTCGTTGATTTGTCCGGCATAGATCAGGCGGTCGCCACCCATGATATATTCGTCCTTGGGCACAGGCATCACAATTTCACGGTCAAAATGCATGATTTCGATGAGAGATCCGCCCTTGGGGTTGAACAGTCCGGCTTCTTCTACGGTCTCCATCACATGCGGGTTGTCGGTAGGCACCAGCAGTTCGACGGTATAGTCGCTGGTTGCCTCGAATGACACCTCAGACGATTCTCTTTCCGGGATGAATCGTTGCATGATAACTACCAGTAGCATGCCCAATAAGGTAAGGATGATGCCTGGCAGCATAGGGGCAAAAATGTCCATTGAATGACCTGTCTCAGTCATATAGAGGCCAGCTACCAGTAGGTTGGATGAGCTGCCCAACAGGGTACACATACCGCCCAGGGTAGCTGCATAGCTCAACGGCATCAGCAGTTTAGAGGGGGAGATGTTCAGTTTGCGTGACCAAATATTGACGGCATCGATAAACAATGATACTATGTTTGACGAGTTGAGGAAGGCAGCAAGGATGCTGGTAGGGATCATCAACTTGACGATAGCCCATCCAAAGTTTCTGGCATTGCCTAATACGTTCTGGGTAAGCCAATAGAGGACACCCGTCTGAATGAGTCCGGCTATGATGACGAAGAAAGCAGCATTGACCACTACTGGTTCGCTACTGAAGCCCGCCATACCTTCTTCATCGGTGACGATGCCCGTCACCAGTAATATCGTTAAAGCACCAAGGAAAGACACCTCTGCAGGAATGTTAGATTTAGCCATTACCACAAAGATGCTGAACATGGTTAGGATAGTAATCCATCCACCTACACTAATACCCCAAATAACTTCTTCTATCATCGTTTTTATCTATATTATTCCATTCAAAATAACGTTACTATACAAAAATTGAAATGACCAATGCTACCAGAAAGCCGGTGGTACCTACCAAGGTCTCCATTACCGTCCAGGTCTTGAGGGTGGTGGTCTCATCCATACCTACCAAAGACTTGACCAACCAGAAACCTGAGTCGTTGAAATGGGAGCAAACGGTAGAGCCTCCTGCTATGGCCGCTGTGGTGCAGGCCAGGTAAATAGGCGAGAGGTTGCTCACCTCAGGCATGGAGGCAATGATGCCTGCTGCCATTGTCATGGCCACTGTGGCTGAGCCTACAGAGATGCGTACCAAGGCTGCTACTACGAACGCTACCACCACAATAGGCAGTGAAGCCGAAGCTACTGCATCGCCTATCACAATGCCTAATCCAGAGTTCTGCAAGATGTATCTCAAGACGCCACCAGATGCTGTAACTAACAAAATCAATCCAGTGGGTTCCAGACTTTTAGTCATCACTCTTTCAAGTTCTGCTTTAGTATATCCATGCCCATATCCCAAGATGATCATGGCCACTACCACAGCGATGGTAAGTGCCACAAATGGCTCACCCAAGAAGGACAAAATGGGTTGCACGCTACTCATGGCTGGTACCACCTTCGCCACAGAATTGAGGATGATCAAAACCAGTGGAATCAGTACGATGCCCACAATCACCCAGAACGATGGCAACTTACTTTCGTCGATATCAGGCTGGTTCGCCACATGCTCAGGCACGGGGATATGGAACTTCTTACCGGCAATGCTTCCCCAGATAGGACCTGCCACAATCATTGACACGATGCCGCAACAGATGCCCACCATGATGACCCAACCCAGCTCAACATTCAGCATAGTAGCCACTAGCACAGGACCAGGAGTAGGGGGGATAAAGGCGTGACCTACGGCCAGGCCTGCCAACAATGGGATGGCATAATACAAAGTGGAGCGTTTGGTACGCTTAGCCAACGAGAATGCTAAAGGTATCAGGATGATGAGACCTGCATCGAAAAATACAGGCATGGCGATGACCAAGCCTGTGATGCCCAATGCCCACGCTGCTTTCTGATCGCCAAATTTGCGTACCATAGTGACAGCTAAGGTCTGTGCGCCACCAGAGGCTTCCAAGATAGCACCAAACATAGAGCCTAAACCCACTAACAAGGCGATGCCTTTGAGCGTTTCACCAATGCCTTGGTTTACAGAACCTACAATCTCGCTGTAAGGCATACCTGCCATCAGTCCGATGGCTATGGCGCCAATCAGAATGGCAATCATCGCCTGTACCTTGAACCTGATGATAAGCGCCAGCAATATCACCAAGCCAATAAAGGCAGCTATTATCAATCTTGTGGGATCTAGCATCACTTCATTCATTCCATATATCCTCCCTTCATTGGTGACACAGCCTTTTCAGAAAACAGCTTCAGCACGCCATTTTTATACTTCGCTTCTTTGGGTTGCCATACTGCTTTTCGCTGAGCCAAAACCTTGTTCACTGCATCCAGTGGCATTTTTATGCCGTTGATACCCACCACCTCCAATATTCGGGCGGGGATATCGATGTGAATCAAATCACCTTCCTCTATCAATGCGATAGGACCACCTTCTGCTGCTTCTGGTGAGACATGTCCGATGGCCGGACCTTTCGAGGCACCAGAGAAGCGTCCGTCGGTAATCAAGGCGATGCTCTTTCCCAACTCTGCATCTGATGAAATAGCCTCGGTTGTATAGAACATCTCAGGCATACCTGAGCCTTTGGGACCTTCATAGCGGATAATAACGGCATCACCAGGTTTGATTTGGTGCGACAAAACAGCTGCTATGGCATCTTCCTCACAATCGAACGGACGAGCCTTCAGTACGGCTTGGAACATCTCCTTGGGCACAGCAGAATGCTTCACTACTGAGCCCTCTGGCGCGAGATTGCCTTTCAGGATAGCCACCGTGCCATTATCCCCAATAGGATGGTCGAAACGGCGAATGACATCCGTACGCTTCAGGTTCCATTTTTGGAGGTATTGTTCGCATTTATCATAAAAACCATTAGCCTTCAGCTCTTCCAGATTTTCACCTAAGGTCTTGCCTGTTACAGTCATTACATCCAGATGAAGCATCGACTTGATTTCCTCCATCACTGCTGGAACGCCACCTGCATAGTAAAAGAATTGTGCCGGCCAACGACCTGCAGGACGAATATCCAACAAGTAGTGGGCACCTCTGTGCATACGGTCGAAGGTGTCACTGTCAATCTCAATACCCAACTCATGGGCGATAGCTGGGATATGCAGCAACGAGTTGGTGGAACCACTGATAGCTGCATGTACCATAATGGCATTCTCAAATGCTTCCTTTGTTACAATATCGCTTACCTTGATGCCTTTCTTCACTAGTTCCAATACCTGAATACCCGCATGATGAGCCATTTCCTTTAGCTCGATAGAAGTAGCTGGCATCAGGGCAGATCCTGGCAACATCAAACCCAAAGCCTCTGCCATGATTTGCATGGTACTGGCGGTACCCATGAACGAGCAAGCTCCACAAGACGGACAAGCATGATGCTTATAGTACAAAAGTTGTTCCTCGCTGATTTCGCCACGTTGACACATGGCTGAATAAGCACCTATTTGCTCTAATGTCAGTAAGTCAGGACCAGCATCCATTACGCCACCCGTAATCATGATGCTTGGCATATTCAGACGGCATAATCCCATCAGACAGGCGGGCACCGACTTGTCGCACGAGGCAATGAACACACCACCGTCAAAGCCTGTACTGTTGCCATGAATCTCTATCATGTTGGCAATCATGTCACGACTCACCAATGAATAGTTGATACCATCATGTCCTTGGGCAATGCCGTCGCAGATATCCGTCACAAAGTAGCGAGCCGCTTTGCCACCAGCTTCTGTGATACCCTTTACGGCCTCACCAACAAACTGATCAAGGTGCGCACTGCCAGGGTGGGAGTCACCAAAGGTGCTCTCCACCAATATCTGAGGTTTATCAAGATCAGCAACCGTCCAACCCATACCAATCTTTAACGGGTCGTTCTCAGGAGCCAACTGCCTTACCTTTTGACTATTCAGTTCCATATGGTTATTTGTTATTATTGCCTGCAAAGATAGTAACAATAATTGAAATAATAAATACAATGCATCAGAATTATGGAGGCGGCTTATTTCGTGCGAATGATGAGATATACCGTTCCGTTCATTGTGTGCTTCGACACCATGCCAGGCAGGTTCTTCAGGTATCTGCCAAAACTGTTGAGTGATAGGTTGGCGCGACTGCCGGAATGTTTCCGTAGCTCTTCCAGTAGGGCAGTAGATGTAATCCATTCGGCTCCAGTCTCCAACTCACTGGTGGCAGGACGGAAATAATCATGAAACAGCAACTCGGAGGCACCAAGGTTCAAAAACTGTCGGTTGCTTTGCATGATTGCCTCCACATCAGCATCGTTGAACCAGTAGCGCTCTCCGTTTTCCACAGCCTGTACAGCCTGGGCGTATAACTGCCAGTAGTTCGGGCGAACGACGGTGTCAATGGGTGCCGTAAGCTCCACACAAAGGTAGCGTCTGCTACCTGATGGGTCAGTAAGGATATCTGTCTGATTACTCGTACCTATAAACGATGCATAACGTCGCATTTGGCTTACATGACTCTTATAAGGCTTCCTTGCGCGTATATCAGCACGTTGCAACAGGTTCTTCAGGTAACCGTCTTGACTATGGCGACTAAGTTGGTCAAACTCGTCAAGGTTCACTAACAGATACTGGCAGATAGTGCGGTCAACTTCTTTCTTGCTGGAGAAGTCCAGCTGGTCGGTATAGCCAAACTGAAGTTCGTCAGGCAAGAGATTGCGGCAGAAAGTCGACTTTCGGTAGCCTTGCCTACCTATAAGGATGGGAGCCACACTGTTGCCATATTGTCCCATGACGCCTAACCATTGTGCCGTCATGGAGAGGAACCAGCGATAGAACCATTCCACCCAATGAGGATTGTTGGTCTTGACAGTAGCGGCCAGTTCTCGGATGCGATCCTGTCCGTCCCAAGTTCCACGAACAGAATTGAGGAATGCCTCTACTGGGTTATAGCTCTGCACCTCTGACGAACGCACAAAACGTTTGATGTCCTTGTCCCATACATCAATACCACGCAGTCGCGCTTCCTCCACCATCTTGCCCAATAGTCTGTCGTCCAAAGGCTTGAACTTTGTGTCCCAAGTAGTGTTTAAACGATATTCCTCAATATCTTGTATCACGTTGTGTCTCAGTACATAGCGCTGCCTCATAAAGTTACGCAACATTAAGGCGTTGCGCTGTGTCTTGTTCATTGCTTCCTTTGTCCCGAAGCGGACGTTATGCAACTGATAGGCGCTTTCAAAGAGCGTACGCAGATGTGCCTCGTTGCTTGCTTTTCCGAAATTGTTGCAAGCGTGACGGATAGCCTCTTCTAACGGAAAACCTGCCAGGCAACATTCGCGCGCCAAAAGGGTGATGAAGCGTTCTGGGTCATTTGTCAACAAATCAGGATGGCTTTCCTGCATCATCACCCTCATACCCAATGCACTGAATCGGCGTTCGAACTCTGCATACCCTTCCATGCCTGGCTCGATGCGCTCCAAAGGTTGTGGGGTTACCGATGGCTCATCAGTATCTTCTAAGGTAAGATTCACACCATCGGCAATACGCAGTGGGGCAGCATGTGGATTGAAGTAAGGTGACGCATCGAATGTGCGCATGAAACTCTGCTCCAATGTGGGCTCAACCCTCGTGATAGGGTAGTTTAATGTGCCGTTGTATGTGGTGAAAGCCAGGTAATACGCCATTTGATGAAAAGCCTGCGCCTCTGTTTCCGTCTTCGGCAGGGTGTCGTCCATGCGGCTCACTTTCACTAAGATTTTCGTACTGCGCCCTGTACTCCCAACAAAGGCGGCATAGGTGGCTGGCTGCATCTGTGCCAACCTCTTCACCCATTGTGCCTCACTGATGCTTGCCAGGTCTCCCACACTGAGCAGCACCAGTCCGTTATAGCCGTTAAAGCGCTTGCCGTTTCCGTCTTTCATAAAAGAGGCCGCCACATAGATACGCTGGGTTAAAAACGTGATCTGTCCGCCAAGTGACTGTAGGGTAGGGAGGCTCTCACGAAATTTGTTGAACGCTTGCTGCTTACTGTCGCGACTGATGAGGTTGATCATCGCATCGGGCGACATGGTGCGCAACTTCATCTCTTTTGTCTTTTCATCCATTCGTACGGAGGTGAAAGCTATGTCTTTTATTCTTTTCATTGATGCTTGTTGTCAGTTTTGTTAATGCTTGATACATGTTGTTTCGATGCTAGACAATGGTTTTGCCTAAGCTTTGCAACGCTATTACATTCGGCTTGTAATAACATTACATAAGTTGTGTAATGGTATTACATTAGTGAGGTAAAAAAGAGTGATTACCAGTCGATGACCTCTTCATAGCGGCGAAACTCCACAGGTTCTGTAATGCCATGCTGGGCAAACACGTTGCGGATGTACTGCTGCACTTCTGGCTTCATGGGCTTGCGCTCGTTGTAATAATGATAATAAGTGGTGTTGCCTATGCCATTATGTATCTGTAAATAGATACTGTCCTTTTGTTTGTAGGTCAGGTTGTCGTAGATGTGCTTCAACCCCCAAGCCATACGCACCTTGCGCACGGGTCTTTGCATGTTGCACGTACCCGTTTCTGGCTTCACAAGGTTGATGTTCACGCTTGTCACGATGCGGTCTTTTCGTATATGACTTGCCCCAAGTTGCCTAAGGCAGTTGTCTTTTAGCGGACAATTACTGTTCCAACACACAATATAGGTGGCTGGCATGGTAGAAAAATCGATACTTTGTTCCATAATCTTAAAAAAGTTGGGTATTTTATACCCGGATTTAGAATACAAATATAGTGATTTTTTACCTGAATGCAAGTAAATTGCCAAAAATCTGTCATATCTGTCATGTTTTTGTCATGTATAAATTTTTGTTTATCAATAACTATGACAGATATGAAGGATATGACGGCAGTTTTTATTCACTAAAATAGTTGGCGACATGCAAACCTCCAGTCTCCTCGGCGCCATCAACATCGTCTATTTCTTTTCATCGCCATGTTCTTATAGCGTTTTCCAGCTGTTGTGTATATTTATGTCTTCTGTTTCTATGCCTACTGCCTGGTTGCGATTGTACAGCATGACATGCGGTTGGATAGAAGTACCTATGAAGTGCTCCAAATCCTTAGCATGTCGCTCACAGACTCCACGCATCTGAGGCTGATTTTATTGAGTTTCTATACACCGATGAAGCGGAGCATCAGGAAGAGATTGAAAGGCTTTGGGAGAACAGACACTAGCGATTGGCAAAATAAAAACTGCGACACTTAGTCGCAGTTTTGGAGGCTAGTCATTATGGATTACTCTCAGCACAAGCCTCGGCTTGTATGCAGTAAATCCTCTTGACGTGACGTAAAGTATATTCATGTACCTTATTAATTTACAAATCCAATTCTTTTACTTTTAGAATTTCTAATATTTTCATTGTGACAATAAGACCTAACGTGTGAAATATCTTGCTGGTGTCCATAGAGGATACTGTCAACAATCTGTTTTCGTGCGATATTCTCAATCTGACCACCACTGAAATCATAGCTCTCTGCAAGTCTTCTCGCTTCTTCACAACTAAGGGAGGGTAACATGGCGTTCCAAATTTGTTTTCTGGTGGCCACGGTCGGTTTGTCAAAACAAATTTTATAAAGGAAACGTCGTTCGAATGCTGAATCCATATTATTTGTGAGGTTGGTTGTGGCAATCATTATTCCAGAGAGATTTTCCATAGCCTGAAGAATGATATTTTGACAGGCATTCTCCATCTTGTCAACAGCCGCATCGGTATTATTTGAGCGTTTGTTGATAATGGCATCTGCCTCGTTGAAAAATAGGATAGGGCAAATGTCATACTTCTTGACTATTGCCTCGTACTTACAAAAAAGCCCTTGTATCTTCTTCTCGCTCTCACCAACCCACTTTGATTTCAACTCGGAAATATTTACTTGAAAGATTGGACGTCCAGTCTTACGACTCAATTGTAGCACAGTTTCTGTCTTTCCTGTGTAAATAGTAATTGAAAAGTATACCACCATAATAATCGAAAAGTATACCAGTCAATCAGAGTTTCTGCGTTATATTAGCACTTCATTTGAGTTGCTAATTATGTACAAAGAGTATAAACAATGATT